>Ga0307509_10004973_pt1 | contig 18785 bp, 21 predicted proteins | sample 10_EM_MG_FD_202245 | JGI IMG/M metagenome (GOLD analysis project Ga0307509, IMG submission 202245) | Populus trichocarpa ectomycorrhiza microbial communities from riparian zone in the Pacific Northwest, United States - 10_EM | ecosystem: Host-associated > Plants > Roots > Unclassified | place...
GGTAATAACGGCCGTCTTTAGATTGTGCGGACGGGGACGGGACATTTTCCGCCGTCCCGTCCGGTCCAGGGGTCTTGGCAGTCCGTCCTCCGGGCCCTGTCGGGCCCCTGGACGGTTGGGAACACTGCTTACGACCCCCTCGTGCCCACTCCAAGAGGCCCGCAAGAGTGGTGTTTGATGCCATTTATCTGGTTTGTCGGGATTGACGTCGTTCCGTTCTAGCAGCATCTTTACGATCACCTCGTGCCCACCCTCGGAAACCCACAAGAGTGGTGTTTGACGCCATATATCCTGTTTGTCGGGATTAACGTCGTTCCGTTCCAGCAACATCTTTACGATCCCCTCGTGCCCACTCTTGGAAGCCCACAAGAGTGGTGTTTGAAGCCATTTATCCGGTTTGTCCGGATTGACGTCATTCCGTTCCAGCAACATCCTTACCACACCCTCATGCCCACTCTTGGAAGCACACGAGAGCGGTGTTCGGCCCCCCCCGTCCGGCTCGTCAGGATTGATGCCTTTCCGTTCCAGGAGTATCCTCACCACTCCCTCATGCCCATTCTCAGCAGCCCACAAGAGCGGCTCTGGGCCATATTTGCACCATTTCAGCAGTACCCTCACCACCTCTTCATTTCCCCTCCTCGAAGCCCAAACAATTGCATTGTTTCTATGGAAATCAGTTGCCTGCACATCTCCTTTATTCGTTTCCAATAAAGTAACTGTTAGCTCGAGGCACCCGAAGTATGCAGCACCGTGAAGCCCTGTAAATCCTGTAGGGACGCCATCTCCATCGAATGGCTGCTCCTCGGCTCTCACACCATGCAATAAGAGCACCTTCGAAGATATGTGCTTGTCGTACCCATCGAGCAGCCTCAGTGCAAGAGTTTTCACACTCTCAGTGGTTCCCGATCTAGCATGTACGCCCCAGTAACAAGAAGCATATTCGACAAAAGGGGCGGTTGGTGGGACGGAAAGAAGGGTAGGCGAAAAGCTCCTCACATGCGGAAAATTGAGGTAGGTTAAACAAACCTCCGCAATTATGGAGTGGGGGTTAGGGAACAAGTTGATGTTATTGGAGAGGAATTCTTGTAAAGTGTAGTGGACAAGCCGGACTGTAGATGAGGACTTCTCCACCGTGACGAGCCCTAGAGAGCATGCTAATAGCGTTTCTATAGCAGGAATATTCCCAATATCCAAGTCGGTAGACCCTTCTACCCCTAGGGCGTGGCATAACTCGTCGACGTGAAGTGGCCGCTCCGCATGTGATACCCACATTAGAACTTCCATTCCCAGTTTTGATCTACTTCCTGGCTGGGCCTGTATTCGTAATAAGGTTCCCGTGTACGCATCTCCCAGACCCCCACCCTTGGTCATGTTATCAAGGGTCTTTCTTCTCCGGGATAGAGTAATCTCGCCCAGGATTGCATCCATAATTAGAGAAACGAGAAGGAAACTAGAGAACACACCGTTAGCGAAGTACACCTCGGACTTGGGAATGTATTTTCATGCTCTTTCTTACATTTCAGAGACTTTCTCGGGGATAATTCTCATAATATCCGCCCGTAATTCGACGTCCATTGCTTTAGGATCTGTGTCACTGTCTAGCCTCATCTCTAGATAACTCGTGATATCGCCATGGGCAGGGCTAAGAGGTATACAGAGGGCTTCGCTAAAACATGTCACGACCTCGTGGTTGATATGGGGCCGTTCTGTGACGAATATTCGTGCGCCCGGTAACACTCGAACAATTTCTCGCAGTGACTCAATAAGCTCCTGTCGGATCTTCGGTGTGCATTCGTCTAATGCGTCGATGCATATAAACAGCCGTGGTAGAGATGTAATGGTCGCCTTTAGTATATCTACCACATCCGGAGGTTGGAGGGCCCGACCACAAAAATCTTTCTTGGCCTTCTTAAAGGCCTCCTGTATATGCTTGGAAACCTCTTCTTTGCTCGCAAGTTGCTTGAGCATGAGGCCCAAAATATTTGCGGTAGACTGTGCCTGCTTGGCAAGGAAATCACAGTATAGTCCCACGACGGCAATATCTTTCCTTACAGCCTCACCGCACAGGTTATCAATGACCAAGGAACTGTTGTTTGCCGACTGTCAGCGACATTTTCGTTGTCTTGCTCCAGGGTCCCCCCTACCTGACATAAGTTTTCCCCACCCCTGGATTCCCGTAACAGAACAACACTGGCTCAACACAACCATCTTCCGCATCGCACCATTTTCTGAACTCGCTAGTTTCTAGTACCCAGTTTCCCACACTATTGAGTCTGTCGCTTCGCAGATCTTGGTGGCGTTGCTGTGGGTCAAGTGGCGATAGCCATCGCAGAATTTGACTCCCCTCCTCGTCTCCCTCTGAAATAGAGTTAGCGGTGCTGGTTAGGTTGAGCGAGTTGGTACCACCGGCGAGCTGCTGGTGCCAGGAAGGCATCTGTGGTATGACGGTGATTTGAATTCTTTGTGAGAGTTTGAGAGATATTGTGTGCAGTGACAATATGATTTTCTTGGAACTAGAGGGGATCTCAAGGTCTAGATGAAAGACGGGGTGGCTTTCCAGGGCTTTTCAAACCTTGATAACCACAGGATGCCTGTTTTCAATGCATATTTTTATTTTTTATTTTTTATTTTTTATTCCAAAAATTGCTTCTTGGGGGTTATCATAGCCATGAACACTATTCCAAAATGAGATTCTGTGGAACACTAGTCAGATAAGTATTTCAGAAACGTTAATTTTGACATCATTATTGTTTTTTGATTGTTGGGTTTTTGTGCTAGCTAGACAGACTAGTCAAAAGCAAAATAATGTTTCGCAGCAAACCTCCTTGACCATGCCAAAGCGAAGGCCTACAAAGGCAACTAAGTGCACCCTAAGGGTCTGGTAAATCATAAGTAGATTACGCACCGGCCCAATCATCATCAGTGATGCTCACAAGTTCACGATAGCCGCACCTTCACTAACTAACTTTCTCCCTTGAGCATCCCCGAGCCTCAGCGTAAAAAAAACCGGCCTCCGATACACGGAGGTATTCTTGACAAAGACGGGTACTGCACTCGAATACAATACAAGTACCGTACTATCGGATGTTCTCTCACTCCCGACGTTCTTTTGGGTGGGGAATAGGAACTTCCGAAGGAGGGTAAATTCCCTTCACTTCTCACGATTTCACAGTCTAGGTCAAGTGAGTGAAAAATCAAAGAAAAACCACAATGAAAATTGATGAAAAGGGGGGTTGCGGATGGATGTATTCTCTCCTCCGCTTTTCCTCCTCAAATACCCCCTTTTTCTATGGAGCTAATCTAACAAAATAACGGTATCAATAGCGTTGTTGGCACGAAGTTACCAGAGTTTGTGCCATGGCACAACCCTCCAAATCGATGTGCCCGGCACGGCACAATGTTGTGCCCAGGCAATATATGTACCAATAAAATGACTTTGTAAGAAGAAAAAAAGGAGAAACTCTCTACAAGCCCAATTTACATTGAATATCCCCCATTTGTATCCTTGTAAGTTCTCACTGGGCTGAAGAACTCCAATATTTGCTTCCTCAATTGCACAAACTGGTCTACGACAATAGAATTGTTCAAGGTTGTGCCATCGGCCAATCTCACCACACTCTGGCACATCGTTGTGCCGTGCCGGGCACATTGGCATGGCACAAGGCACTTCAAGTGCCAACAACGCTAGGTATCAAACATTCACGATGTTTTCTGTGTTCTAGCGTACTTTTCCCCATGGCTATCCACGTGACTGACAGTACCTTGGCATGCCGGCGGTGCCGTATTCTTCACGGTGGATACACAAGCAAGTTAGGTCCCTGGCTCCCCGTTTTCCCAATCTATGCACCACTACCGGTAGCCGAAACGAGTGTGCCCTCTCCCATCTCACCACGGTCTAAACCAAGCACCGGCCCAACGGAGAATCCGGTGGGGTTGGATTCAAGGTACTCGTACCTGTAAAGCGAACTCCGGGCGTGCTTGGTCTACGATACCCGACCATCCCAATCATTATCGGTGATGCCAAGAAAGTACTCGCCTGGCTTGCAGCCGGCTACCATACGGATTCCGCCTCCTCATCAGCCTCCGATCCCTGAGCGAAGAGGGTAACCTTTGCTTCAAAATCGCTCCTCGCTTACACTCCACCCAGCCCTTATATTTTACTGTATCGCCCCCGAGTACTCATAATTTTCTGACGTTTGTAAACACGGCTGCTATTGCATACCACCAAAATCCTGAGGCTCTGGCCCATTTTTTGCCCGTATGCAATAGCAGTCGTGTTTACAAACGTCAGAAAATTACGAGTACAGGTAGAGCATCGCACCTGCTGCTCACCATACTTGCACTGCACCACAACACACTACCCCCATTCTTCATACATCCCTGTAAGCAGCTAATTTAGGGCCTCTCTGGTTGCTAGGTCAAACCTTAATTTTGACCATGGTTATGAAGGTTTACCGCAAAAGGTTATGTGAGAGAAAGGAGAAAAAACAAAGGAAATACCACTAATCACGCATCATGAACTCTGCTCTGATGGTTCCTACCATGCGCCCAGCCTCCCGTGTATAGTGTGAGTCTGTAATCTCATATATATCGATATATAGGGTTTTCACCCATCCTGCTTAGAATCTGATCGGTTGTCTAGGTTACATAGTAATAGAAATACATACAAAGCCAATCATAGACGGACCCCAAATAACCTAACAACGCAATGGGAACTAGAATCAAAAAGAAAAATCAAAAGGGCGTATGTAGAGGAAAATGTAAGTATGGAAAGTCATCAACGGGAACTGATATAGAGGATATTGGCTGAACCACGGCTAAGGAATAAGGCAACAAGTAGGGAAATGCCTAGGGTGATTTGGGAGAACAAAAGGTACCAAGAGATCCTAGGCCAACGAGTAAAAAGTTTGATCTCTGTAGTAACTTTGCAGACTACACGAAAAGAGTTGGCTGAGTAGATGCAGGATTCAGATCTGCCGCACCCGTTCCCCTGGCGGGAGGGCACCCCCGGTCGACCAAAAGGGAAGTATCGGGGTTGCGCTTGAATATCAGATTAGGGGTGATATTGGGAGGAGACTTAGATAGCTCGGGCAGCTCGGAGGAGAATGGCTCTGCTGATTGTAGGCTCATTACATATTTGGGACTCGAATCCGTCGGTTCCGCTTACCCGCCTCATCAAGATGGGGTTGTTGAGCACAGGGAAAGCCCCGCGACATCCACCAGGGCAGCGTTCGACGCCACCTAGCCAGTTTGTGGGGATTAGCGTCGCTCCGTTCGCGGAGCATCCTTACAACCCCCTCATGCCCGTTCTCAGAGGCCTGCAATAGTGGAGTTCGACCGGGCCAGTCCGGTTTGTCGGGGTCGACGCCGTTCTGTTCTAGCAGCATCCTTACAATCCCCTTGTGCCCACTGCTGGAAGCCCACCACAGTGGTGTTCGACCGGCTGAATCCCGTTTGTTGGGGTCGACGCCGTTCCGTTCCAGCAGCATCCTTACAATCACCTCGTGCCCACTGCTAGAAGCCCACGATAGTGGTGTTCGACCGACTAAATTAGGTTTATTGGGATCGACACCATTCCATTCGAGCAACATTCGAGCAACCCCCTCATGCGTGCCAGAGCAGCGTTTGAAGCAAGCAATTTTCTTCGGGGTTGAAGTCATCCCTATCCAGAAACACCAGTCTTCCCCACAGTTCAGGCAGGCCAGGATGCAGTAAAGCCGGGCCCGGCCTGCCAAAATTTCCTGGGGCCTAGCCTGGCCTGGCCGGGCACATCCATATGCCCTAGAGCCTTAGTGCCAGCTGCTTGATAGGCCAGACTGCTCTTAGCGAGTAACTATGCAGTGTCAACGACTGAAATCTATCATACTATAATATAAGGCACCAACGCAGGGGAGATTAACTGCAAACGTTTTCCAATTACAAAATAGCATTAAAAATACAACAATTTGTTAACCTAGGGATTTATCATAATCCCTGATTAAACCCCAAGCCCCACAATTGGGCTTCGGGCTTTTAGGCCAAGAGGCAAGGAGTTTAGGCCAGGCCAAGTCGCCCTGGTGGCAAGCCCACGCTGCCCAAGAAAACACCCAAGAAAACCTTGTCACTCTTCATTGCAAGTCACATGATATCACTCATATACTTTGATCTTAAATAAAATTATTGTAATTCCCAAAACTTCTGTCATCCCCGAGCGAGTCTAGTGTTGAGAAATTTTCAGCCTCATCTCTTTAATTACCCCTTTTCCTTGCGCAGCTCTACTTTGATTCTACAAAGTCATCTCTGTTCGGTGATATTCCCCAAAATTTAGGCATATCAAAAGTAGCCACTCCCTTCAGTGAATAGCTCTTTCATTATGCGGGGCCTTCATGACAATATTAGTGAACTCTCTTCCATTTCCTCCTATCCCACTTCTCCTAGAAGTTCCGCTCCAATCCCCCTCCACCACACAAGCGACATCCCACATATCAGCTCTGTTGATGACTCAAATCATATTCTATCATCTCATGTTTTTCTCTTTCCTTCATACAAGCGACCTGTTTTCATCCACCTTTCCTTTCCTGTTTCCTAGAATTAGCGCATCTTGAATACTATTTTTCCCAAGTAGGGAGGTTGAAAATAATTGACTTCCTCAAATACAATTGGATCAATAGCTTCTATTTAAATTGTTTGGGCTTTCTAAGGGGTCTAGGCTTTGCTCGGGTAGGGTCGGGACGGATGGGCCAGCCACTGTTTGTGCCAGGTGTGGGTAGGGCTCAAGAATTTATAGCCCATGTCGGCCCATTGCGAGGCTTGATATTATTTTCTTGGAAATTTTGTTAGGGAAATTCTTTATTGTACGAAATCCTGTGTAGTGACATTTCTCAGATCTTGACTCACAAAAAGAGGGAAATACAAAAGATATAAATGACATTGCAACAGTGGGCTGATAGCTCACCAGAAAGGATTTACTTTAGACATACCCATACCTCCGGGAGCCCAAAATCGTCGGCCCATTAGAAAGAATGCGTAGTTCAATTCATCGCATTAGTTGACGTGCCACGTTGAAACAATTCAATACTGGTGGTTTGGGTTATATTTCAGGCTCCTGTTAAATATGTAAAACTAGCGGAAATCACCTCCGGAGCTGTGAACGAATCCCCTAACCTGGCCTGAAACAGGAAATACACACCTTTATTCCAGATCAGAGCCCTGCAGGTTAAAATGAAGCCAAATACCGTAGCAAGGCCATGCACTTTAGAGTTATTTTAGTGAGGTATCTGGAGTTTCCCCGGAACTGCGCAAATTCACAACATTTTCCCCAAGACTTAATACCTCAGGGAAGTGTGACCAGTGAGGTAAATAGAATCTTTGGTTCTCTAGTGCTACCCTATTTCTGGGAGCCTTGAAACATGCAAATAACAAATTTATTATTCCACCAGTGAGTTAGTGGTGCAGAGGCCCGTCACGGCCTATCACTCGCCAGCCGGAATCCCGCATGTCTGGTAAGCGAATATGGATCTGACTTGAGCTTTCCTCGGTAACATCCTCCTACACACAGCCATCTTCACGTGCGACTAATGCCTGATAGTTAATTCCTTCACAAAATCGTCCCCTATTCTCTGTAAATTTGCTTCCACAAATACACCCATCATGAGGAAGGTTACATAATCAGCACTTTCTGCGACCGGTTTCCAATGGCCAAGGGTTTTACCACCGGCATAAAGTTTCATGGCGCGGGTCACCGCCCCAGGAGACAATTCCGTACAGTCGTAATTTGCGTTCCTGTATCACTGGCATACGGTATGATTACTTTCTCTAGTATCACATCCTACAAGGGCCCCTCTAGGTGGGCTTCTAGTACAGTGCGTAGACGCAGCGGTTTCCGAGGAGTGGGGGCTTAGGGAGCGCGCTAACAAAGGGAGCGGAGAAGGGTAACATGGGCGAGAAAGGAGAAAACACAAAGCAAATACTACTAATCACGCATTATAAACTCTGCTCTGCCGGGTCTTGCGATGCGCTCAGCCTCGTGAGTACAGTGTGGGTGTCTAACATCATATATAGTTATATATATATCTATGGGGCTTCCATCCATCCTTCTTGCAATCCTTACAATCTAATCCGGCTCGGATCAAAGTCACGAGGTAGTAACACAAATAAATACAAGGTTAATCATAGACAGACCTTGGGTAACTTAACGCAATGGGAATGAGAAACGAATGGCAAATCAAGAGGGTGAATATAGAGAGAAAAGGGAGTAGAGAAAGGCACCCTCGAGGCACGAACGCGAGAATTGGTTAAACAGCTGAGCAAGAGGGCAATAAGTAGGGAGAGGTCTATGGTGATTTAAGGGAACCAAGGGGATAACGAGAGATTCTAAGTGAATGGTAAAAAGGTTTGACGTATGTAGTAACTTTGCGTCTACATGGAAAGATGTGACGATGGTGAGTGCAGGATTTTGTTTTGCTATATTCCGCTGCCGGAAGAGTACGTCCGGCAGACGGAGAGGGAAGTGTCGGGTTTATGGTTGGGCGACAAACTGGGGGCCACCTTGGGAGGAGATTCCTGTAGCCCGGGCAGCCCTAGGAAGAAGGGCTTGGTTGATGGCAGGGCGGGTACACATCCGGAAATCAAATCTGCCGGTTGCGCTTATCCTCCCCCAGGGGATTGAGGTGGTTGAGCATCGCAAGGACCCCGCGATGTCCACCGGAGAAGTGTTCGACGCCACCTACCCGGTTGATGGGGATTGGCACCGTTCCGTTCAAGCAGCATCCTGGCGACTCCCCTACATCCATGCAAAGAAGCCCACAATCGTGGTGTCAGACCGAGAAAATCTCGTTGGTTGGGATTGACGTCGTTCCGTTCCAGCAGCACCCTTGCCACCCCCTCACGGCCACCCAAAGAGGCTTGGGATAGTGGAGCTAGACCCCAAAACCCCCTTTGGTTGGGATTGACGTCGTTCCGTTCGAGCAGTATCCTTACGACCCCCTCATGCCCACTCCAGGAAGCCCAATGGAGTGGTGTTTGATACCACTTATCCGGTTTGTCGGGATTGACGTCGTTCCGTGCCAACAGTATCTCCACGACCCCCTCATGCCCACTCCAGGAAGCCCAATGGAGTGGTGTTTGACACCACCTATCTGGTTTGCCAGGATCGACGTCGTTCCGTTCCAGCAGTATCCTTACGACCCTCTCATGCCCACTCCTAGAAGCTCGCGACAGTGGCGTTCGACACCACTTATCATGTTTGTCGGGATTGACGTCGTTCCGTTTTAGCAGCATCCTTACGACCCTGTCATGCCCACTTCCAGAAGCCCGCGAGAGTGGTGTCCGATACGACTTATCCGGTTTGTTGGGGTTGACGTCATTCCGTTCCAACAGTATCCTTACGACTCCCTCATGCCCACTCCAGGAAGCCCATGAGAGTGGTGTCCGACACCACTTATCCGGTTTGTTGGGATTGACGTCGTTCCGTTTTAGCAGGATCCTTACAATTCCCTCGTGCCCACTCTTGGAAGCCCACAAGAGTGGCGTTAGACCCCACTTATCGGGTTTGTCAGGATTGACGTCGTTCCGTTCCAGCAGCATCCTTACAACCCCCTCGTTCCCACTCCCAGAAGCCCACGAGAGTGGTGTTCGACACCACTTATCCGGTTTGTTGGGATTGACGTCGTTCCGTTCCAGCAGCATCCTTACCACACCCTCCCGCCCACCCCCGGAAGCCCACGAGAGCGGTGTTCGACCCCGCTTATCCGGTTTGTCGGGATTTGTGTCGTTTCGTTCCAGGAGTATCCTCACCACTCCCTCATGTCCATTCTCAGCACCCCATAGAAGCGGCGTTGAGCCATATTTGGTGCCAGGTGTGTCAGAATTAATGTCACTCCGTTCCAGCAGTGCCCTCACCACGCCTTCATGCCCCCTCCTCGAAGCCCAAGCAAGTGCCGTATTACCATGGAAATCAGTTGCCTGCATATCACCGTTATTCGTTTCTAATAGAGCAACTGTTAGCTCAAGACACCCGAAGTATGCGACACAGTGAAGTCCTGTAAATCCTGTGGGGGCGTCTCCGCCGCCCAGTGGCAGCTCCTCAACTCTCACACCATGCAAGTATAGCACCTTTGAAGATATGTGCTTGTCGTACCCATCGAGTAGTTCCAATGCAAGAGCTTTCACACTTCCTATAGTTTCCGATCTAGCATGTGTACCCCAGTAACAAGAAGCATATTCGACAAATGGGGCGGTTGGTGGGGCGGAACGAAGGGCAGGCGAAAAGCTCCTCACATGCGGGAAATTGAGGTAAGTTAAACAAACTTCAGCAATCATTGAGTGGGGATTAGGGAACAAATTGGTGTTATTGGAAAGGTGTTCCTGAAGAGTATAGTGGACAAGCCGGACGGTAGACGAAGACTTCTCAACCGTGACGAGCCCCAGAGAGCATGCTAATAGTGTTTCTATGGCAGGAATATTGCGAATATCCAAGTCGTTAGACCCTTCTACCCCCAGGGCGTGGCACAATTCGTTGACATGCAGTGACCGCCCGGCATGCGATACCCACATTAGAACTTCCATACCAAGTTTTGATCTACCTCCGGGCTGCGCCTGTATCCGTGATAAGGTTTCCGCGTATGCATCTCCCAGGCCCTTCCCTTTGATCATCTCATCAAGCTTCTTTCTTCTCCGAGTAAGTGTAGTCTCGCCCAGGATTGCATCCACGTTTAGAGAAACTAGAAGGAAACTAGACACCACTGTTAGTAAATTACCCCTCGGACCAGGCTTGGGTATGTATATGATATTCTTGCTTACACTTCCGAGATCTTCTCGGGGATAATTCTCATAATATCCGCTCGTAATTTGTCGTCCATTGCTTTGGGAATAGAGTCATCGTCTAGCCTCATGTCCAGATAACTCTTAATATCGCTAGGGGTAAGACTGAGAGGTATCCGGAGTACTCCGCTAAAACACCCCACGATCTCGTCTTCGATATGAGGCCTCCCAGTAAGGAATGCCCGCGTCCCAGGTGACACTCGAATAATTTGTCGCAGTGACTCAATGAGCTCCCTTCGGTGTTTCGGAGTGCACTCGTCTAAAGCGTCGATGCATATAAACAGCCGTGGTAGCGATTTAATAGTCTTCTTTAGTATATCTAGCATATCCGGAAGTAGGAGACTCCGGCCACCAAACTTTTTTCTAGTCTCCTGAAAGGCCTCCCGTGTATGCTCCGGGATCCCCCCTCTGCTGGCAAGTTGCTTGAGCATGGCGCCCAATATATTTGCGGTGGATTGTTCCTGCTGGGCATGGAAATCGCAGTATAGTCCCACAACGGCAACCTCTTTCCCCACAGCTGAATTGCACAAACTATCTATGATTAGGGAGCTGTTGTTTACCGACGATCAGCCACCTTTGTGCTATCTTCCTCCCGAGTTCCTCCTACCTGACATAAGTTTTCCCCACCCCCGGGTTCCCACAACAGAACAACACTGGCTCAACACAACCATCTCCCGCATCCCTCCACTTTCTGAACTCGCTAGTTTCTAGCACCCAGTTTCCCACACTATCGAGTCGGTCAGTCCGCACACCTTGGTGCCGTTGCTGTGGTTCGAGTGGTGATAGCCACTGCAGGATTTGACGCCCCTCGGTGTCTGTTTCGGCAACGAAGTTGACAATGTTGAACGAATTATTATTGAACGAATTATTATTGAACGAGTTGGTATTACCGGCGACCTGCTGGTGCCCTGGCGACATCCCCGCTATGGATGGTGATTTGAATTTCTTGTGAGAGTTAGTGAGGGATCGTGTGCAGCGAGAATCCGACTTCTCTCGGGAGGAGAGTGGATCTCTTTGATCTGGAGAAACAGAGGTTGGGGGTTGCAACTTATAAGTTTCTGGGGTTGCACAAGTATGCGATAGCCTCACAATTACCGGGGTACCGTGCAGCGCCTAAGTTTTGTATGGTTTCGAACGTCTACTTGGATACCTTGCACCCAATAATCTGCAACAGGGGAAGCCTTGGCACACAAAATTAGTTACATATGTTCAATCCCTAACGAGTTTATAGTTTCTACTGTAATTGCCAGGCGACAGAAAATATCAAAAATAACTATGTACAAGTTACTGGCACATACCCGAACACTACGGTAGCCAGCAGTCCCACCACAACATTTGGCGGGAATTGACCCAAGGGCATTACTAACCCTAGACCTATCCTCCGGCAAAAAAGTGGTTTGCCGAGCATTTCTTTTAATGTTCGACTACTCGAGTACTCCACTGCCCCCAGATTCGAACTCATGAAGGCCCCCGTTCCAAACCAGCCAACCAGCTCCTAAGCCATTAGACCATAGGAACTAGCCAATAAGATTCTTGCTTCTTGATCCTTTAACTGCTTCTTTAGAAAATAGTCAATTCAAGCGCCCGATACTTTATCATTTGTAAAAAAAGACATCGGTATCCAATCATAGTACTCTCTTATGATATCGATAGAACAAGGAACGAGGGGGTTCCAGTGTATATCTGTGCTCTGCCTCCGAAACACTCGCTTTCTTTGTCAGAGGACAAATGCTCACCGAATTCCATGGCTAGTATCCCCGATGTAACTCTCCTTTGGTACAGGAACGTTGAGAAAATTAGCCGCGCATCAACGAACCTGAAAAACTCCGGCCATGACAACAGCACTCCCCCGCGAACCCCAATATTGTGATGAAAACCCAAAAAAAAGCAAAATAAAATGTAAACACATAGTACAAGGGTCAGGCAATAAAGATTGGTACTGTATCGATGAGTAGAAATCGGTTGGGACAAAAATCTGGAACACTATGACAAACCAAGACATTCTGTCTGACCACCATAAAGCTAGAATTATGAGAAGCAACATCCATCGTGACCTTAGAACCAACACAAGTAATACAAGAAGAACCCTCTATCGTGGTCTCAGAATCAATACTAGAACTTGGAATACAAGAAAAGATCAAAACCTATCACGAGTACCATAGAGCAAAACAAAAAGGAATTGAGAAAGCAGAGCGAGAGCGTAAGAGAAAAGAGAAACTGTAGTTACAATGGGCGGAGACTCACTGTTAAGGTGGAAGATAGAGTAATATATAAACTAAAGATTCCAGAATCAATCAAAAGAACTCTAGCGACATAAGCTTTCACTTTCAATTGTCTTCAAGCATGCCGCAAGATACTATTCAAGTTACTCGCGCTTTCAGAGCTACGACCCTTCCAACTCTGATCTTGCACTACCCACTAGTATCAGCAGTAGAATCAGACACTGGGGAATTGAGTTCCGCATCTTCACCACCACAATCCAGTACTGGCAGTTCTGATTCGGCTTCCATAGAAGCAGAATTAAGTCCGCTGTCGCTTTCGCTCTCTTCACCATGGAATAATCTTCCTGAAGATCCTCCCTCTGAATCCGCTACAGAACTGGATACACCTACCTCAGTTCAGTCCTATTATGAATTCCATGTGAATTCAAACCTCAATTTATATTCCGACTCCAATTCCAATATCTCTTACTCTCCCACCTTATCATCCTCTACCACAGGCTTCGCCTCCTCAGTCACTTCCTCTTTTGTCTCTTCATCCACCTCTATTTCAACTACTATTACCGTGCCTTCTGAGTCCCTCTCTTCCGCCTTTGCTACTGCTTCTTCTCAGTCGTTCTCTTCTTTATACTCCCACTCTTCCCCCAGTTCCCCGGGTTCTCCCTCCTCCCTTAAAGCGTTCTCTGCCGGGTTTACTGCTAGCTCCTCTGGTGTTTCCGCTGCTCGAATCCGTGCTGGCTCCGCCTCTGGCCTCTCTGCCACCTCCTCCGAGTCCTCCGCTGCCACCTCAGTCACTGCTATTGCCTCTACCACCGCCTCAGCTACTACCACCGATGCTATTGCCACCACTACCCCTTCTATCTCGTCTTCTACTTCCGTTGCGTCGGCCTCCTCTTCCGCCATTACTGTAGCGGGTGATGAGTTAGAGCCCCCCTCTCTTGAGAGTGCAGAAAGGCAGAAATGTCAGGTGTCAGGTGAGGTTGCAGCACATGTACGTGCTCTCCGGCATTTTGCTGGCTGGCCTTACCGCAAGATTGCTCTGGCAGTTGGCCTCTCACTTGGCACTGTGCACCGTACCGCACAACAAAAACAACACCAAAAAGAGAAAAAGGTTCGTGGTCGGCCTTGGATGCTTAGGCCTGAACTGCGACAAGATCTCATAGATATTGTTACTCAATCAGCAGAAAACCGGCGAAAGCCTCTTACCGAAATTGCATATATGGCTCGCATTCAAGCTAGTGGCAAAACTCTTCGTCGTTCGCTTGCTCTGGATGGGTACCACCGTCGTGTGGCGAGAAAAAAGCCTTTTTTGAACCACGGGCATATAGCAGTAAGTCTCTTTTTATTCTAGTATACTATCTTTTTCTACTCTAGATGGGTTTCAGTGCATCCTACTAGGCAACTATCGTCATACTCTTATCATATGTAAACTTTTCTAGCTTTGCTTTTAGTTAATCATTTCTATTCCAAGTAAATAGACAACTAGCCCATTTACCCATGTGTTCTATTACTTGTAGTACCTTAAATTTGCTAGACAGTTATTGACAACTCGGATTTTGGTTTAGAATCGCTTTCAGTGGGCTCAAAGGTTCCAAGATTGGGTGCTGGAGGACTTGTGGAAGGTCATTTGGACCGATGAATCGGCATTTAATGTTGGGGGCACACCTGGCCCTGTGTATGTTACCCGAAAAGCATCTGAGGAATATGATGCCTCCTGCCTTCTGCCTCAGTTCGCCAACTTGAAGCTGGAAACTATCCATGTATGGGGATGGTTTTGTGGAAATCAGCGGGGCCCATTAATCTTTTGGGATAAGTCTACCATGGGACCACGAATTACAGCAAAACGATACTGTGACCATATCCTTCCCCATCTAGAAAGAGTCTGGTTAGAAGTCTCCCGCCAGACAGAAGACGATGTATATATCTTACAGGACGGCGCTTCGGTTCATACAGCAAAATATACATCACAGCTTTTACGAGAAAAAGGCTTATTCAACTATCTTTTTCCCTGGGTTTCAAAATCGCCAGACCTTAATCTGATCGAAGGAGTCTGGCGATTAATCAAAGCTCGAATTAATGCCCGACACCCGCAACCTCAAAAAATGATACTATGCGTGTTGCTATTCAACAGGAGTGGGAGGCCATCAATTCCCCGGATCTTGATCATTTACTTACTAGTATGGCTACAAGGGTTCAGGCCTTGCCAGCTGTACAAGGTGGGCATCCCAGGTTTTGATTTCCATTGTCTCATTCTCTTTTTCTGTTTTCTCTTTCCCTTTCCTGCTTTCTATACTTGGCCCAATACTCTAGTCCTGATCTGGATATTTATGGTCAACATCTTTCCACTCAATCAATAGCTTAACAACTGCTTGATTTCCCGGAACTGCAGCATACCCGCGCAGTCTCCGATCATACTCCTCTGGGCAATCAATGTCCATATCTTCATACTTTAGCAATCTTTTACTACTCCTTCATGTCCTACAACAGCAGCACATCTGAGCGGTGTTTCATTATTCTTATTTGGGCAATTGTGATCGATCTCTTCCATATCTAGCAATGCCTTCACCACTCCTTTCTCTCCTCTTACCGTGGCTCATACCGGTAGTGTTCGATCGTTCTCATCTGGGCAATTGAGACTAACATCTTTCTGCCCCAGCAATAGTTCAACCACTCTTTCATGTCCTTGAATAGCAGTCTTCATGTCACCCGGCAGCAGATCCTTCGTGTTCTTTTTTTTTTCTAACTTGAATGAGAATGATCATTTCCTTGTTCCTTTTAACTACTTATATTTCTTAAAATCTTTTCTATGCTAGGCGGCTTACTCTTATACCAGTTTTGGACGTATGTGTATGATTTATATGTAATTCTGCACTCTGATGATTTCCTTATATTCACTTTCCTATACCCGCGGTCCTTTTCAGCTTTCTCTATATTTTTCTCTGTTTCCCAACACTTTCCCTTCTTCCGAATGCAGAAACCTCTCAATCAAACTCACGATATTTATATTACTGATAAAATAGCCCGTTTGGATACGACAGTTGCCTTCAGTCCCCCCATACATATGGCCCTTTTCCTTCGGTTTCAAAGAAGAGAGAACACTCTTTTCATAGTATATGTAGTCGCCGAACGAAATGATCCCATGTTTGCCAAACAGGCTCTCAGCTATCCAAGATTTTCTCTGTAGGAATAGTGGGCAAATGTCCTACCAAAACTGAGTGCCATCGCCTCCAACTTTTAGATAAAATTCAATAAACAAGATCAGATCTGATATCAAGGTCACCTACAAGTCACTCCGTTCCACTACTACTGTATCTCATATCCGCTTAGTACCACTCTTTAATGCCTGACCCTTGTACAAGGGTCAGGCAATAAAGAGTGGGACGGTGCCGGGGGGGTGAGTTGATTTTGGACAAAAATCTGGAACACCGCAACCGAACTCAACTCCTGAAGAAAATATGTTGCAATGGTGAAGTACCTCTTGAACAACACCCTTTACCATCAAGTCCCTACCTCCAAAGTTTAGGTATTTTTGGCCAATACTCCTGTAGACAGGAAAACATACACTATGATATGATAGAGAAGAGTAATCCCGACACATGATGTTGGCGACACTCTAATGGCAGCTCGCTCACGACCCAATAATGACTGGGGTAGCGTAGGTAACGGCGCGAAGTCCAGGAGAAAAGCACGTAAGTGGTGGTTGTGGTATGTGTGATGTTCGATGTACAATACAGGAAGCTCTCTACTGGTAGCTCAGACTTAAATACAGAAGAGAGCGCACAAACGCACTAAACAGGAAAAACTCACACGATGGGAAAAACCCCACAAGTGGCAGTCACGACCCTAAACCAGTCGTACCCCAAACTAACTATCATACCCTAATGACTATGGGATTCTAGCTATCACTCCCCTGAATCCCATGTAATGTGCATATACATGGTATGGTCGTGCCAAATAGCACGCAAAAAAAAAAAACTTTTGTTTTAAAACAAAAAATGAAACACAAATCAGGATCGTGATAGCCATCAGCTCATCATAGATAACATTCTAGTAAACCCCTGGTGTTTCCCTCTCTCCAGACCCTTGGTCAATCCATCCGCTATCATCTCATCCGTTCTAAGATACTCAATCGTGACCTCACCTTCCCCTACTAGTTCCCGTAGCCAGAAGTATCTAACGCCCACATGTCGGGTAGATGCTCGGAATTGGCCATTCGTGAGACTAGCAATACAGGCCTGATTGTCATTGAACACAGATATAGGGACAATGTTCTCGATGTCTCCATAAAGCTCGGCCTGGAGTTTGGCTAACCATATACCTTCCTCCACAGCGAGGGCTGTGGCATTAAACTCGGCATCAGCGGTTGATTTAGCGACCGTTTTCTGGCGTTGAGACTTCCAGTGAACAATGGCCCCATATCGATCGAGTATGACAAAACCCGTAGTCGATCTCATTCCATCCACTTCTCCAGCGAAATCGGCGTCTGCGTAGACAGTGATAGGGGCTTTATTTCCTTTGCTTCCTCTTTCTCTTCCTCCAAAACAGCTATCATTGCTCCTACCTAGACAAATTCGTAGTCCCAGTGAGTCCTTCAGATAGCGAAAAATCCTTTTAACAGCTGCCCAGTGTAACATAGATGGGTCAGCACCGAAACGTGCAACTAGACCAGTTGCATATGCGATATCCGGACATGTAGTAATGGCGGCGTATGTGAGGCTCCCAACGGCTTCTTGGTATAGAATCTTCTCGGCCTCTTCTTCTTCCTCTCTTCTAGAATGGAGTTTCGTCTTGACGTCCATGGGTGTTGCACACCCCTTACACTCATCCATCCGGAACCTCCTCAAGATCTTCTCCAGATACACTCTCTGACTCAGGTGGATGACTCTTCTCCCCCGGTCCCGTTGAACCAGCATGCGGAGGAAAAACTTCACATTCCCGAGATCTTTGATGGTGAAACGCTTACAAATAGCTGTTCGCATATTCTGGACCTCCTCGGCACTCCCAATAAGCAGAATATCGTCAACCCAGGCGATTATCGTAGCTCCGGTTTCCGCTGTGTAGATTCCAGCTTCGAACTTTGACGCCCGCATACGCATATCCTTTATGAAATACGTCTCCAACGTATTATACCAATTGCGACCAGCCTGCTTTAGCCCATAGAGGCTACGGTTCAATCGCACTGTGACGGAGACTTCCAACCCTACCCCACTACTCTGTAGGATCACATTCCCGTCCTTACCCAGACAAAATTCCTTAGGTAGACGCAAGTAGAGCTCTTCCTCAACCTTGCTCTCAAGGATGGCGGTAACAATGTCGAGTTGGATGATTTCTTTGTCTTCCATCGCTGCTTTTGATAACACAGTTCGAATCGCCACGAATGATATAGTGGGACTATAGGTTTCTAAGTAGTCAATTCCCTCTCTCTGTCGAAATCCATGTGCGACAAGACGTGCTTTGTATCTTGCCACCTTTCCGTCCTCCCCTATCTTCTCCTGGAGTACCATCCTAGATGATATAGCACCCGAACCCACTGGTAGCTTCCCTTCTTCTACCACTGACTATGTCTTGTGTCCTTCCAATGACAGTAACTCGCTATTGATAGCCTCAATCCACCATGTGCGATTAGGTCCATCTAATGCGTCTGTGATTGTTCTGGGTCCGTCTGCGACTAATAAAGCTAAATCAATACTTGTTGCTTGACTGCTTCTTCCTGCTCCTCCTGTTGATTTTCTTATCGGTCTTAGCCCACTAGCAGACCCCTTCCAG
>Ga0307509_10004974_pt1 | contig 18782 bp, 20 predicted proteins | sample 10_EM_MG_FD_202245 | JGI IMG/M metagenome (GOLD analysis project Ga0307509, IMG submission 202245) | Populus trichocarpa ectomycorrhiza microbial communities from riparian zone in the Pacific Northwest, United States - 10_EM | ecosystem: Host-associated > Plants > Roots > Unclassified | place...
CCCCGCGCGCGGGGGCGTCGGTTCCTTTGTAGCCAAGAATGTGCTTCCGAGGCTCTCTATCTGGTCTCACCCACCAATGTTGCCACAAGAGCAAGAGCAGCCTTGGGTCTCAGTGCGAAAAAGGTTCTTAACAACCAAACATCTAAGTCAAATATCCCATTTACTTGCATTACACCTAAAGGTCGTAATTTACAGTACAGCAGATGCCATAACATACGCATCATGTTCTTCAATCACAGCTGTGAATTCACACAAGTACTTTAACCAAGTTAGGGCCCTGACACCTTCTATCTTTCTCACTTTCACGTAGTACTGGCCGGAGTCAGTGCTTGAAACTTTTTTTTTTTTTGACCCGGCCAGTCTGAATCGATGATCAGCCCAACCGAGAATCTACCGTAGGCAATACCGGCACTAGTACAGGCACAGAAGGATGTTGGGGTAAATAGGCCGGGACCTTGAACTGTGTAGCAACAATGTTTATTGTGCCCATTCCCACAAGTATCATAAGTGCGAAGGGGAAGAAGAGATTGGAGTCTGAGTTGGCTTAATAAGTAATGTTAGTATGAGAGAAAATGATCACATTAGGTGAGGGCACCCCCCCCGTGAATAAACCAAAGTTGGAATCTAGATGTCGGAAGCTTTTGTAACCATCCCATGCCCAAGCGCGGGAGAAAAAGAGGGAATACTCAAGGATAGGCTCCTTGCTGTGAAGAAGCTGTCTTCCGATTTTCTCACTAGGAGTTCCAGCTTCGAAATTCGGTCCCAACTTTTACGCGGGGGGCCGTCACTCTATGTATCCATGACAAAATCATAGCTCATACGGTATCCCCAATCCGTATGGGAGTGCTCTTTTTTTATTTTTATTTTTTGATTAATGGGTCCAAGCAAGGCAGGCAGGAAATATGTCTATTTCTTTATGGGGGAATCGGGTCGATTGAAGCTGATTTAATACAGTACATTATCCTAAGATAACCTAGGCGATGGGAGGGGTTTCTGAGGGGAAGCTAAGGCACCGCCGGACAGGAGGATAGACTCGCGGTTGATTATATAAATAGAGAGACCTGTGTTTTCAAACGGATCGACGGGACCGACTGAGACGACAACCAAACGAAATGCCAAGAGTTCACATATCACGATCGCCCCGCGCCCGCGCGCCGCTGAGAAGTGGGACGTTCTCTGTTCTCTCTTCTCGAGTGACTTTATCGCTCTCCCACAGCTGACTAACGGTAGTGACAGAGGTGTGATATATTGTGCGTGGACAAACTTGACCGATCAATGAACACTCATAATTTTCGCCGTGGTGTAGTCGGCTTCCTCGGTACGGTCGCCCCAACCCAGCCAAGAAAAATAAGTAAAAATAGTTTAAATACATGGCAGTGATTAGTACTTAGTACAAGTATACTATCAATCAGCCTTAATAAAAAAAGTGAAGGCATTATGAGGTGCCTGTTGAGTGGTAATGATTTTTGTGAGAGCCCGGAAGCGATGGGTTACCACGCTCACCAGGGTGTTCGGTTAATTTTGTCCACGCACAGCACAATGTCAACAACAACCGAGTACCGTAGTCTAATCCTTCTATCCTTCCATGGATCTCCACACATCCAGCCTCTCCCGCGTATTCCCCCCCTTCCCCCTTTCCATACTCTCATACTAACAGAGGAAAAGCTGAGACTCCCACTGATGAAAAAGACTCCCACTGTTCGTAGCCTCCAGGCACCCGGCTCTTTCACGCTTTTTTCCGGCTTTCCCACTTTCCTTCCAGCTGATGCACCGATCCAAAACCTAAGCGCATTCCCGAAGCCTCGGCGCATTCCCGCACACTATGCGAACAACGAAACAATGGCACTAGCATGCCGAGCAGCATCTCACGATTTCCGACACTATGAATATTGCGCGCCATTGATGAGACTGAATTTGTAGTTTAAAGAGAGGGGGAATGGGTATGCAAGAGATAAAAAAGGGAGCGAAGGAAGATCATCAAGAACCGCAATCGGCCGTGAACTTTCATCTCCTTATTTCTCCCCATCCATCACTCTCTACAAGCTCCCATTGAAAAGCGATGAACAAATGTCATCAGATACCGGCCCGATAAGATTACCATACCTGCCGAAAGAGAGTAGCGCTTCGGACTTGCCAAGTCTATACGATCGAGACTCCACATCTCTGAAGCGAGCTAGCAAGCCTAAGTTAACCCTCAAAATGCGGTTGTTTCAGGGCGTCAGAATTAAGCGAAAATATCGCTCAGGGTCACTCTATTATCGACACTAGTAGTGTAAAGCAGGTCCCCAATGGATGCCAGCTGGCCAATTCATTTCACTTGAAGATCAGAGTTGGATCTCAGAGTAAAGAATGGTTTAATTAACATCAAATGTTGAATAGACGAACAACGGTGTTTATCTTCATTGAACATAGACCCAATGTTTTACACTAATGTAGAGGATAGTACTGCACTGTGTTTGTTGTTCGTGATACTTGTACCAGAATATTCTCACCATATTCGCTTGACATTATATTGGGTCTGGACAAAATTAACCGAACACCTGGTGAGCGTGGCAACCCATCACTTCCGGGCTCCCACAAAAATCATTACCACTCAGTAGGCACCTCAAAATGCCTTCTCTTTCTCCTATTAAGGCTTATTGATGGTATACTAGGTAATAATCACTGCCATGTACTCAAATTATTTTTACTTATTTTTCTTGGTTGTATTGAGGAGGTTGACAGCATCACGGCGGAAATTATGAGCGTTCATTATACAACCATAAATAGGCAGACATATTGATAAAGCTAGCGCCTTATATATTTCTACCCTTCTAAAGCACTATGAGTTTGAGCTTATATAATTCTGCTCGGAGCAGAAGATTAATGAAATTCGGAGGTTGTTATTTTCATTCCATGAGGCGCAAATCAATGAATGGTCTAACGGAGGGCCAGGCGATCGTCTAACTCCACCGGTAGGTGTTTTGGAGCCGTAGGTAATGTATTTACTAGAAGGCCAAAAAACAACTAAATTAAAAAAAACTAAAAAAAACTTCCGATAGGTTCCCGCATATTTAATTCCCCTTCTTCCTTCTTTATTGTTTTTTTAAAAAGAGTTATACTCCAATCCATCTCTATACACTGGTACCATAGTAAATCAAAATTATGGTTCTAGATTACATTATAAGCTCCTCTCTGGCAAGTCGGAGGAACGGCCCCCTGCCGACCCCGCCCTATCCTAAAGAAATATTTTGACGTCCTAGCTCTAAAGTTGTAAAATAGAGAAGCTTGAGCCGACGGTCATTTTACATAAAAACAGAGCACTCTTTACCAGCGATTTAATAATCTCCAATAAATCCGGAGGTTCCCCTTTAGGCCAAATCAAGATGGGGCATCGGTGGAGAGTAGTTTTTGACAAAGAAATTGTCTAGAAGGTTTATGCAATTGAGAAACTAGCGATAGGCCACAAAGGAGGTGGCTGTCAGGTATCTTTTAGGCAGCATCCTCATACGAGTCGCAGGGGAATGATCGGAGAGTTATTGTTACACACAGGCCACATCACCCCCCTTTTCTTCAGCCTGGCCCTGGGAAAAACTTTGCAAACTCCCGTCAACTCTACCTATTGCTATACTATTTCTACACTCAACCAATATTTCGGACAGAACATCATGGCCCAATCTACAAATGTACAATCGGTCAGTATGGGCGATGGAAATTCCCACTGCGGCAATATAGTAGGCAGTTTCAACAACACTGTCTACCGATCCGACGATGGTGCGGAGATCATGCGTTGGCTCTCTCCTCTTGAGCCAAGCAGCAGACACCAAGGCCTGCGCACCGAGCGGTTCGCCGGTGTCGGGGATTGGCTTTTGGAAAGAGAGGAGTTTAGGGAGTGGAAGGGAGGTCGAGGGGAAGCCGATAAGGCTGTGTTGTTCTGCTACGGGGATCCAGGGGTGGGAAAAACATATCTCAGGTTGGTAGCCGGATTCTTTCAAAGAGAAAAGCACTGACCGCCAGAAATACCAGCTCTTTGGTGATCGACAAGCTGTGCGATCAAAGAGATGTCGTTGTTGCATGCTTATACTACGACTTCCTTGCTCAGCAAGAGCAGACGATCACCAGCGTGGTGGGGGCCATTCTGAAGCAGCTAGTGAGCTGGAAGGACATTCCAGTTTGTCTGCGCGAGGCATTTCAGCAAGGGAAAATGGATATCGGCGGTAGAGGGCCGCAACTCGCAGATCTAATGGGAATGTTGAAGATTGCCATCGATTCGCTACCACAAGTTTTCATCTGTATAGATGCCCTAGACGAATGCCTGCCGAAGCACCTGCCGGGGCTTCTCGAGTCGCTGAGAGATATTGTTGAGATGTCCTCTAGGACGCGAATATTCCTCACCGGGAGGCCCCATCTCCGAGAAGATATTCGAAGATATTTCCCCAATGCGGCTGCGATACCCATTCGCCCTAATATGGATGATATTAAGAATTATATTGAGATGAGGCTAGATAGGGATGCGGGGCCACAGGCGATGAACAATAAGTTGCGGGCGGATATTATAAGAGTTATCCAAGAGAAGATATCTGACATGTGCGTAGAAGGATTTGGTGCCGCTCCTCTATCAACTATGTATGCTTACCAACGGCTGTGTACAGATTCCTCCTTGTTTCGCTAAGTATTGACGGTATTCTTGGAGAGGTGACAATTCATCACAGGAGAAACAAACTCAAAGAGATTACGAGAGGGAATGGGCTAAGCGATGCCTATACGGCAACCCTAAAACGACTAAAGGAGGCGCCGGAGAAGGGTAAATCAACACTCGGACTTAAGGTCCTGATGTGGGTATTGTACTCGGAACGGCCGTTACGGGCGCGGGAGCTTTGTCACGCCTTAGGAGTGGAGATAGAATCTTCAGACCTAGATTGGGACAACGTGCCCCCACTAGAGACACTCCTATCATCCTGTCTGGGACTTGTCACTGTCGAGGAATCTTCGTCCACGGTCCGACTTGTGCACTTTACTCTGCAGGAGCACCTCTTGCTTAATCCGACCCTATTCGACAGTCCCCACTCAGCAATTGCCGAGGTTTGCTTAACATACCTCAATTTTGGAGAAATCTGCGATCTTCCGCCAACTCTTCCCTCTGCCCCCGCAAAAAAAACAAAAAAAACAAAAAAAACAGCGCCCCTTCTAGAATATGCCTCTTGTTACTGGGGGGAGCACACCAGAAGGGGCATGACGGAAAGTGTGAAAAAGACGGAAAGTGTGAAAAAACTTGCAGTCAAGCTTCTCGATAGATTTGATAACCATATATCTGCTCAACTACTGTTGTTGCGCTATAATGAAGATAGAGGCTCGGGCCCCTATTTTGGCAGGGCGAAAGCACCCATTGGATTTACAGGACTGCACGCGGTAGCATTCTTCGGGATTGTGGGTGTAATTGCCGCCATATTGGATGCGGAGGGGTGCGACGCCAATGCTGTCGATTGCATGGGGAGTACAGCCCTCACATGGGCAGCTAGGAGAGGATACGAGGAGGTGGTAAAGATCCTTTTGGAACGAGAGAACGTCGAACCCAACCAAGTAGACACCAAATCTGGCCGAACGCCACTCTCGTGGGCGGCCGAGCAGGGGCATGAGGGGGTAGTAAAGGTGCTTTTGGAACGAAAAGACGTTATCCCCGACCAAGCAGACACCAAATTTCGCCGAACGCCACTCACTTGGGCGGCTGAGAAGGGGCATAAGAGGGTAGTGGAGATGCTTTTGGATCGAAAGGATGTTAAGCCTAACGGGGTAGACTTGGTAGGGAACTACGGCCACACGCCACTCCTCTGGGCGGCTAAGAATGGGTATGAGGAGATCGTAGAGATGCTTTTGAAACAGGCGGACGTCGATCCCAATCTGGCAGACCCTGATGAGCGCCGAGCACCGCTCTGGTGGGCGGCTGAGAAGGGGCATAATGGGATAGCAAAGATGCTTTTACAACAAGAGGACATCAACCCCAATACGCAAGATGAGACATTTGGCGGTACACCACTCTCGTGGGCGGCTGAGAAGGGGCACGAGGAGATAGTAGAGACCCTTTTGAAACGAAAGGACGTTGACCCCAACCAGGCAGACACCAAATATGGCCGAACACCCCTCTCGTGGGCTGCGGAGTGGGGGCATGAGGGGGTAGTAGAGATGCTTTTGAAGCAGGAGAGCATTAAACCCAATGCCAAAGACAAACGTAGAGGAACGCCACTCACTTGGGCGGCTGATAAGGGGCATAAGGGGGTAGTAGAGATGCTTTTGGAACGAGGGGGTGTTAACCCCAACGAGGCAAAGAACCGCTACGGCAATAAACTACTCCTCTGGGCGGCTGAGCAAGGGTATGAGGGGATCGCAAGGATTCTTTTGGAACGGGCCTACGCTCAGCCCAACATTGCAGAGAAAAAGAGTGGCTGTACGCCCCTCCTCTGGGCAGTTAAGAGTGAGCACGAGGGGATCGTAAGGATGCTTCTGGAACGAGCGGACGTCAATCTAAACACAGTAGACCGCGAGGATGGCAGGACACCACTCGCGTGGGCCGCTTGGCACGGGCGCCAAAGGATAGTAGAGATGCTTCTGGAAAGGCAAGATGCCCTCACTGACACCCGAGATAACAAGCAACAAACGCCAATGTCGTTGGCTCTTTCCAAGGAGCATGAGAGGGTTGTGGAGATCTTACGGGAACGGGGCAATCTCAATTCCGACGCAACAAATAGTAGGGGCCAGACCTCCCTCCCGCCTCGTAAACGGCAACGACCGAACAGAAAACACAGCGGGAACAGCGGCTTGGAGGACGAACCTCAAACGACGACGAGGCGGCGAAGCCAAAGGGCGAAACCGTGGCTATGAAACGAAATGCCAAGATTAAAGATGTGAGAGTGGATACAAGGGAAAGGTACAATGAAATATTACAGAATGTCTTTGGTAATTCCATTTGTTCTGGAGCGGAAAGGAGATGAAAGGATCGACGGTGATGGTTTATGATCATGTCTTTCTTTTATCATTGTTATGGAAGTATGCAGGCAAATGGGGTCATATATGGAGAGAGTTGGATGAGTGTGGGGAACAATGGGACGAGAGAGATGGCCTCCTTGTACTCTATGTATTCTTATGTTTTGTCTAGTTAGTTTAGTGAAGATGATGAGCAAACGAAGTTTCCGATTATACCTGCCCTTTTGTCCAGTCCTATTCTAGTTCACGTGTTGGACGGTTGCGCCCTTTGTCAGTCACACCACAATAGTCCTCTTCCGACGTTAGAATGGGGAACTTCTGCTCATTCATAGCACACTCACAACGCTCAACTAAACTAGCTAACTTAACGGCAAACATACTGTAGAAATATATACGACAACGAAGCCTTCCTCATTTCCTCTTATCGATTTCAAAACAGGTCTATTCCCTTCCACGGATGTCCCCTTCCTCCTCTGCGAACATCCGTGCCAACAAAACAAACATCAACGAACTCCCCCATTCAGTAACTTCCGCGCATCCAACTCTTTCACTCCGTATTTCTCCCGATGCTGAATCGATCTGGGGCGCATATCCGAAGCCTTTGTCTGAACGATAAAGGATAAGCTGTACGTGAGCGCTGTAAGCTGAGTATGCCGAGCAGCATCAAAGACTTCCAATACTCCTGCATTCCAAGCATGGAGACTAGTTTATGACAGAGAGGCACTTCAGAGGCAGTTATCTGGATACCGATATCGGAGACCCTAGTAGCCAACCTACCCTCATGCCTGCAGCCCACAATCTGCCGCCGCCAGTATCCAGTCCCCAAAAATCTAGTTCCAAGTCCTGGGATAGCGGCTTCTCCTTGGTCTAACCATCCAAACTGTCTTAATCCCTTCGATCTTGCCTTAAAGTTCTCGTACCCTCCAAGGGGAACTGACACCAACCCCAAGACCTGATTAATCCCGTCATCTGTCGTCGACAGATCTTCTATCACTTCCTCTCCCATTTGTCCTTTCTCCTTCCTCCTTTGGGTCCGTCTTTTCTTGCTAGATATATCCTCAGTCGATAGATACATGCCAAGTGATGTATTTGTTGCAAGCGGGGCCTCCACAGTTTTCTAGTCTCTCTCCTAGAGAGAGGGTAAAGATTCCCTGCCCGAGAACGTGCACCTTGTGGGTTTCGACGTAGATATTTGTGGGCTTTGGAACGCCCCCCTGGGCGGCGAGATTGTTCAGGGGTTTATATTTGAGGTGGGAGGGTGGGAAATGGAAAGTTTTCGCCCCTAAATATTCACACACACACACTCTCTCTCTCTATAAAATTCTCTCAAGTAATGATTTAAAAACGCTACCAGCTAAGCGACATGAATATATCAAATCGTGATTTGAGAGAGCAAACAGCTCGAAGCACGACTTGCTAAACAGGCCATAAGCGCTTCGTCTTGGAAGGCCGGGGGTAATGTAGTGGTGTTGGGAAACTGTTTGAAGCATATCGGGGGGGGGAGTGGCCTATTTTCTATTCTTACTATGGGGTTATAACAGCCTATAGCTCGGAGATATTCTAGCCTTTCATATATATCTATGAATCCTACTTGAACTGCGGATTCCAAAAGTGCGGCTTGCTAGTCTAATAACCCAATCACATGCCTGGGTCCTAATTTAGTCAGTTACAGGGCGAATCTTATTTCAACATCATGTCTTTTACTGGATGTACTGTATATACCTGTCTGGCGTCTGCCAATCTTACCTCTACTAGGACCTCACTCTACTAGAACAAAGGCTATATATACAAGGCAATATATAGGGAGAGAGTACCTTACCAGAGCGAAAACGACTAAAATGGCTATAGCCTTTATTATAAATTGGGGATCACTGGCGATTGTATATGAAAAAGGATGGGAGAGAGAAAGAACTGAAACTGTATGAGGCGCAGAAACTATTCGCTGACTTGACTTCTACAACTGTGCGTGAACAAGACCCTTAAGTACAAAAACTAAGACTACTCGCCCGTGAGTAGTTACTATCTCATGACGCCATTCCTCCAACTATTGTATGATCTTGTTACCCCTCATTTCCCCACTTCTCCTGACCGCTTCTACCCCTCTTTTCTTCACCGCTTCTACCCCGCCTCTCGCACCTTTCACCTACTTCTAAACTTCCCTGTGAATGTTCTGGTATACTTCTAGCATATTCTAACAGCAAGGGCATAGATGGTGATGTGGGTGAAGGAGGTGCCTGTGATTAACAATAGCTTTTAGTGGCACCCGCTACCTTCCTAAGACAAAAGAAGCAAATAATATTTTTATTTTTATTTTTATTTTTACTTACACCCGTCCCGTTCGCTTCTGCTACCCGCCGATCGCCAACCTTTAAGGTCTAGAGTCGGATTCTACCACCTCGTAGCAGGATTGTTAAACCCCACAGCCCTATTGCTGAAGGCCAAGTTCTACAATCTCCCGGTCCCCATAGGGCAGGATTTTTTAATTCTCCTGCCCTACATGACGGATCGTTCAATAATAACTGATTGTCAGCGTGGATTGAACTCCCGGGCTCCCGCTAATTGCGACAGGAGTGTTAACCACTGCGCCAGCTAGGTATTTCATGAAATGTCATCTTGGGAACTAATACTTATCCTACTGGAAGCCCGATTTCGGGATTTCAATGGGTGGGTAGTGTCTCTTCCTGAGCTGCTGGTAGATTTCAGCGGAGGTGTTGGCTATCCTGAATCAAGATGTGATATGTAAGCTTAATTAATCCAGTCCCTCCGCGACCGGGGCTTGTATGGTAAAACACAAAATTACATGGCATCGGATTTTGTGGTTGGTGATAACACTCCCCCCGTTTTCCCCGGGGATTGTGCCTTGGAGTTGCAGTTTGCGCTCAGGTAGTAAGTGGTATACGGCATACCAAAGTATCGTATTATTAAGGTCTCCCTTCAGTTGAGCTGCTAATAGAAAGAGAAAGTCTTCCTCGCCGTTTTCCTAGTAAAGATAGGGAGGAAGGAAGCCCCAAAGATGGGTAGGCAGAAAGCGAGTAGACTTAGAAGGGGGATGGATACAATGTGTTAAACGTGATGTCCAAAGTGGGAGGAGAGCAAAAGGCATGATGCTTTTAATGTAAGAGAGGAGAAGAGCTCATCTCAGGATACAATAAATGGGTGGGCGGCCGTGGATGAGGTGGGGAAAGGAAAAAGAAAAAAGCAGAAAAGAGAAAAAAATAAACCAAACCCTATCAGTCACGCACCATAAACTCTTCTCTGTAGATGCTTGCAGTGTACCAGCTCTCAAGGGTATAATATCTGGGTCTAATGCAATTATTTCTATATCTATAAAGCTTCCATCCACCACACTTATAATACAATATAGTTGGAGTCAGAGCTGTGCAATGATACAAACAAATAGGAGGTCAATCATTGAGAGGCATGAGATAGCTTAACCCAATGAGTATGAACGCAAAAGGGAAAAAAAAAGGTATATATATATAGAGAAGCGGTTATAACAGATGAACGGGGAATATATACAAAATTGGTTAAAAAGAGGGCCGAAAAATAAGGGAACAAGATATTAGAAAGGGGTTAGGGTGGTTTGGAGAAACCAAGGAGACAACGGGATTCCAGGGAAGGGATCCAAAGGATTGACAGCAGCAGGAGCTGGTCAACCAACGTGTGAGGAGTTGTCGGTGGCTGGCGGGATTTTGTTTTTGACGGCTTGTTGCCCTGCTAGGAGGGTACGTGAGGTAGATGTCGGGGCAGCGCTGAGTTTGATCTTTAGATATTAAATCCTGCGGGTGCTTTTGGATCTGGGTTTACGTAGCCCGGAAGGGTAGAGGGAGATGAACTCTGTTGATTGCAGGCTCGCTGCACATTTGGGAATCAAATCCGCCAGCTATCTTTTTTCCACAGCCGCTTCGCAGTCCTCTTATACCAATTCCTGAGGCCCTGTAGGAGTGGTGTTTGGCCCCACTTATTCGTTCTGATGGGATGGACGTCTTCCGATTCTTGCAGCATGTTCACGATCTCCTCCCCATTCTTAGCCGGAAACAAAATACCATTTTGGCTACATTGAGCCTCAGCTATTTCCGGATTGGTGTCATTCTGTTCCGGTCGACTCTCTTTACTCTTCTTAGACGAGTTCCATTTTTCACCGTCTTCATCACTCTGCATTTGGACAATACCGTCTTCATCACTCTGCATTTGGACAATACCGCCCACTGACGACTTTGAGATCACAATACCGTCCGCAATCTCACCAAATGAATAGCCCTCAATCTGGAGCTTAATGACCTTAATACGCTCTAATATTGTGCTCTCTCTTCGCTTTCCATCATCCTTTCATGGCATCCTGTCGGTATAAGCGGGGTGGCTATTGTGGGGTTGTAGTGTTGGAACCGGGCGTGGCAACTCACTTTTTTGGGGGCCCTTGTATGATAGTAGTAGTGGTGGTATACCATATAGTAAAGTATAGCATTATTGAAAATTTCTTGAAGTTAGGACCTCCCCAGTGAAACCATACAGGTGGAACAGGCAGATTTGGTTTGAGGACAGCCGCTGGTTGTAGGTATTTCCCCACTGCACGCGCAGGCATCGTTGGTGCTACAGTATGATAAATTAAGTTTTAGAGGGAGCCCTGCCATGCCTTCCCACCATTAAGGGCACCCTTTAATCGAGTTGCCAATACAAAGAGAAAATCTTCCCCACCAATTTCCTGGTAGTGAAACCTACGAAACCTCCGAGAAGAAGGGTGTGATGCTTTCGGTATAAGCGAGGTGAGGGTTTGGTTAGGATACAATAAGCAAGTAAATGGGCATGGATGAGGTATAAAAAGAAAAAGGAAAAAAGCGGGAGAGAGGAGGAAAAATAAATCAAACTCAGTCAATCACCATAACCCCCCTTGGTTGGTTCCCGCAGTGCACCTGCTCTCATGTGTATAGTATCTGGTCCTAAAGTAATTTATGTCGATATCGACAGCGTGAAGCTTCCATCCACCCCTCTTATAATAAAACACAGTTGCCGTGGGAGCTGTGCGATAACACGAGTAAATACGGAGTCGATCATTTACAAACATGTGGTGACTTAACAAAATGGGGATGAGAAACAAAAGGAAAACTAAAAGAGTATATATAGAGAGGAGTGGTTATAGGAATAGATCAACAGGGCACGAGTACAAACAAAATTGGTTAAAAACGTAGCCAGACAACAAGGAAACATGAGATTAGAATGCAACAAGATTCCAGGGAAATGATCTAAAGGTTTGGCAGCCGCAGGGACTAGTCGATCCACATATAAAAGGTTATACGTAACTCGCATAAGACTCCGCTCTGCGGGGTCTGTTCCCCCGTCAGAGCATAGGTCAGATAGAGGTTGAGGGAGCGCCAGGTTTCATCTCTGGATATCAAAACCAGTGGGTGCTTTTTGGAAGAGTGTTCAGGCAGCTCGGACGGGTAGGAGAAGAAGACTTCTGTCGATTGCACCCGTGTTGCAAAATGGGGAATCAAATCTGTTTGCTACGGTAGTCGCCATGCGGCTCTGAGACCAATTCTGAAGACTTGCGAGAATAGTGTTAGGATCCGCCCATTTGCTTTGCCAGGATTGCCACCATTTTTTTTGGCAGGGTATTCGTGATCCCCTCATGCCTGTCTATTCTCGGCAGCCAACCAGAGGGGTGATTCGCTCTACTCACCCGCCTCGTCGGATCCGATGTCATCCTGTGCTAATAGAGGCTCAAGATTGCCTCAGCATTGCTGTTTTCATCCAGCGAGAGCGGCGTTTAGCTCAGTTCATCGATTTTGTCAAAACTAACGTCGTTCCGCTCTAGCAGCATCCTTACAACCCCCTGATGCCCATGACCGGCAGCCCGGGAGAGCGGATTCCTACTGAACCGATCCATATGGCCGGGGTTGACGTCGGCCCGTTCTAGCAGCTTCCGAACGATCCCCTCATGCCTACCCCTGGCAGCAGACCAGAGCGGCGTTTGACCCAATTTATTCGGTTTGCTAGGGTTGACGTCATCCCGTTCAAGCAGCATCCTTACGACCCCCTCATGGCCATTGCTAGCGGCCTTGAAGAGCGGGGTTTTGCCGAACCGATCCACCCGGTCAGGATTAACGTCGCCCCGTGTTAGCAGCGTCCGAACGACCCCCTCATGCCCATTCCCTGCAGCCCACCAGAGCGGTGTTCGATCCCACCTATCCGTTTTATTGGGGTTGACGTCGCTCCGTTCCAGGAGTACCCTCACGGATTCCTCATGTCCCCACCAAGCAGCCTAGATGATTGCTGTATTGCCATGGAGGTCAGTTGCCTGCACATCCCATTTATTGGTCTCCAATAAAGCAACCATTATCTCCACGCATCCGAAGTATGCGGCGCCGTGAAGCCCTGTAAATCCTGATGGTATTATTATCCCAGTAGTAGAGCACTGCTATAGGAGCAGAGATACTGCAGGCTGATGGGCAGCGCGGGCATGTATGGAGGAACACAGAAGTGTGGACAGGTGAACGTTCTACTAGGGCAGGCACGGATGATTAGGGCATATGCGGAGACATATGGGTATCACATGTAGAGAGCAGAGTTTTCCCTACTAGAGGGAACTGTAGCTAGCAACCTCCATAGACAATGCAACTCAATACAACTCCAACATCTCCTCCGTTCAACACATTCCTAACGAATCGTGCAACTACCTCCATCAGGTTATGAGCCTGGCGCATCAGAAAAAGAACTGAGCACTATCAGGGGAAATACCTGAATTCTATTGAACGGAAAATCTTGCGAAGCTGTTGAAAAGAAAACCCCTGCCGCAATGAGTGAACAAAGTGGTCTACCATTGGGCACGATGGGTACGGTAATAGAAAAATTGGCTGAGACGAACTATCAGATATGGCCTCTACGGATGACCAATTGCCTACTTCGCGAAGGTCTCTGGGACCTCACGACTGGAACGGAGAGCGTTATTGTAGCACCTCGGGTGGAGGACACCGACTACGAAACGCAAGAGGAGAAGTATCTGGCGCAGCGAAAGCTGATCCAAAAAGCGATTGAAATCCTGCTTCTTGGGATGACGGATGCGATAGCCATCAACTATTACGGTACATTGTGGGAATCACCTCGGAAGATCTGGGAGGATATTAGAAGAACCTACGAGACGGAAACCGGATATGATGCGAACCATCTTCAAATGGAACTATATGAGTGCCAACTGGAAGACTGCGGAACCGTCCGCGCATTTATAAATAAGTTAAAAGAGATCAAGGATAAGTTGATCATCTGCGGTCAACAACCGACACACTCGCAGATGGCCTTCTATCTCTTTAATGGACTACCTGAAACCGCCGAATGGAAAACTTAGACAATGATCACAAAAGCGCAATTTTCCTCGACTGTTACAAATTCCGACTACATCAAACTTCAATAGCTACTCACCGCCTACAAAGTTGAACTCAAGAGAGAGAAGTCGATTGAACCAAGCCAGGCTTTATTTGTGTCAGCCAAGAACACAAAATGGAAGCGGCCGAATGGTGAAAGCAGAAAGACAACAACTCGCACCAGGGACTCTACGACATCACAGAAGTTTACCGGCAACTGCCCTAAATGTGGGAAGAAGGGCCACCGCGCAAAAGACTGTTGGTCTAAAGGAGCGAATGGGAAGAAGAAGAGCGGAAATACGAGAGGTGGAAACATGGATCGTGCAAGCATCATGGATGAGCAGATCTGGCTAACAGAAGACATCGGGCCCAGCAGAGGCACCAGAACAGCAAGGTTTTGTAGTGTTCTAGCTAGCACCCAACATTCTGATTCCCGTAATTCGAATGCGAACGATATGCAGAACGAAATCGACAAAGCGTTGAGCAGCTACACCGATCACGACGAACCGACATGGGTCTTGGATTCAGGCTGTACGAATCACATGACGAGTCGGAAGGATATTTTTCTCGAAGGGCAATTTACCACCCTACAGGGGAATAAGCGGCAGATCAGAACAGCCACGGGCGAACTGGTGCCAGCCGCAGGAGTGCGAAATATTCGGATCCCTATATGGTTACCAGGAAGAGGGAAAGGAATAATTCAGCTATGTGATGTCCTCTACATCCCGGGAGCCGGAATCACAAACCTTATATCAGTTAGTCAACTGACGGTAAGAGGAATGAACGTTAATTTCCACCACAATAGAGCAGAAGTATACATGGATCGTATACTCTCGGGGATCGCAATCAAGGCAAAACACATGTACACCTTAGTACACAAAGAGAATAGGATTGATGAAGTGTGTACTGTCATATATGAAGAGACCGATAGACCGACAATACAAAGCAAAGCAACAAAGATTTGTAGTGTAATGGCTAGCACTCGGGATTCTGATTCCCGTAATTCTGGGCCGAGCAGAAACACACCAGGGGGAGGGAAGGCGGATGATCCCATCCAGGCACTTCAGGATGTATTACAGCGGTCATGCGTGAGGAGAGGTCTCGCACTTGAAAGGGAGGCGAGTATTGAAGCAGGACCTGCCGATGGGTATGAGACGCCTGTTGTCCGCAATCGGAAGAAACCTCCGATGACAGCAGCAGAGAAGCATGAGAAAACTGTCAATGCGCTACGCACTGGACTTGGCAAATACTGGGAAGGACGCGGCATTAGCAAAAGCTATGAGGCTGAAAAACGAAAGGGTAGAGATAATTCAGAACCAAAGTCCACCAGCGATACTAGTGCACAAGCAGGAGCAGCGACTGAAAAGCAAGATGAGGAAGAAGATGAAGATGACGAGCCATTCTTCGAACCCGATCTCATCTTCATGGTCAACGATGCACCAAACACCATTGAGAAGGGGCTGAGAGGTGCCGATAATGATCACTGAATTGAAGCGATTAACACTGAACTCGACTGACTAGAGAACCACGGAATATGGGGTGTGATCACACCCGGAGCCCTACCAACCCAAGTAAGACAGATTAGTTCGCGGATGGTTCTACAGGAAAAAGTGGGGGAGGACGGACGTGTAGCCTGATAGCTGGAATCCAATAGTTGTTAGGGTATGATAGTTAGTTTGGGGTACGACCGGTTTAGGGTCGTGACTGCCACTTGGGGGTTTTTCCCGTTGTGTGGGTTTTTCCTGTTTTGTGTGTTTGTGCGCTCTCTTCTGTATTTAGTCCGAGCTACCAGTAGAGAGCTTCCTGTATCGTACATCGAACATCCACATCGTTATCATCACATACTGGAACCACCACCTACGTGCTTTTCTCCGTGCTTCGCGCCGTTACCTACGCTACCCCAGTTATCATTGGGTTGTGAGCGAGCTGCCATCAGAGTGTCGCTATCAGGTTATGAGCCCGGCCTAACAAGTCCGGAAAAAGCTAGGAAAACCTTTTCTGCATGTTGAGGAGAAAGATTTTCATGGAAGATGATCAAACAAATCCATCCATCCATCCATCCATCCATCTACACAACGAAGTGGTGTATTGCCGGCGAGTCTATAACACGTACCTAGTCAACGGACGCTGTTTTTCGCGGAATACAAGATGACCGAACAAGAAGGTTCAGTATCTCTGATGGGATCAGGCTTCCCGAAGCTTGATGGAACGAATTATCGCATGTGGTCCATGCGAATGACAGATGCCCTTCAACGGGAGGGACAGTGGGATTTGACGATCGGTGATGAGGAGATTGTGAACCGGCCTGACTCCACCATACGCGTTCTACCTAGAGAGTACCAGACTGCTCTGGACCGATACCAAGCGCACAGGAGGAGGATTCAGAAGGCTGTTGGAACTCTTCGCCTCGGTATGACAGACGCCATCGCTGTTTCCTACTACAATGAAGTATGGATAATACCAGGGAAGATTTAGAAAGACCTCCAGAGCGACTACGAGACTGTAGTTGGCTACGACGCAAATCACTTACAGAAAGAGCTGTAGGAATGTAACCTCGAGGAGTGCGGTACTGTACTTGAGTACATTAATAAGATTCGCGAGCTACGGGATAACCTTGTTATTAGCGGAAATACACCTACCTATGGGCAGATGATTTTCCATCTGTTCGAGGGCCTTCTCAAGACGCCTGAATGGAAGACATGGATCATGGTCACCAAGAGTATTCTGTCTTCACAAACGACAATCATAGGATACACAGAACTCAAGGCAAAGCTTACTGCCTACGAAGTTGAACTACGACGCGAGCGGGATATCGAGCCTGGCCAAGCACTCTATTCAAAGTCTACCAAGACTGGTCGATTCCAGAAGCTGTCCAACTATTCGAGAAAAGGTGTTGCCCCCGGTGCTAGAAGCAAACCTATAAAAGGAAAGTTCACCGGGTCTTGCCACCACTGCGGAAAACCCGGTCATAAGATTCGCAAGTGTCGAGCGAAGGCAAACGAAGACACGGGGTTGGGAATCTCTGTTAAACGCAACGTGAACCAGACTGGAAGAGCTGGTGTCATGGAGGAGCAGCTGTGGCTGGCAGCCGACGCCAATGCAGAGAGCGTGCATGAGGAGAAGCGAGTGGACAAGGCAATGATGGGAAAGCATGTCGTTCCAGATATGGATTGGGTGATAGACTCCGGTTGCACCAATGATATGACGAAGCATGCTGTTGTATTCCTGGAGGGAACTTACAAGCGCCTGACGTCTGATGAACGACAAATGCGTACCGCCACAGGGGAGTTGGTCTCTGCCGCTGGAATTGGTACAGTTCGCAATCCGGATATGGTCACCTAGCCAGGGATCGCAGACCATACGCCTTCAAGAAGTCTTACATATTCCCAGCGCCGGTTCGACAAATTTAATCTCCGTCAGCCAGCTTACAGTGAAGGGGATCAATATATCGTTCAAGAGGGACATTGCAGAGGTCTTCCGCGATGGGATTCTAATGGCCATTGCAAAGAAGGTCGACCAACTCTATACGATTCTCACAGATGCGAGCGTCACGGATGAAGGGCTTCTTATTTCTTTGAAGGATCCAACATTGACGACGTTATGGCACTATCGTTTAGGCCACCTCCACCTCCAAGCTCTACTTAAGATGAGCAGTAACGAACTTGTCTCTGGGTTGCCTGCTCTACAAGCAAACTCAATAACCGGTCGATGCGATGCTTGTTTAAAAGGAAAGATGATGCGAACGCCATTCAAGCCAGCAGCACAGCTTACATCTGCTCCACTTGAGCTGATCCACTCGGAGCAGTGTGGTCCTATGCAACAGAAGTCATTCGGAGGTTGTCGGTACTTCATGCTACTTATAGACAATTTTACCAAGTTTACCGCCGTCTATTTTCTCAAGAAGAAGAGTGATGCCGCTGAGTCTTTCAAGGCATACAAGACTCATGTGGAACGGCAACATCAAGGGAGTGGGAAGGACTACGTCATCAAGGCAGTGCGTACGGACGCTGGAGGAGAGTATTCAGGCGAGGCATTTGAGACAGAGCTGAGGAGATGCGGAATCGAATTTCAGTCGACCGTTCCCTATACGCCACAGGAGGATGGCGTCTCAGAAAACAGCAATTGAGTCCTTGTCGGTAGAGCGAATGCGCTTCTACAACGAGCTAGTGCTCCGAAGATCTATTGGGCTGAAGCGGTACAGACAGCGGTTTACTTGAAGAACCTGTCTATTACAAAAGGGACGCATAGAATAGATGCAACGCTCTATGAATTATGGTTTGGCAAGAAACCCAACATTCAACACTTACGAGTCTGGGGATGCACAGTGTACGCCCTGTAACGGAGGCACCCTATAGAGAGGTGAACTCTAAGATTGCGACCGCACCAAAACTCAAAGTAGAAGATAAAGATAGAGTAAAATAATTCACGAAGAATTAAAATGGTTAAACTTAATATCGTTAAGCTGAAAGC
>Ga0307509_10004975_pt1 | contig 18781 bp, 11 predicted proteins | sample 10_EM_MG_FD_202245 | JGI IMG/M metagenome (GOLD analysis project Ga0307509, IMG submission 202245) | Populus trichocarpa ectomycorrhiza microbial communities from riparian zone in the Pacific Northwest, United States - 10_EM | ecosystem: Host-associated > Plants > Roots > Unclassified | place...
ATGAATAGAGTAGAAAATTTTGGATATTTTATGGGAATTGATTTGTGGGTTTTGGTTAATATGTGTGTAACTGATCAATAGAGTGGAAAAGTACGTGACTCTTGTAATATTGAGTTTGATAGTATTGGCTTGATGGATGTGTCGAGTTGAAAAGTCTCAACTTTCTCAATTGTTGGGTTTAGAAATTTATTAAGGATTTTGTGAGGTTTGTTTGTTCAAATGTATGATTGTTTTGTTTGAAAGTAGGTTGATTTATATGGTGATTCGATTTTGAGTATTTGATGGCTGACAATGGTCAATGTCTATTTTGAGTGTAGCTCAAAAGGAGGCTGTTAAAACAGACAAGGCTCCGGCAGCATTGGGACCATATTCTCAAGCAATTAAATCCAATGACCTTGTATTTGTTTCTGGTGTCTTAGGTCTCATTCCAGAGGTCTGGTTTAATTCTCCATTTTCATTTTGAATAACCGTTTCATGGCATTTCAAATTTTTCTGTTCTTTTGGTTTTTGTAACTTGTAATTTTGGAGCATCAAATGTGCTTTTATCGGGGTCCTTAATTATTCTACTGTTACGTGCATGTTGAGACAAAATCACGCTACTGCATATGCAATTTTGTTTTTCAGAATCCCTTTCCTGGATACTTATGATATTTTCTTGATACATTAATGCAGACTGGGAAGTTTGTCTCACAGGATGTTGAGGATCAGACAGAACAGGTAAATATGCAACCTTTGAATTAGCAACTCATGTTGTAGATTTGTTTTCTTTCTTGAGGTGGTGTTCTGCTCAAGAGGCCAGCTCTGATGGCTCTGTAAATTTAATTTCTTAGTTTTGCGTATTCTACCTTTTATGAGCAACCTGTTTTATCTGAGGATGTGCTGAAACTGTAGCGAATAGGCTTTTCCACTGGTGTAGTGCCTCCCTTGGTTGTATATCGAATTAGCTTGGTCCTTTTTTATTGATTGCCCTTAGTTTGATTGCAAATCTGCTATGGATAACTTCTCAGTTTCAAAGCTGCTAAATGGATTGATAACTGACAGATTTGACTTCAAGAACTTTACAGGTACTTAAGAATATGGGGGAGATACTGAAAGCTAGTGGTAGCGACTATTCCTTAGTAGTAAAGACAACGATAATGTAAGATTCACTTTTTGCCTTGCAATATCGATTTTTTTTTTATTTATGATTAGAAAGAGAATCAGCTTTTTTCTGCTACATATTTTTGTGTTTTCTGCAGGTTGGCTGACTTGAAAGACTTCAAGAAAGTGAATGATATCTATGCAAACTGTATGTTCTATTGATTTTTATTTTTATTTTTTTTTGCAGAATATTTGTACTGGTATGTTATGGAACATATAGCCTTTCACCCTGTTTGTGTCGCAAATTACTATGTCTACTTGACATTGGACCTGCCAACAACAAGAAAACGAAAACATTGTATATCACTCTGCAAATGTGGGATATGCTTCAGTGAAAATCTTCACTGCCTAGCATTGCAGATACACTTTTCACCCATGCTGACTTTCAAGTTTTCAATATTTTAATGATAGTCAATTGTTGTGGAACTCTTGTCAGTGCAGACTAAGAATCCAGACTTATATAATCAGATAAATATTGATCAGTCATCTAGATAGGTTAAGAATTGTCTGTCTCGGCTGCAGTAGGATTGTTAGAAATTCATCTATATGTGATCGCCTTGCCATTAACTTGGGATGTTGAATGAAACTGGAACATGTGAATCATTTTGGCTGACTCTTGATTATCATGCATGATGCATGTTAGAATTTTGTGTCTTTCTTTATTTTTGGCATATTTCTTCATTTTTCTGGTAGAGTTTTGGCCGAGTTCGAGAGCTTTTCTGCTGCGTCATTTTTTCCTTCTTCTTCTTGCCGAGTTCAAGTGCTTACTGAATGGCATTTTTAAGCTTCTGAAGGATCTGTTTTTGACATTAGAGCATGCCTCAGGAAATTTATTTGAAATCTATTTTGTCCATCATTTTCCTTGAAAGAGATTTGTTATCCAGCCTTGGTGAGAAAATGAAAGTTGTTATCTAGCATCTTTGACATTATTGCACTGTGCAACCTAAGTTAACAATATGGTTTGTTTTACAGACTTCCCTGCACCATTTCCTGCTCGCTCAACTTATCAGGTAGCAGCGTTGCCTCTGGATGCCAAAATTGAAATCGAGTGCATTGCTGAACTTCCCCAAAAAGTGGAGCCTCAGCCAGTTTCGCACACATGACCTAGCCATCCATAGAAGGAGCTCAAGGCTGTTTTCAGAAAGTGCTCAAACTAATAAAATGGGATGACAATAGCGATTTACTTACCCTTGGATGTATCTCCCAATATTAGCAAGTACATGCTTGAGAACATGGGGCAAGTGCTAGGGTAATCATGGAACCAAAAAATGAACAAACATCGAGGAATTTACACTTTCAACAAGTGCCATTATTCGATGAATGTGTAGTGGGGTTCTAGACAGACTTTTTGAGCCTTGCAATTTGCAACCTTTATGTTAACCTTGCATCTGACGCAGCGCATATTCCTCTCTCTAGTTGGTAATCTCTTTTTGGGTTTGGTTGGCATTCAAATCTGCTCTTTTTGGGTAGGGGACTCTCTGCTTATCTGGTATGTATTCAAAGAAAGATGCTAAGATATTCTCTTAGGTGCAGTTTGGAATTTTGTTTCAAACAATGTTTTATGAATTTTTTGTAAATTAAATTTTTTATGTTATTATATTATTTTAATGAGTTGATGTTAAAAATAATTTTTTTAAAATTAAAAAAGTATTATTTTAATATATTTATAAATAAAAATATTTTAAAATATAACTGTTATTATATTTTTAAATATCTTATTGGCATTTCATGCTAGCAAAAAGCCAAAAACCGTCCATATCAATATGGTATCTCAATTATAATAAAATATAATTTATATTATTTTATTATATAACACATGATAGATTATATATAATTTTTTTGGATAATTATCTAATAAATAAGGTATAAATATAATGGTACTCAATTTAAACTCAACATGATTTATATTATTTTATTTTATTATAACTTATGAATATCTAATTTTTTTTAATAAAGTATAAATATAATAAATACCCTACCTGTAAATACTGATTAATGTATAAATAAAATGTGATACAAAAGGTAGGTTTGCAAATACTCCATGATGCCAGCTCGAAGTCTCACCTTCCGCAAGAGTACGAGTTCAACACTAATGTCACCAACTGTAGCGCAAGTATTAAACGCAATATAATAATTGATATATAATCACAATTTAGAATTTTATTAGTTTGATCTCTGCGCTTTGTAGGTAGAATTTTAAATTCATTTCGAAGATAATAAAAAATATATATTAATATTGTAAATGTTTTTTTAAATATCATGTTTTTTAATTAAAAAATATACACATTAATTTTTAAATTTAATGTTTTTATTAGTTTTCTATTTTGGAAAATTTTCTATTAACAAAATTCTCTTCACATTGAAACTTAATTTCTCAATAAATTCACTAGTTAAGTTCAAGAAATAATCAATGTTTATTGTAAATGATTTTCTAATAAATATATTATTATTATCTTTTTTTTTTTTTTTCAGATTCTTCAACCTAAGACACAGTTGAAAGCTAACAAATAGTAAATAGGCAATGGAAACCCCCGGCTTAAGAGGGAACATCAAAAGGCAAAAGCACACCGATAACATATACCAAACGACATAAAAATCCTTCTCTCTCTCTCAACCACTCCTCTTTTCATTTCCAAAACCTGTAAGATTTGTTCTTTATCTTATAACATCATTATTTCCATAGATAATTAATCTTTTGCCTGTTTCTTGCTTTGCTTTCTTTATCTTTTCTTGTTTCTTGAAGTTACTTTGCCTTAAAGTTATGTTCTTGATATGCTTACTGGATCTATCAGCATATATTCTTCTTGTGGGCATTTTTTAAATTGCTTACAAACCATTCATTTCCTTTTCTTGTTGTGTCTGCATCTGGGTTGGTTTTGCTTGGTGGAAATTTGGGTTCTTTTCAAGTTTTTGGAAGGTGCATAGTAGTTGTTCCAAGTTTTTAAATTCGGGTTCTTGTAAATTTGAGTACCTCTTGAATTACAAGTATAAAGCTGATATTTTACCTGGGATTGCTTTCAGGTTCTTGATTATTGATATAATGGAAGGAATCGTCGTTAGAAGGGTCATTCCCTCGGACAATAGTTGCCTGTTCAATGCTGTTGGGTAAATTCTAAACTATGATGCCTCTGTTTTCAGTGATTTCTTGTGTCAATTGAATGAGTTGCTGCTAAAGTTTTAACCTTTGATGCTGTTGTTTTGCTTGTTCGCAGCTATGTTATGGACCATGACAAAAATAAAGCTTATGGTTTGAGACAGGTTCTTGCTTCTCATCTTTATTTTAGCTTTGCTTTCAATATGCTAAATTTGTGTAATTCTTTAAACTTTTGATTTTCATTATGTGGGTTGATTGTAGTTAGAGCAACTTGATTCTTAAAATTTACATTTAAATACTTAGCATAAAGTTTCGATTTTTCAATTGGAAAAGGTGTTTACCATGTTCAATCTGGTAGCAATACTGTTTATTGTAGACGAATAATGTTTGTATGATTCCTGGTCTGGAGTCACTTCTTAGATGTTTAGTGCACTGCTAGTTGAAGGACTGGATGTCTAGATATTAATAAATGCATTCCATTTTCACTTTTTAATTTTAGTTTTTTCTTTTTGGTAGAAAGAATTGTTTTTATCATAATTAGAGATGCCTTAAATTCTCTTTGGATGTATTTTGGTGGATTTTGAAGTTGCAAAATTACAAGAGGAAGGTGACAAATAAAATAAGAACATGGGTAGTTTCAGGGACAAAAAATGGAAATTTTCACCTATATTAAGTGGAAACCATGGCCTCTACACTTAATTAGATGTGAGAAGAAGGTTTTTATTTGGTGGATCCAAGTTGTTAGAGTTGTTTGTTATTTAGCTTCTTTGGTTAACCAAATGAAGATCATTTTCTAGTTGTGAGAACAAAAATCTTTGGCATAAAAGTAACAAGTGTTGCTTTGTCATCATCATGCTAGCTCTTAGATAATATGTCGTGTAGGAATGGGTTTAAGGTCTTGATTAATTTTTCCCAAGCAATTATATGTACTATGAAGAAGAAAAGATGATGATTATCACACAAGTCATATCCCAAGTTCAAGATCCTAATCAGCTGAATCAAAAAACACATGCTTCATTATGATTGTAGAAATGTGAAATATGCTATGGAAGTAGAATTCAGAATCAGTCCCCCTTAATTATTGATGCTATCAGTGAGTGGATCTGATTCTAGAGCAATATTTTGCATGGAATCTTTTACAGAATTGCTTGTCAGTTTGCCAAGTGTAAGGACATGTAATAGATTGCAATGGCTAGGCTCTGACATTGCTGGAGTTGCTATGTGTTATCCTGAAGTATCATTGACGTCTTGATACTTTTCAAATCATTGATAAAGGAACAACTCATACTCTTTTTTCCTATCTTATTTTCTTGATGTTCTTTGCAATCAATAATTTTTGTAAGGTTATAGCTGGAACAGTGGCAAGCGATCCAGAAAAATATAATGAAGCATTTCTCGGGAAGCCAAATGGTGAATATTGTAATTGGATTCGTGACTCTGAGAAGTGGGGAGGTAGGTTTAACTTTTTTTTTTTCTTGCCTATTGAAACGGTGCTTTAATTTCTATTGGGATGGTTACTGAAATGAAGTGATTAACCATCTAAATTATGAGATTGCTGTGTAGGACTCTAACAAGCTGCAGTGTCTGTGGGACTCTCTTTAGTCAACAAAATTACGTTCATATTCAATATATGATGATCAAAATTTAGCAGCATATAGGAAAAGCCCCCTTTCACCACTGAGTCATTAGAGTCCTAGAGTTTGGCATCTTGACTTCATGAGCTAAAAGAGTTATTAAAGATAAATTGCTTTTTGCACTCATGTTTAGCATTGAGAATCTAGTAGCTTGATGCAACATCACTCTCTGTTCTCTTATACAAGAAGTGACTCCCAAGTATTATTCATTGCTTTATACCAAGTTCCTTTATTCAATGTAAAGGAAGACTTGGATTCTTGAATCTTTACAAAATAAAACACCTTTTAGGTTTTGTCTTCTCTAAAAGAAAGCTGTGAACACATCAGTTTTGTAATTTGACTTCAATTAAAGAATTCTTTTTATCTCTCATAATAACATATTTTCAAGCATATATAAAGAATTCATAGAACAAGGAATTTAAGACTTGGATTCTTGAATCTTTACAAAATGAAACACCTTTTAGTTTTTGTCTTCTCTAAAAGAAAGCTGTGAACACATCAGTTTTGTAATTTGACTTCAATTAAAGAATTCTTTTTATCTCTCACAATAACATATTTTCAAGCATATATAAAGAATTTATAGAACAAGGAATTTAATATTTTCTGCCTAGGAAAAGGGAACCTGTTTGATGAGGACACTTGTCTACAAATGTCAGTGCTGTAAAGGTGGAGGCATAGTTTCCTCTGTATTCTATGAAACACAATGGGAAGCACTTGAGGGATTCCCAGCAAACAAATAACCTATAAGCTGGAAATCATGTCTGCAGTTTTCAGTAGAAAAATTGATATTCTCATAGTGATCTAAATACTGGAATTGGAATCCTAAGCATTACATTTTAGCAGTAAAAGGATTGTTCAGTTTAGGTTGTTGGCAGTTGTTAGGTTCTTGGCTTGTATTAAGTGTCTTTAAATTTGTTTTGATTTGATAGGCACCAAATTATGTCTGCTTTTCTTGAGGTCTTTAACCATTAAAATCTTTTAGGCATTCTTTTCCTTTCACAATCATGCACTAATTTTTGTATGCTTTTTAGATGTTAGTTGTTTGCTCATTGAACTATTCTGATTACTTTTCTTCTTGGTGCTCTCTCGTGAAGGTGCTATTGAGCTTTCAATATTAGCAGATTATTATGGACGTGAAATTGCGGCATATGATATCCAGACCATGCGGTGTGATTTGTATGGTCAGGTCAGTGTTAGTGATATGTTATTTTTGTTTGAAATATCTCCAACTTGAGCATTACTTAATGTTTACAGTCATTGATCTTTATCTTGCTATTTGACAGGACAGGAAGTACTCAGAAAGGGCCATGCTGATTTACGATGGACTCCATTATGATGCTTTAGCTGTATGTTTTTTCACTTCCAATATTTTTATTTATTTAATATTTAGCATGAGATTTCTTGTCAAAATGTAGAATTAAAGGAGGATATAATTACGAAAATGTGTGATCTATGGATCTGGAATACTGGAATGTCTATGGTCTCAGTCCCTACAAGGGAGATCTTGTGGTCAAACATGGTCCTAACCATCAGAGATATTGAACAATGAGCTTATTATAGACTGCAGGATTGTTTAGTTTCAAATTCCCATGCTTGCTATGCTGTTATAATAATTTATTTAGCTCTTTCTGCTGTGCTCCATCAACAATATGTTTTTTTGTCTGTGTATCCCACTTATGGGACCCTTCTCTTGGTTATGCATACAAACAGATGTCTCCATTTGAGGGAGCTCCAGAGGAGTTTGATCAGACCATATTTACTGTACAGAAGGACAGGACCATAGGACCAGCTGAGGGGCATGCTCTTAATCTTGTTAAGGAGCAACAAAGGTATTATTTATGTAAATAAAATAGGACAAGTGCTTTAACACATGGAAAGAAGTTTCATATTCAGATTCTATTTATGAAATATGTAGCTTTTGTATATCGTGGTCTAAATACATAATGGGATATCGTGGTCTAAATACATAATGGGACTGGAAGTAGATTACATCATTTTTTGGCAGCATAGTTAATATCTTTTTGAAAATTTATTTTCCTTTCTAGAATTTTTATGAATCAGATTTTTAAGATACATCTAGGTCACAGTAATTCAGTTTTTGCTCCGATGCTGCTCTGCATTTCAAGAGCATTAGATACTTCCCCAAGGAGTGATCTTAATTTGCACTCTCTCAGCGACTTTATTCTCCAACTAGCAACAATGTAGTTCTTGTTATTTATTTTCCCTATTTGTCTCCATAGGTATATGCTGATTGGTGAAATCTTGTAATCAAGAAATATTTATTTAATTCTATTGCTTGTAGGAAAAGAAGTTACACAGACACTGCCAACTTCACTTTGCGCTGCGGGGTATGCCAAATTGGAGTCATTGGCCAGAAGGTTAGTTCATACTTGCTCCATTCTCCGTGCGTGCTTGTATTGAGGTTTATGCTATGTTGAGCCATGTTACTATGTTGTCATTTTCATGTTGATATTTAGGAGGCCGTCGAGCATGCACAAACCACAGGCCATGTGAACTTTCAAGAATACAGATGATAGTAACTGTGCAAACCAAACCACAGAAAACAGAAACATCTTCTTTCTCAAGTTCCTCGGCAACTAGAGAGAGGATTGCTGTACTATCCAGTTTGTCAAGTTAATTTGTTTTATCAAGGAACCCAAATAAAGATGTTTGTGTGTACTTTTGTTGTTTTCGTGGCTTTGCTGTAACCCTAGCTTTTAGTTGTGTGTACTTGGTGTCTGTAATCGATAAAATGTGTTTGGTAACATCTAATTCTTTGGCACCAGCTAAATTCTTTTATGCTGTATGCATAGTTGTCAACCTGGTCTGAGTTTTTCCCACATTAGCATAGTTTGGAAAATAATTCTCATTTGCTACATGCGCCATCGGCCATCTTAGGTCGCTTTTTTCTACAGTATTTATGGATTCACATCGTTGATATTTTTCTGACTGTATTGAGAGTCTTATCATTGGAGGAGCTCCGGTGTGTCTCTTTATCATTTCTTTCTTTCTTTTTCTTTTTTTTACTTCATGAGTCTGAAAGGTTAATTCATGTTAATATTGTTCTTTATTTACATTGATTTTGCCTTTTGATTTTATTATTCAACATTAGATTTGTTAAAAATAAAGTTTTATAATTTTTATTTTATTTTTTTGTGACATAGATTACGAGTTTGACGTGTTATTCTAGGTTTAACTCAAATTAACCAAAATTATCTCAATGGATTTATTCACATTTATAACTCAAATCAAATATTTTTATTTTATTTTTTTAAAATACACTAGCGCTTGAACATCGTTTCTTTTTTTAAAAAAATTCCATTACAAATATCTAGTGCAATCTATAATTTAATCATCACATACATGCATTGACTAGGCCTTTGAGCCAACTATCACGGAACACATAAGAAATGTATATATAGTTTTAAATGAAGCAGGTTGATGTAGTCCCTTCAATTGACTTAGCCCTGATTAATTTCTCCGATCGCTTCTTCCTTGATTTGTGTATTTATTAAGTGTATGCTTTTTCTATCTGCAGTTGAATGACAATGACTTAGCTCATGAAATGTTCAAATGGTCACTGTCGATATTGTCGGCCATGGCCATGCAGCTTGAATATTGTATGAACTAATGGATCTCATGCTCTAATATATAAAAAGTCTCTTTCTTTCCTTTTCCTTTTCTTTAATTTTATTGTTTTTTAATTTAACAGTGAGCTCTTTTATCCTTTTTCTCCCCTCGATTTTAAGCAAAATCATCAATGTCTGAATTTCATATATTCACGAATTTTATTTTTGGCTCCATTCTTTATCATTTAAACCTGAATTGATAATGACATTAAAACTGCTAGATGGGATCCGATCGAGGGGTGGCATGACTTCCATTTACACGTTTGTGTTCCTGAGATAAATTTTGTTTTTGTCTTCGTACCTCTAACTAAACACTCTAACTATACACGTTTCTGTTCCATTTGTATTTGACTGTTATTATTATTATAATGTTCAACAAGCCAAGAGTTTCTCCAGGAAGATAGCCTTTTGAGTTTTGACATGTCTAAGATCCCCGTCTATCTTTCAGAAATTGAAGTTTTGTGCATCAAACACAAAACCAACAAGCTCCAGGAAGGGGCCAGTAATTAACACAGTATTATATATATTTCATCAGCCGTGGATAAAAATAAAATAAATTCCTGAATGTTTTTTAACATATAATTTGTTAACAGTAAAAGAAAAATAGCATATTTTTTAACAAAGAATTAAAAAGAAAAAGGAACGATTATGTTAGCAGTAAAACCGAAAACTGGTTCCTGTATATATGTATGTGCAGGAAAATGCAAACTGTATAGAGCTTGCTAACTTAATTAACTAGTAAAGCTACATATCTTTTTCCCTACAAGACAAAACTCTGTACAACAAGAACCCATAAATGGATCATCGTCCGTCCTATCCCTCAGCAAAATCAGCTCATAATCACTCAGGTATACTCTGTAGATTAGGCCTCCAGGACTGTTGTTGTGGCTCATATGATCTATGATCACTACTAGCATTCATCAACTGGGACAGAATTTGTTGCACTGATAGTCCCTTTACTTCAGCCTTACCCAGCAACTCCTTGAGTTGTTTCTTTGTAATCTTGATCTTCACTGTTGTACTTCTTGTTGTTGTTGAAGAAGATGTGAAATCTCTCATGTTATTATGATCTCCAAGAGGCCCTTTCTCTTCTATGTTGTTCATGGCCTTCTCTTGCATGTCATGTCCTGAAATATGCCTCCAGAAATTTCCCATTTTTTTTACTATCTTTTGAGGGTGTGATGGCGTCTAGATGTTTATGCAGAGAGAACAAGTTCTGGGCATGGAGAGGAATGGCATGTTATATAGGGAGGGACATGGTGCGTTGTAGAAGAAGGAGAGGGAGAAAGAGTCAGACCTGATTTGTTGCCACGTAAGATGACATGATGAGTGACCTGGCAATTGCATGTGTTGACCATATTACCACTTTGCACGTGATGGCAGAGTAATCTTATCCATAATAAAGTTGCTGCTGGTGGGCAGCTGTTGCTGGTGTGCTTGCATGGCTTGGCTCAGCTTGGCTTAATTTTCTGTGGTGTTCTTCATCAATGGGGTTGAGAAGGTGATTTAATTCAAGTAATGATAAAAGGGTCCGGCTAACGGCTAGAAATAGCTTGGGACCAAGCCAAAACTAGAAGGACTAAAGAGTGGTTCTCTGGGTGTGAACACGGTTTGAGATAGAATCTTCAGGCTTAAAGTGCAAGTGTGAACACAAACAAGAGAAAGGAATCTTTCACCTGGATGCCTTTTGCCACTGCACTATCCCGTGTGCCGTCCTCACCTTTATTATAATAGTATTTTAATTAAAGTAATTTATAATTAATCATTACCACAATTATGACAATCAAAGCTTATCCCCTAATTAATCTATTCCCTTCACACCAATCAGGATTTCACACCAATCAGGATGGTCCTGTCCCTTTATTCTTACATCCTATTTATTTTTTTTTATTTTAAAAATATTTTTAAAAAATTTTAATTTTTTTTATTTTTTTACTTTAAATTAATAGATTTTTAAATTATTTTAATATCCTGATGTCAAAAATTATTTTTAAAAAATAAAAAAAAATGTTATCCTAATATATTTACAAGTTAAAAATATTTTTTAAAAATCAACCACAATCATACTCCTAAACCAGACCCTAAAAAATAAAATAATTTATATTTCCTTTGGCTTTTCAGAAATCCTACGTACGGAAGCAAATATTTCATCTTAATCTATATATGCCTCCGAGTATTATTTTTCTTAAATAATTGTAGCATGAGAGGACCACTTTATTTATATTTTAGCATTAATTTGACGTACGTATGGGAGAAGAATAATGAAAATAATTTAGTTAAGTAGTCAATTCTTCTATCTACAGTACTTTCTTCGTTCAAATATCTGCAAAAATTATTATAATTCACAGTATTTATTATATGATTAAAATAAACAAATATTAAAATATGCTCAGTACACGCACACATTTTAGCTGCTAAATTCGACTTGACTTGATGAATTCATCCGAGAAATCCAAAACTTGATCCTTGCTAGGTTTTGTTTTTAGTTTATATTGACAAGAGCAAACTAATTTAAATTAGATTATTTTTAAATGATTTAAATAGTTTAATTAAACTCAGTTCATCCTTTTTATATATTAACCCGATATATAACCCAAGTTTTTTTTTTTTTTGGCATATTAGTCCATAGTATTTAGAACAGACAACTATGATATATATAAATTATAGGCAATTTCTACAATCTCAGATTTTTGGATGCAAACTTGGGAAAATCCACACCTACTTCGAGTCTTCTGATCCTCTTGTATATATATATATGAACTTGGGAAAATCCACGCCTACCTATAGATATGGTCTAATTCTGCATGCATAATAAAGAACTAGTGTTTAGGCCCATGGAGTTGACAAAACAAGGTTAATTAAATTGATCAGACGAAATTAAGTTGGTGGCAGGCTTGACACGAAGTTGAACTTCTCGAGGATGGTTGGTGGTCTAACTTGGCTACGTTGATCACTCACCTCTCGAACAATCCCGTGCATGCTGCTATATCCTCCAAAAGGCAAATCGAACCTAAAAAGGTCAAGAAACCACTAAAAATGGAGGCTTGGCTCTGGCTGCGCCCTCATCCTCCACCCAACTTAATGGGCTCCTTACACGTGGCACCCCATCCCTCATTGCGTTTCTATGGTTTTTTTATTTTATTTTATGCGAGAAACTAATCTTTAAGGATCTTTGCTTGAAAGAAAACAGAGTGATTTTTGAGGAAGAGGGAAGAGGGGAGATTAAAATAAAATGAATCTGAACACTTTGATGGCTCAACAACATGAAAAACAGCTACACTGTGATGTAATCCTGAGAAAAAAAAAAAAAAACTCAAATAAATTAACCAGACGTACGTGTGCGTGCTAGTTGTTTATTATATAATATATGGTCTTAAGACTAGATCAAATGACTCAGATCGATCTATATATATATATATTCTTAGTTAAAACCATGTTGAGGCCGCCAAAAATTGAAGTAAGCATTGCTACTTCCTTGCCTTTTGACTCGAAGAGGTAGCTGACTACTCATGATCAACTGAGAAAACCCTAACCTACCGTACCATGCAAATCATCCCATGCCGATGGAGAAAATGCTTGGAAATTGTGTGCCATTTGGGATTTTCTTGGGTTGACCGTCTTTCATTGGCTGTTGTGGTAATCTTCTCCTGTTCCATGTAATTATCATTTAGAATATATAAATGTTAAATTATCATTTGATTTTTATTCCATTTTACGAGATAAGAACAACGCATATTTAATTCCCACTACTGGAATGGAATGGGATTGAATTCTCAAATATCAACGTCTTGGTAATTAACTAAAATTAACTTGCTAATAATTAGGTTTATGGTACATGATCACAATTAGTTCGAGCAGTGTAAATTGCCCCAACAATTAGAGAAATCCTTAATTCTCTAGCAATATAGTTTATATTTTCTTTTCAAATACGACTGAAAAACCTAAACGTACCGTATCATGCAAATGAAATGCTATATATTTTGTAGTCATTAGAGAAATGCATGGACAATATTGCATACCCAGGGCAGAGACAGGAGGTTTGGCAGGGATCCCGGTACTGCAAGGAAAATTTTTTTCCAGCCCCTTTAAGTTCATCCATAGTATTTTTATAAGACACCGCATAAATCACAGCATTTTGACCCCTTTTAATTTTATGTTTTGGTTCCGCTCCTGTGTATATCATTTGGGGTTTTCTTGGTTTGACTGTGTGTTCATAATTGGCTTTTATGTATATATATATATATATATGTGTGTGTGTGTGTGTGTGTGTGGTAAGGAACCCCTTATTGTTAATTAATTTCTTGTCACTATATCATAGCCATTAATTAGAGGAAAACATAAATATTGCTCCTATATCTAAATGTTTAAGGGATTTATTTGGGAGTTAGCTAAGAAGAAGCACAGACGTTTAGGTCTATAAGAGATTAGGTTATTATAGGTTTGGTTTATTATAGGTTTGGTCGAGACTCGAGACTGGAAAGATTTGCATCACCGACTTAGTCTTTAGCTAAATCAGTTCGTCAAAGTTGTGAATTCAATAATAATCAGTCAACAACTTGATGCTTCGTTTACTTGCTCAAAGTCATGTACATTAATTTAAATATAAAAGTTTCTATAATCACGTAGATTAAATTTCTTCTCATTATTAATCTATTATGAAGTTAATTATGATATGAATATTTTATATTTGACTGGACAACAAAAACAAAATTATCTGAATGTATAAAAACTAACATGAAAATATTTTTATATAAAATACGATTATAGTTATAAAACTCAATTTGAAATCAATCATGTTTAAAGCTCGAGTTACTGGTTGGTGAGTTGACTAACGATTAGTAGGTGAACCAAGCTATGTTTTCTTTTTTATAAATAAAATGACTTTGGTTTAGATTTTTTTTATTTAAAAAAACAATATCATTTTGATAAATAAAAAAAATAAAATTGAAAGCAAAACTTCACTAGAACTAGGTTTTGGATCAACAAGTCATTAAGTTCATCTATTTGGCTAGTTTGCAATGTTTTATTCGAAATTGAAAAACGAAAGCATTGATTGGTCTTTTCATTTGTTCATCATCATGTTTTTTCTCTCTCAATTTGTCAAGAGGGATATATGGTGGATCTGCTCGGAATTCGAATAGCTTCTTCGAGCGGGCAGATATTCTCTCCTTTTGGTTCTGGATTACTGGGGTGGGATCGAATTCTAAATTCTCAAATATCAAGTTCATGGTATCTGAGACTCGAATATGCATGCTACATGAAAACAATGTACGTAGTTTGGCAGTCGAAATCTTCCTAAAACGAGAGAAAATGCTATCTGGCAATGTACTAGTAGTGGCTAAGCTCTTTAAGGCAGCAGCACCCAAGCAGAAGTCAAGAAAACAAAATAGAAAAACAAAGAGAAAACAGGTCGATCGATGAGATCAAAATCACAGATTGACACTATGGTCTTCCACCACCAAAACTGCTGGAAATTGAAGAATTTCACGTACACAACACCTTTTAAATGTCACCAAGAATTTGCTTGTGTTGGGATATTAATTAGGATTATACGAAAAAACAGTATATCTATAATATTTGGATTATATTATCCGACCAAATATTTTAAAGTTAGATAATAGATATAATAATAGATTAAAAAACCTAAAAAGTTAATATCTTAAATCGGGTGGCGGATAAGAATTTTTAAAACCTCATCAATTTGACCAAACTCGTACAATTTATATTTTTTTATCTTTATATTTGATAGTTTTTTAATTTAATATTTATTTATATTTTATTTAGAAATATTTTAACTCCAAAGTTTTTATTAATTGGTTTTCTATTAAATTTCTTTGCATAAAATATTTTTTTTATCTATATGCTAGAAGGGAGTGGAAGGTATCTAGAATTTAATAATGGTGCAATGTATGAATATTAAATCTAACATTGAGGTGTCATGACATTTATATTCCATATTATAAATTCATTTCTAATTATGGACCTATAAAAATTTACAATATAAACTTAATTAATGAATATATGTAATATTTATAAAAAAAATTTAGCCTAACCTGATATATCCAACCCTCTAAATTTTAAAAAAAAATCAAATTTGCAATTTATAAAATATTAATTAGATATAATTATGAATCCAAATTCCAACTATATCCATAAATCCATAAAGACCCCTATAACTATAACATGTAATATTTATTTCGGCCCATAAAAAAAATCTGGACTTGATGTTTTAAGCTCATTATTGAAGAAAAAACTTTGTTTAAAGCAAACAGAAAAACAATGGAGTGAAAAGGTTGACCTCAGAAAGATTGACTGTTTTAATCACAGCTGACACGTTACAATGTACACGTATTACATGTATGAGGCCTTGTATGCTGATACATTTCTATTAGACAAGGCCGATGAACATGCACACAACTTCAGTAAACAGAATTGACTTGATCAAGAACCACACTTGTGGGAATTCCTGTGCAAGTTGTGAGGCTGTGCTGCTCTCTAAAGATCAAATATCACCCCATTGTTTGTAGTTCACAGAGACCGCCAAGTGCAGTGAAAATTTACAAGTTTCTATGGAGCTCAGAAAACTCTTCTGACGTTGGTGAGTGATCATCATGCATCTGGGTAGCATCTCTATCAGCCATCATAGGCAAAAAGGGGTGTAACTCTGGCTGGGGAAATAGCAGCTTCAGACGAAAAGCATCTACTCCATTCAAGTAATAGCGAAAGAGTCGTTTTGCTCTAATAAAACCAAGACGGCCATATAGTGCGAGTGCTCCTTTATTTGTTACTTCTGCTTCCAATGTCACCTTAGGAGAGGAAAAAACAAAGACACAAAACAATAAAAAAAAATGACAACTAGACGTCATCTTCACACTAATGAAAGAATTAGCATGCTTGAATGAATGAACATAAAGTTGGGATATCTTAAAGCATAAGCAAATACGGGAAATGTACTCATTCAATGACCCACATTCTTTGGTGTGGTATTCATATGTTATGAAATAGACCATTTATCATCAGATTAGCAGAAAAAACAGTCCGATAATCATATGAAGTTCTTTTCAACTGTTCTGATATCCTCCATTCATAGTAAATGCAGAAATCCATACTGTTCGAACCAACTCAATATTCTCTCCTACCTTTTCTTTTTATGTCTTTGTCCAATTTGAAAAAAGAGAGCATATTCATGCATGAAAGTGAAATAGCTAGAAATAGAATTAATGCATTATACACAAACACAAGGACGATCAGCAAAGCCAACAAATTTTAGAAGCAAAGCCTCACAAATTATTGGCTTCTTGGGACAGCAAACATATAAGTAAAACTTTGGAAATATGATACTGCAGCAAAGGATGGAGATGCCATATGCATGGACTTTTTTTTTTCCATGGAACCATTCTTTCAACAAAGAAAATTGAAAATTTATGGGATTGTTCAATTTCACCATATCCATAAATCAGCTATGAGTTCCTAAGGTCATGTAGGTGCAATCAGTCATTGAAAGTCAAAATATCACACATAACCTGGCATTACATTAATAACACAATTCATTGTTTGCATGGACTGATGTTTAATTGCAGGAATATCTCCAAAGATACAGCAAGCTTAACCCTAATAATGATAAACACAAGAGGAGAGATGGATTTGAAATAACAACTGCAGAGAGAAATAACTAAGAGATCACACAGTATACACATGCACAGATACCAAAAAAGTTCAGAAGAAATTGTTTTTGGAGGCTTGAACAAGAGGCCAAGCATCAACATTTACACATATGCCAAGTTGCCAACGAAATTCATGAGGAAAGCTTGTTTTCCCCTTAGGTTTGAGATCAAGAGTGCAGAGGGTCAGAAAGGAAAAGTATTCAAATAAGGCAGTGAAGGTAATCACTTGAGCAGTTGCCCGATTCTCATTCTTTCCTATGCTATTTCAAACCTCAAACAGACACTTAATGTTTGATGATGATGCTTAAGAAATGGAGCTATTTTAAGGCTGCTCTACTACACCCTCATTCAGTACCATTGAAAGTCCAAATGAAGCTTAGGGGTAAAAATTCATACTTTCTTTATGAATTGTGATGTTGTACGAATAATGCTACATTATGACTAGTATAAACCAAAAGGCACAGCAATTAAAATTCAACAAACCTCTTCGCATCCTGATTCCATCATCACTTGAATAGATCTGGTAACAAGTTCTGTGGCTGCAATATGAAGATAATTTCAATACAAGTTACAACACGCCCATATACAAACATGACATATCAACACCCAACCTAAAAACTATCAAAAACCTAAGCTACATGCAATCCATTGTAAATGCCATCCCAAATGTATGAAAACAAACAGTTGACCTCGAGTTCAAATCAAATACAGACTGTTAACATACACAAGCATCCCAAACAAACATATTTCTACTACTGATGTCATCAATGCATGACCATTTTCTTGACAACCTCACCCCCCTTGCCTTCAGCGTTTCTAATAAATCTATAGTACAGAAAAAACCAATTCAAGATTCACATATACGATCCAAGACAACCTAAAACTGTGCACAAAACCCCAACACGAAAAGAAAACCGAAACCATTACCAATGCCTCTTCCTCGATAAGGTTTGATGACAACTAACATAGCAATGTAACCCCTAAACGTTGAATTCCGATGATCCCCCATCTTACACACAACAGTCCCTACACATTTCCCTTTGTGAAACGCCTGAGATTGAAAACCCACCAACACAAACAAAATTACAGCAAAAAAAATTCCCAAGAACATAAAAAAAAAGAACAGAAGGAAAAGAATCACACTTACCAAGAAAGAAAGTTGTGGCCAAAGATAAACAAAGTAACGGTATGTGAAGATGGAGTAAGGTTCACTAAGTTCTTGATCAACAAGATTCATGATTAATGGTAAGTGATGCTCACCACCGTAGCTAACGTATTCGATCTCTGAAGCATCGAATTCTTCTTTTCTCTCTCTTTCTCTCTCTTTTTCCATTGTTGTCTTTCTGCCTGTTTCTTGACGACGACTGTGCCAGGGGTTCAAACTCCAAAGAGTAGAACTGAAGGGTGGCTGTCAGAAAATGGAGTTCAATTTGCTGGCTTACGTGTTGGGCTTAGGAGGATTGGTCTTTATATCTAGGCTTCATGCTTCCACCATTTCTCAGTTTCATGCTAGGTTTAGCAAAAGGCCCATGATTATTAATTTCCGTCAATTTAACTAATAAATAACTTTTTATAATTTCTTTTTTAAAAAATGAAAAGTTTTTTTAAGAAAAGTTTGAT
>Ga0307509_10004976_pt1 | contig 18778 bp, 21 predicted proteins | sample 10_EM_MG_FD_202245 | JGI IMG/M metagenome (GOLD analysis project Ga0307509, IMG submission 202245) | Populus trichocarpa ectomycorrhiza microbial communities from riparian zone in the Pacific Northwest, United States - 10_EM | ecosystem: Host-associated > Plants > Roots > Unclassified | place...
GCGGCAGGCATGAAACCCCTACCCCAAACACAGGCAACAGCCACGCACGCAGCCATGACAATCACCCAAGCCCAGAGATCAAAAGGGAACAGAGGCCCAGGGTGTAGAAGCAGTAGGGTGCCAGCCAAAGAGCGAAGCAGTAGGGTGCCAGCCAATCCGACCGTGAGGAGAAGAGGACAAGGAGGGGTAGACCCAACTCTATGCCGTGGAAACTATCGGTAACGGCGTTCGTGTCTGACTAGGCAGCCTCTCAAAGAGAACGGAGAATATAGAAATCGACCGTGGCCTATTGCAATGCTTTCTCTTACTGCAAACCGTGTTCCCGGCCGTCTGTAACATGGGCGTTGAGGAGAGCGTTGCCGACCGTGCAGATGCTCTAAGCAAGGTAGAGCAAAAGCGGGGTAGGGAGAGAAAACATCATCAAAAGAAGACGAAATCCATCAACTCAGAGTGAAGAAAGCCCAAAGGGATAAACCTAAGGGAAGGGGAGTGTAGAGGAGGTATGCCTCCACCCCCTAGAGCAAGCTCATGACGGGGGGTGGAGTTTAGAAAAGTGGTGATAATCTTGTGGTGTTGAGATTTCAATCGCCGGGTGTGTAGAGGAGACAGAGGATCTCTGAAAGATCTCTTAATAAATTCAATTTGCATATTAATTTTCTTTTACTATTAAACTCTTAAAATATATATTAACAATTTTCATGAACTAATACTTCTAGCAATAATAATAATAATATAGTATAGTTAAAGCCAAGTTGTTTTAACTTGAATTTTCAATCTCGTTTGAGGATGAACTTTGAAGTATAAATAGCATCCATTTATTTTAAGACATTGGCAATTGTGTGAAATATTGTATAAATCAGTTCCTGAAATATATTATATTCTAAATTAAGAGTACATAATTCTTGATTCTTTTTATAATCTTGATTATTAACTAACTTCTTGGTATTAAATAATAACTATTTTATTTTTAATTTGTGTTATTTGTTCTTCTTTTGCTCTACTCTAGCTTAGAGAATAACCATTAAATGTTTTTATTACAATTATACAAGCATTGCCGAATACCTATATATTTGTTCAGCAGACAATATTTTTATTCGCCTATAATAGCCGGTTACCCTCTTATTCCAGTTTTCTCATAGTGGGGAAAACCAAGTGTGACACAAAAGCAAGTATGATACCACAGTTTTGTTTTTCTTTCCACCTCCGAAATTAATCTTTTTACAGAAAATGAACAACCCCACTAGGGTCATCAATCCAACTCCTCATACCACCAATGACCCTAAGAGCCCAATTCACCATTCACTCTAAGGTTTATTAATTTCACTTGAGACAGGACTAATAGCCTTTCAGGTAGCATTCCATTCCTAGTGATCCCTCTCCAGGACTAGGCTGACTTTTTCCACCCTGAGTAGCTCTATTACCCCTAAATACTACTCAACATCTGCACTAATGGCACTACCCAGCTCTCCAGCATAACCTCTGAGTTCTCCAGTTGGACTACTCAGCTCACCAACTCTCTCCACCGGTTCTTCAGCAGCACTACTCAGTATTTCCACCACCCTCTCCACTACTGTAACAGGTTTACTCCTGTCTAATGAAAAGATACAATAGAGGGCTAGAGGTTGACCGGCAAGCACTAGGTCTGATGGAGGCTTCAGAGAGCTCGAGGATAGCAAGAGATAATAGTTAAAGGGCAAGTGGAACTCTGAGATCGTCGTTTAACCAAGTATATTCTTAAAACCTGAGTCTGCTGAAGTCTGCCATTCTCCTGCCAGCCAGGAGATGAGTTTAAATACAAGAGTCTCTCCAGAGCGATGGTAATCAGATATCCTGTAACCAGAATCATAACCGGGCAGTGCACCTTGCCCTGCATGTCCTGTGATCCCACATGAGACCTTAGAGTCATAACACTGCCTTAATGCTATTGTCAGCTTACATGACCGTTCCTTCACTTGTAATCCTAAATAAAACAATCAATATGCAAAACTAAACTTAACACAAGCTACCTGGCCTTAATATTGCTCCAGGGCTGTAAAACATTCAAACTAATCCAATGAAGCAAAGTAATCAAACTAAACATAGGAAATCCTGCACTCTGCTTTTATATACAGTTACCAGAACATGTATACATGTTACATTCCCTCATTCTTCAAAACCATAACCTTTCCTAGTCCTCATAATCAATTTCGTCCATATCTCTCTGCCATAGGAGCTCGTCATGGCTAGTGGGGAAGTAGTCCTGCTCAGAGCTGCTAGAATCATATTCTTCGTGATCATAAGGTTCCCAGAAGTCTTCTGGAATCGCGGTGGCAGTACAGGGTGTAGAGGAAACCACCATTGGTTCCCAGGAGGTCTTAATGTACTGGGAGGTGATCTTTGGTGTTGGTTCATTTGGGTGGCTTTTGTCCCAGTATTCCTGAATAAGTTCCAGGGCATTGTCGAGGTTCTTGATATGCTTCCAAGAGTCATCTGTTCTCTCATAGCCTTTCCAGTGCACCAGGAATTCATCTCTATTGTTCTAGTGCCTGTAATCCAGTATCTGTTCTGCTTCCCATTCTTCTGAATTATCAATGATAATGGGGGCGGGTTTGTCCATCCTTCTGGATGCAAATCTATCGGGGTCATTCTCATTATATACTTAGAGAGAGGAGATGTTAAAGCATGGCTTCTGTCTGGCCATGCGGCAGGGTAATTCAAGTTTGTAGTTGTATGTATCTTCGTCATGTGCTAGGACTTTGAAGGGTCCAAACCATCAAGGTTCAAGCTGGTTGGATCGTCCAAGGCAGGCGGTGTATAGGCATCCTCTAACGAGAACTCTGGATCCTGTTTTGAAGGGCTAGGGTGTGGGTTTGCGGTGTTTATATGCTTATACAGTCTGCCTGAAGGTAATATGCTTTCTGGCCATGTCTATTTCCATTCTCGTTACCTCATGGGCATTTGAGTATCTCATCGACAGCTAGTATCTTGCTGACAGATCTCTGGACAGGGTGGAATATCTTCCAAGGGCGTCCATAGAGGGCCTGGTAAGGGGATATGTGAAGAGAATCGTGAGGTGCTCTGTTCATAGCTGCTGGTATGGCTGGAAGTGCTGGGGACCAGTTGTTCTGTCTTTTGTTAACGAAATCCCTCATCATCTGCTTTAGAGTGCGAATCCTGTACTCAACCTGGCCGTTAGGTTGATGGTGGTATTGGGTGACCATCTAGACTTGGATTGTTAAGGGACTTCATGATCTGAAACCAAAATTTAGAGGTAAAGCGGGACCCCTGGTCTAAAATGATACTTAAAGGGAGACTATGGACATTGAAGACTGTTCTTTGGAGATTCTCAAATACATTCTCAGAGGTAGCTTCATCCTTAAGAGGGACTAGGTAGGTGTATGATGTAAAGCGGTCCATAATGACCTTGATAGTTCTATATCCATTTGATTTGTTGAAAGGGCCAGCGAAGTCTATGGCGATAGATTGGTAGACTTCGTCAGGTGTAGGGAGAGAGAGGGCTTTGCCTAACAGGAGTGTAGTAGGCTCGTTGTTGATCTGGCATTTGTCACAGGATCAACAGTATAGAACAAAGTCTTGTCGCATTTGGGGCCACCAGAAGAAACAAGCGGCATAGGAGTAGCATTTGTTAGCTGAGGAATGGCCTAGGCCTTCATGAACACATTGGAGGATGAAATCCCGAAGGGATACTCCCTCTAAAAGAGGTTTCAAGGGTATATAAAGGTTTTGGTAGCCGTTGGTGTTCTGTGCTATTAGGAGGCCATTAGAGATCCAATAATGTAGTTTATTGCCAGTTTCTTTCACTTTGGGATAGAGGGGGTCAAGCTCTAAGGTTTGTCTGATTCCATCGTGGAAAATGCCATGCAGGTAGGCATTTAGGGTATCAAGAATGAGTTGGGCTTTACTAGATTCAGCCTGGTTATCTTCGGGGTTATTGTAGAGGGGTCGGAAGGCCGGCGAGGCTATAGAAGGACTATTGAGGCGAGATTCTTCCTTTCTGAGAGGTGGGGCTCATTCAGAGAGGTATGGGAGATAGGGAGGCAAGTAGGAGAGTTCTTTTTGCAAGGCGATAGGTCCTTGGATGGCTGCTTGCTTTCCTTTGGCCTTTTTGCTCTGCTTTCGCTGCCTGGGATCCTTAGGCCAGTAGCTGGCCTCTGCTGTTTCCTCGCAGTTTAGCTCACAGTCATCATTAGTGCAGCTCCTCTAGCTTATTTCTGAGTGCGCTCTTCCTTGTTCGCTGGGAGATCGTGATATAACTGTGTCTTCCCAGTAGCTATCGGCGCCATCGCTGGTGGAGGTACTTGAGTAGCTTTGTGGTGGGTCCTTGCATTTATTAGGCTGGTTTGGGAGGTTTGGGAGCTGGTAACAGCGAAGCTAGTTGCTTCGTTCATAAGGTATTCAGGGCTGGAGCTAAGAATTGAGTTATAAGATGTAAGGGTGGGAGAAGGCATCTCATCGCTAGGGTAATTCATGGCATCTTCTGAATCAGTGGGGTAGTCAAGCGGAGAGGTGTAGTGTGTGTCAATAGACAATGTGGGGGTCTTGGGCAAGATGTCAGTCTTAGAGCCTTGTGAGGTGGGGTCTCTTAGCGTTATATTTGTAGAATTTGGTTTTTCCTCATGAATTCTCGATAGTTAATCTGCTAAGAAGTTGTCTGTTCCTGGTTAGTATTCTATTCTGAAATCGTATTGGCTATGGAATGTTAGCCCTCTCTGGTGTCTTCCAGAGAGACTTTTCTGGGTCATCATTTTGGTAAGGCTTTTGTGGTCTGTTACCACTGTAAAGCGTCTGTTTCTCAATAGGTACTTAAATGATGCTAGAGCCTCAACAATTCCGAGGGCTTCCTGATGGTGGGTGGGATAAGTTTTTTGTGATGGTGTAAGTTTCCTGCTGTGGAACGCTACAGGTCTGACTGCATCTCTGGTTGGTCCTTGGCCAACCCATGCACCAGTTCCAGTGGGCGATGTATCACTGAAAAGCTATACCATATCAGGGATTGTATAGTCAATCGGTCTTAGGAATTGGTACTTTTATGCTGCTCGCTTTACAGCCTCAACGGCTGCATGCTGAATGTACCTCCATTGCCATTCAGCATTTCCAGTGAGTTCAGTAAGCAGGGCTGTGATAGTTGCAGCAGGGGAAAGAAATTGCGATATATAGTTAACCATTCCATTGAAGCGCTGCACATCTTTCTGGTTCTTTGGTCTTGTCCAGTCCATGATTGAATGAATCATTTCTGCTGCAGGATGTAGGCCATCCTCATCTATTATATGGCCTAGGATCTTTAGTTTTTCTGCAAAGAACATGTTCTGCTTTGGGTTTTCATAGAATCCTGCTTTGCTTAGCTTGTCGCACACAGCTGTGACATGTTGTATGTGACCTTTAAAGGTATTGCTAAAGATAAACTATCGTCAATGTAGACTCAGACATATTCTCCCAGTTCTTTATGGAAGAGATCTTCTATAACTCTCACAAAGGGGGCTGGCGCATTCATGTCTCCTTGCATCATGACTTCAGCAGTGAATAAGCCAAATGGGATCTTTATGGTGTTATATTTGACATCGTCTGGGTGTACTCTGGTCTGAAAATAGGCATCGCTGAGATCTATCTTGCATCGCAATTTTCCATTTGCTACTCAATTGAGGATAGTCTACTGATTGGGAATTTGCAAGTGGTCTGCTTCTGTATTTTGGTTTCTGGATTGAAGATCTACTAGTGGTCTAATCCTTCCATCAGGCTTTGCTTGAATGAACATACTAGCGCCTCCTGATGCTCTTTCTCTTTTCAGAATACCAGCGGCATTCTGTTTGTCTATCCAGTCCTTGAATCTACCCAGTAGGGCCTGGGGCATTTGAAAACTAGTGTTTGGATAAGTTTGCTTGAGTCTTTTAGGACGATTCTGTGTAAGATAGGGTGTAGCAAAGGTAGTTCCTCAGGTATTTCCTTAACAAAAACTTCAGGGAAGATGGAAGGGAAATCGGGTTTTTCTTGGGGCTTTGCAATAGCTGATCTAGAGTGTGTCGATTTTCCATCAAAGTATATCCTGACTTTGTAGTCAGGGAAGTAGATGGTGCTTTTTCGGCAGTTTATCTCTACTCCAAACCTGGTGGAATCGTCCATACTTATTAGCACATGATAGTCTGAGACTGGAGTGACCATCATCTCCACGTTAGGGATCCTCATTCTTCCTATCTAGATTTTGACATTGTAGCCATAGTTACTAGTAGATTGTGATCCTTTGACTGTCATTTTTAGGACGACAGGTTTCTTCTTAGCTGTGTAGAGTATGTTGCTTGTAGTGAGGAATTATTTGCTTATTAGGGTTCCGCCAATAGTCCCTATGTCTGCCAGGGCTCTGGCAGACTTCCCATTGATGAGAATAGTAAATTTGAGGGCTTTCAAGGGTTGGGTCTTTTGTGGTGTGCCCACAGTAGTTTTGAACGATAAGACAGAGCTATCTTCATTCAGCTCTTCTGTATTGTCTGATTCTGCCTGGGATTCTTCATTCTCTGTATTCTCAGATGAGCGAACATGGTTGGTTTTGACTTCCTTCTTAGGGCATTCATTTGCCTTGTGTCCGCTTTCTCCACAGTAGAAGCAGGCTCCTTCGTCCTTTTTGCGATCCCTCTCAGCCGTGCTTGGTTTCTTGTTCTTGGTATAGGTCTTCTTCTTGGCTGGGGCTTTTCCTTTGTACTCAAATTTGGTAGCAGTGGGTTTTCGATAGGTAGAGGTATGCTTTGATATGTTGGTCTTATTGTTTGAGCTCAAACCAGCTCTGCTACTGTTGTAGGCTCAGGTTCTATACATAGTAGCATCATATCGTTCCGCTAACTCAATGATTTGATCTATTCTATCTCCTAGTCTAATGTTTGGTTCAACGTTCTTGCGTAATTTGGGGTCCATAGCATTGAGAAATTGTTGCTTGTCTACAAAGTCTGTGATTGTTTCATCAGGTAGGGCTGCTTTGAGATCTGCTAGGTCACCTGCGACCTTCGTTATACGTCCTAGCTTTCCTCCAGAGTTCTGGTGTACTTTCTGCCATTTCTGGAATAGGTAATTGGTGTTTGTAGAGGCTTCGAAAAGCTGTTTGAATCATGCTGTGAATTGTTCAAGTGTAGGGTCATTGTTGTTGTCCATGAATGTGAGGTAGGTGTCCATTACTCGTCCTTCTGTGAGCCCCCCATACCAGTCCACGATGCCTGATATGTCATCATTTATATTATATCTGATAAGGTATTGTTTGACAGCCTTAAGCCATCTCTGTAGCTTGTTTGGCTTGAGGTCTTCACCTTTGCTACTGAACTTATTAGGTGCTGGGATCTTCGGTCGATTTGATCTGGGGTTTGGGTCAGCAATGGTAGCTGTTTCAGGTTCTGGAGGTGGCGGAGGTGGTGGTCCTGGTCTTTCAGGTGGTTGATTGCATCAAGGTCTTTCTGCTCTTTCTGGTGTATCGGGGAATGCTCCAGGAGTTGTCTGCTCTCTGGAGGTTTGAAATGCGGAAGTCAGCGATCCAAACAGTGTTAGCTGGTAGCTTTGGCTTCTTGATATCCCTGGGCGAGGTGGGGATTGTTGTATTGGTAGTGTAGCCACTGCTCTTATTACAGTTTCTGCTACTTCCTCTGCTTCAAGTTCCTGGCATTGGGCCGCTCTTTGAAGGAGTATTTGTGTTGCTCTTTCGTCTTCTGAGTCTGTATTGAGATCTTCGGGAAGGAGGCCGCTCTCTGTTGGTAGGCCATTGGTTTCTGATTGTTCTGGTGGTGGTTCTGATGGGCCTGGCATAGGCTCTTGTGTCTGTGGTAACTGTGTAGAGCATTCATAGGTCGTGCCGGACCTTGTAGTACTGCTGGTTCTTTCTGCAATTGTGAATGTAGCACCTGAGCCGGGAACTCTGTCGCTGCCGCTCCTGCTTCTAGCTAGTTATCAAGACACAGGAAGGGTGATCAATCCAACCTGGTGGTCCTCTGTCCTGAAGACCTTTGAATTCACCTGCAGAGGCGAAAAAATGTAACAGGTTGACTCCTGTCTAACGAAAAGGTACAATAGAGGGCTAGCGGTTACCCAGCAAGCACTAGGTCTAAGGAAGGCTTCAGAAAGCTCGAGGATAAATAGAGATAATAGTTAAAGGGCAATTGGAACTCTGAGATCACTGTTCAACCAAGTATATTCTTAAAACATGAGTCTGCTGAAGTCTGCTCTTCTCCTGCCAGCCAAGAGATGAGTTTAAATACAAGAGTCCCTCCAGAGCGATAGTAATAAGATATCCTGTAACCAGAATCCTTACCGGGCAGTGCACCTTGCCCTGCATGTCCTGTGATCCCACATGAGACCTTAGAGTCATAACACTGCCTCAATGCTATCATCAGCTTACATGACCGTTCCTTCACTTGTGATCCTAAATAAAACAATCAATATGCAAACCTAAACTTAACACAAGCTACCTGGCCTTAATATTGCTCCAGGGCTGTAAAACAATCAAACTAATCAAAGTAAGCAAAGTAATCAAACTAAACATAGGAAATCCTGCACTCTGCTCCTTTATACAGTTACTAGAACATGTATACATGTTACTACTGCACTCAAACTCCCCTCTTCTGATTTGACGATGCTGTACTCTAGGAGCAAGCTTGAAACAATGGAACACTTGGATAAAGCAATAGAATGGCTTGATGAAGAGTCCAGTAAGAAGGCCAGCACTGCAGCGGTATTTTTCAATATTTAAGGATTATCTATCTGAATGTGCCAACTTCTCATTTGATACCAAGAATAAAACTCTGGTGGTGCAATAAATCGACATGGTGGGAAATATTATTATCTTGATGGATGCCCTGGAGAAGGCTGTTTTTCACAACTGTTTTGATTAGTTCGAGAGAGAATTGAGAGCAACTCCATCAATAATTTATGCTGCCATCTGCCATCTCTGAAACCAAGAGAAACAGGATCCACTATGCTATATCTGGTTCTGTCAATGGTTTAAGATACTATTAAGTATGATTGCATGAGTCCAAGTGCAACTAACAGTGAAGAAACTGTAAAAAACCTATTTCAAGAAGTATTAGAAGACCATTTCAAAGTACATCAGCAAACAACTATCATGGGTCTGATCTGCTGGGACTCATTCTGGACGTCGTTCTTGCGTCCGCTGCATCCTGTGCATCTGGAGGTGTATTGCAACACCAAATTTCATCCGGATGCAAGTTGCCATACCTCCCTTCCTTCTGAACGCACTTCACAACACCACCACTCATCAGGACGCACTTCACAACACTACTGCTCATCTGAATTCACCCCTGATCTTTCTGAAGGCAAAAATGCCAGCCCACCCCTCTCTGAAAGTGAGTGATAGCTTTAGCTGTCTTTAGTCAGCACAGTGTGTTGTGGTTTCTCGGCACTAGACGCAATGCGTGCAACCCCGCACTTTGCTCTCATCCCACACCCTCTACATAATCCCTCTTCATGGCCTAGACTGAAGACTCCACCACAACCACTATATTGATTCTGAATCTACCACCTGTATCATGTCAAGCTCGACACCAGCTACACACCAGTATTTGATCCATCCTGACCTGACTATTATTGATGGAGTTACCTTTATGCCAGGTATTTTGAGGAGTTTAGCGAGCACTGACTTTGAAGCCAGATTCCACCAGCATCGGATATGCGATCACAAAGGCCTTTCAGGACATTATTCCACACCTTCCCAGCTATCGAATGCTGTAAAGGACATCCTGATACGATAGTTTACCATGGCGCTACAGAGGCTTGTGCAGAGACAGGTCTTATACCGGGTTTTTTTAGAAGGTGTCTCTTCAGTGCTGATATTAAAGCCAGATTCCACCAGCCTCTGGTGTGCGATCACAGAGCCCTTTTAGGACGTCATCCTACGTCTTCTCAGCTATCTAGCACCGTAAAGAACATCTTGATATGACCATTCTCCATTGCGCTAGCAAGTCTTCTGAAGCGGAGGGTCTTATACCGGGTTCTTTTTGAGTAGGGTCCAATAAGCACTGACTTTAAAGCCAGATTTTGCCAATGTCGGGTGCGCGATCACTGAGCCCTTTTAGGACGTGATTCTACGTCTTCCCAGATATCCGGCGCTGTAAAGAACTTCTCGATACGACCATTGTCCATGGTGCTACAGAGTCTTCTGAAGCGGGGCGTCCTTATGGCATGTTTTTGGTCTGGTGTGCTTGAGAGAAGCCTGTATTTAAATAAAATAGAAGACTAGCTACAAGGACTTTCAAGTTATAAAATAAATTGTGACCCAGATCAGGAGCGGGTAAAGGGGGGACCCTTGAAGAAAGTTCAGAAGGAGTAGTGCTGCATCTGGGCGCCATCTGAAGATTAGGTAGGGCATCTGGTTGCGTCCTCAGTGTGTCCAGATGGACAATCATGCTCGTGCCACATCCAGAGTGGCGGTTCATATTTTGAGCGTCCTGTGAATCTGATGCACAGGACGCTCAGGACACAGGTAAGAATTTTTGCTGATATATGAGATTCAGCATACAAAGTATATCTACAATATAAATGAATCCAGAATTAGAGTTGGTTGTCCCACCTGAAAGATTGTTATTCTCTCGACTGAAGTCAAAGAGTTGTATACTTCCAGCCCCAAGAACAGTAAGTCTGTTACAATTATTGTGAATATCTGTGCTGATAGGAGTCCTCCACTTCTCCCAGTTGTTATTTGTCCTAATGAGAAAATTATGGAACCCTGGGTACAGGACAACCCATTTGGTGCTAAAGGAATTGCTGTTTCACAAACTGGGTATACAGATGAGAATATTGCTTTAGCCTGGCTTGATCACTTTATCAAACATGTCGGTGCCAGTTCTGATACAAAAACATTGGCGTCTTCTTCTTCTTGATGGCCATATTTCCCCCTACAAAGATGACTTTACTATCAAGTGTCACGAGAACAAGATTCTTCCCTTCAGATTTCCCTCCCATCTTAGACACGCTATTGTGACCTTCATTTGAACACATCATGCTAACTTGAGAAATTGCTAGCATCCGGTTACAACTTGCATTTTGGGATTATCGCACTTTTCACAAGCGATGACTACCAGACGCATCCTAAAATCCTGTTAATTCAAGATTTTCCTTTGGTGATTGTCACACTTGACATGTGTTTTTCTGGTCTTGGCCAAAGAAGCTCATCTGTAGCTTCTAATAACAAAGCGTTCATATTGTGGTTTTATCCATTTGTCTTGGCTTCCAGGGGATGATAGAGAGAGAGGCTCCAGCAGCCAGGGGATGCATAGTAAACGAGTACCATACAGACAGCTCTAGCTCCAGCACTGCTGCTATTCACTCTCCGGACCCGCAGCTAGGCTGCACCATGCAAAGCATTGCCCCAGATTAGAACGACCAACCAGTCAGCAGAGCTGGATGATAGTTGATTTCCGGCGAAGAGATGCGTGTCTGCCAATCAGCGCTCCACGTCTTTCTCTAAGCGATGTGAATACGGTGCTGCACCTATGAAATACTTGGACTCGAGTATTGCACTGTACTGGATGTAGCACAGGAAGGGCGGTTGTCCCAGTAAGGGTACTGGCGTGGTTTGTTCCTCTTGATCGTAGGACTCAGGAATGGCAATAAGCTATGATAGGGTAAACAGGAATCCATTCATTTTGGTCGCCATCTACGTTTTTGCCTTGGTTGCATAGCTCGGGTCATCAAAACTCTACGGTAGCTTGATCTAGCTTCATAATTTGCATTGTCAGGTATTGCGCCGATAGGATAGGATAGCAACCACAAACAAAGCTCCTACCCCCCCCCACCACTACCACCATCTCTCAAACGGCAATCCAAAAACAAAGAAAATTGTCAAGCACCCTATCTGTACTGTACTCCCCCCGGCCTTGTCCTTTATCCACAGTCCATAGCCAAGTGCCTATCGACCCCTCTATCCATGGGTGCTGGGGATAGTAAGCTCTCCTTCAAGAAGGGCGTCTTTCGTCTTGCCGAAGAACACGTAAGACAATCACTTACCGCTGATACTTTGGTATTGCCTCGCCAGTATCAAGCAAGCAAGCAAACTGACCTCTTCCTTTTACTCGCAGAATATACCGCCTCATGATCCGTACTGGCTTTCTTTCTGGGAGCTTCCTGAATCCGCCGAGGATGTCTTCACACTCTTCGCGGCCGCCGATATCCGTCGTACTCGCGATCACCACCTCGAAAACTTGGAGACGCTCATTCTGGTAGTCACCTCAAGGTTGTTTACTTTGAAGAACCATCCGTCATTTCCTGATCCCGAGCTGGCCCCCGAGAAGCATGCATTGAATTGTATTCGAATATTGACGAGGATACTGCCGTTTTTGTACGAAAAGGATGGATTGGAGGGTTGGGAGGATAAGTTCTTTTGGGGCCCAAGACGGAAGAGATCTAGGAAAGCATCGCTTTCTAGAGCAAACGTCATCTTCGACGAAGCTCACCCTGATGAAGAACCCCGGCCACCCTTGGCGGCAGAAGATATCGAGTCGGCCCCGCCATTGATGGAAGAATTGATAGATACTCTCATTGACCTACTCTTCTATTCGGGATTTACGTTGATGGAAAACCCTTCGTCTAAGGGGAAGGTTACATACGCCATTTGGCAAAGTGGCGTTGGGTGTAATACCCCGGTTGGGACTACGAAGGAGCTGGAGTCCAATAAGATCGAAGCATTGAGGCTTCTTCTCGCAATCACATCCAAGGCAATGTTCATACCCGCAAGTCAGTTTTGCACCCGTTTACGCCCGGGATCTTGTGATACTGACCGAGAGATGATAGATATATTACCGGTGAGGGGAACAAGGGCCTTAACTTATATAGCAACTAGTGCGGACAAGAAAGTCGTCCTCTTGACTTTATGCTCGCTATTGAATACAGTTGGTGGCTTCAACTCCCTCCCTAAAGAGATATGTAACTTACTCCTAGATATCAGACCTTAAAATATAACCCCGCTAGTTGGAGAGTTCCTTATGATCATGTGGTATTTTCGGACCCTCGGCAAGTTCTTGTAACCTACTGTTTACAACTGCTTCTTGTTCTCCTGTTATACCCCGTCCCGGAGGGCAGGCCAGATGAGCCTCCGCTCAAGAACAACTACCGTCATTATTTGGGAAGACTTCACAGAACTCAGGACTTTCAATTCTTGGTTGACGGAATGACCCGTGTCCTTAATCAGCCGGTGAGCAAATTTTGCTTTGAGGAGAATCTCTAGTGCTAATACCCGGAAAAGATCCAGGCTACTACATCGTATCTCCCCGGTAGTCAGAAGACTATCCAATGGGCTCCGGAAATGTTGATGCTCTTTTGGGAGAGTTTGCAGTGTAATAAGGTATATTTCCCTGCTGTCAACCACCTAGTTTCCCTACCTGACACCAATTTAGCGGTTCCGAAGATTTATTGTCGAAACAGATCGAGTCCATGACTTTGTGATTTTGATCATTTACTATGCCTTGGAGCATAGATTGGACCCTTCAAAGTCTGGAGTTGTCAGGATGTGTGTCTTTGTTCTGCAAACTTTGTCTACGGAGCCGAAATTTGGGATGAGTCTCAACAAGCATTTCGAGGGACAAAACACATTACCGTCCAGTGTTAGGATCCCCTCCTTTAGTGGAACTTATGCAGATTACTTGATAATCGTAAGTAATCTTTTCCAAAGCGCACGGTGTTATCCTAACATGTGGACAGTCTATATATAGTTTGATCACAGGCAGTAAGGGTAGGCTTGGTGCTGTATACCCTGCGTTACTAGCAATTATTGCGAACGTTGCTCCCCATATCAAGCCTCTATCCGCGGCAGCTAGCACAAAGCTTGTGCAACTATTTGCTTCAATGTCAGCGCCAGCCTTCCTGCTAGCGAATGAGACAAACCACGCATTGTTGCACTCCCTTTTGGAGTCAATGAATTCCATCCTTGAGCACAACTACTCAGGTAAAATTCATCCAAGCTTACCTTTTGTTGGCTAATTATCTAATTATCGGATATAGAGAACGTAAACTTTGTTTATGCTATCTTAAGGGCACACAAAAGATTCGAGGCGTTGAGAAACTTTACTCTCGAGAGCGGGCAAGAGGAAATTGACCGCCAGAAGAGGCAAAAGAAGGATCGAGGAGAACCTCAGGACAGTTCGGCGAAAAACTCAATGAGTCAGGATGATTTGGCCTCACTTGCTGAAGAGCGGAAGCCAATGACTGGGTCGGAGTCACCAGTCCCGCCTAGCCAGTTCGAAATTGGCGATGAGGACTCGGACGAGGAAGGCAGATCTAAGAGCCCACCTCCCGCCTCCTCTGTCGGGACTCCAACATCTGCTCGGTCACCTACCCTTCCGTCCCGCACACCCTCCATATCGTCATCTGCTGAGGATGCTGTCCCGATACAGCTGCGAGCAATGTCGGAGAAAGCCAGGGGCAAACTTCCAGAAGGCGCTTTTCAGAGACAGGCCAGTACCACGAGTCTAGCGAGCCATGTCAGCGCTCCTGCAACGGTGACATCGTTGAATGGGTTCACGCCTTCACCAACATGGGTACGTGCTATCTCAGATCTTACGAGCGACAAATAGTATCCTAACACCTGACAGATCGAATCGTGGCTTCCTCATCTGCCGCTTCACACTATCCTTGTACTCATCCAACAGTTACAACCTCAGCTCCGTGAGCTTCTCGCACATAACCATGGAGAACCCAATTCCACATCAGTCCTTGAATGTATAAAGACTACGGAGGTTCACGGAATCGAGCCTTCGTTGGTCAAAACTCACATGTTCGAATGGAGCCCTTTGGCACTGGGCTGGTACGAGTCATTACTCTGGGGATTTGTTTTTGTTGCAGAGAGGCATGTTTCGAAGGGCACCGTTGGTGTATGGAATGGGACCGCTGTGAAACTATTCAGGGTCCAAGAGACTGCCCCAGAAGGCCCGAGTCTGCTGGCGCCCCGAGGCGGTGTGGATGCAATCGGAACTAATCTCATTGAGAGGCTGGGGGGTGCGAGCTTGGGGAGAGGACAGCGACAGCGCAATTCTAGCGACAGCGTGACTAGCGGGAATAGGGAAAGACATGCGGTCGTGTGATTGATAGATGTTTGTTCTGGATCATAAAACCTTTGCTTTTTGGTGTTAGGTATTGTAGTTGTGTTAGTGAATTAAGTGGGTGATTCCTCCAAATTATGGAGGGGGTGAAAGCGTAAAATACGAGGATACACGAGTTACCATTTGTTACTCATGGGGAAAAGGAGACGAAGGCTGTCGAGAGTGCGAACGGTAAAGCGACGAGTGATGCTGGGTGAAGTCTTGGTTAGGAAAATATAGCTTGAAGCTGTTCTTCTGGAGCTGGCTGTGGACCCACCAAGCATCACTAAGAGCGAAAAGAGCGTGTCGATCGCAACCAATGAAACCATTCATAACCCGATGTGTGTTTCAGGGAATATCTCATGTTTTTGTACGTTAGAGTAGCGAAGCAAGTGCCCGAGAAGCTCAACCTCGTGATCCCTTTTCCCCGCCGGAGCGATCAGCACTCTTTGGACCCCACGATCACCCCCAAATCGTTCCATCAGCCACGACCTCGTTATCCACGAGAAGACTGACATGTCGGATACGCCATCTCAAGAGCGGGGTGAGTCCTTCGACTCTCCTCAACCTTATAAGATCCACGTAGGAAAAACTTCATCCCCCCCCTCCCTCCATCGCGCGTTTATCTCCCATTCGCTAAGGACACCAACGCTAATTTCAACTCTATTAAACAAAAACAACAGGTCGCGTCCAAATACCTCGACCTGACGACCCAGAAATTCAATATAGCCCGTCTTCCGAATGACTTTGGACAACCTGAGGGCGAAGAATGGGCCGATGGGACCCCCAAAAGAGTTGTCGAGGAGCTGATTGACCATTGTAATCACACCTTTACCCTACCTTCCTCATATTTCCCCTTGCCCTGCGTTTCTGGTCCATCAATTTGGAAGCCACAAAAAGTGCGACAGCCGGGTTTATTAACTCAGTGCAGGGCAGGAGCGCTTCGACTGGCGTAAGCAGGAAGCTGCACTGAATCGGTTACCGAACTTCAGAGTTCCCATTGAAGTCGACGGGTTCGGGACGCTCCGCATTCATTTCCTATGGCAGAGAAGTCCCAGGCCGGATGCCATTCCACTGATCATGGTGCACGGATGGCCGGGCAGCTTCTGGGAGTTTTCGAAAATGATTGTGCCATTGGCCAATCCACCAGATACGAGTATGCCGGCGTTTAATGTCGTTGTTCCTTCGTATGTGCCACTCGTTCCACGCTTTAGAGCATAGTGGGGGAGAGGAAGAGAGGTACCTAACGATAACGAATTATCTGTAGCCTGCCCGGCTACGCCTTCTCCGATGGTCCCAAAAAACCCGGCTTCGGAGCGAGAAAGATGGCCGAGGCCTTGAACAAACTTATGAAGAAGCTCGGGTATGAGCTCTATGGTAATCCTTCTCCATCAACCTAGTATATATATCGTGAAACAAAACTAGAAACTCATGAATACCCTGCGTGGGGTTCAAACAGTCGCTCAAGGCGGAGACTGGGGCTACTTAATCTGCCGTTACCTCGCCCTCCAATACCCCAAAAGCGTCCGGGCAATCCACGTCAATTATCTCCATGTGAAGCCACCGACGCTGTCCTCCCACCCAATTAAGTACTTGAAACTCTCCCTAGCCATGGCCTCAAACGGGAGATTCCCAGGGACGCACACGCTCCAGGAAGTTACTGGATTGAAGAGGACGAGGAAGTTCTACACTGATGAGACTGGGTATTACAATATCCATAGGACGAAGCCAATGACACTGGCCTACGGATTGACAGATTCTCCGGTTGGATTGTTAGCATGGATGAGGGAGAAGATGCATTCTTGGACTGACAACGTTTACCCCACTTCCCCCCCCCCCCCCTAGTATCCCACCACGTGCTGCTCGCGTACTAACTCACTACCCCACCATCCACTCAGTACCCGTGGACAAACGACGAAGTTCTAACCTGGTTCATGCTGTACTGGACCCCCGGCCCACACCAGGGCACTAGACTATACAAAGAAGCCTCAGGCGAGATCGAAGAGGGAACATCAAAATGGAGCAGCGTCCCAATGGGCTATAGCAGCTTCCCAAAGGAGATCACAGTGCTGCCGAGCGATTGGGGGAACATGCTGCATCCTCTCAAGTTTTGCAGAAAACACAATTCGGGGGGGCACTTTGCTTCTTGGGAGAAGTATGTTTTACACTTCCTACTTTTTAGCACGAAACCACCGACTGGGGCGGATTTATTGACGTAGGGGGCTGGGTATAGGCCGGAGGAACTCACCAACGACGTTCGGGACTTTTTTAAGGAGATTGTGGGGAAGGATAAGGTTTTACAGTCACATATTCAGCAACAACATTCCGTAACTGGTAGCAATGGCATTGCAAGGGCAGATGCGAATACGAGTGCGCCGGCTGCGGCGACGAATGGGGTTTGAGGGGCTCCATTGTTTTTTCCGCTCTTTTCGGAGGGTTGGAATTGGGTAGGTATCGGGAATACACCATATTATTGTTTTTTTCCCCTCTACGTTTTTGCTGTAATACCGCTGTATCGTAGTGCAGCCTATCGCGTTTGTTTCATCCCCAGGAGATCAGTGATGAAGAGGGTAATACCATAGTTTTTGCTTTTCGATATTTCGAATATACAACCTGGTGCTCAAGCTGATAAATTGAATCCAATAGCATGAGCGTCTGCGAGGGTAAGCAAGGCCAGGCAGGTTTTTTTGTTTTATGCCAATCAGACATAATGGATCATAACGGAAGAACTAACATAATACAGGGCCTCACGCATCCTTTGCAGTATGATATGTAATAATATAATAATATATTATCATAAAAATCGAGATTGACAAGGATATGACCTAGAATCTCTCTAGAATCTCACAAATTAGGGATCAGAAGAAACAGGGAGTGCTAAGAGGTTAAACCCCAGAGTAGTTGCATTCGAGTAAGTCCTTTGTGCTATTTGTATTACAGAGATTGCGCGGGTTGTAGTAGTAGAATACTTGTTCCAGGCCAGTAGCGTAGTATTGTGTTCCGAAAACAGAGATTCACAAAATATATGACGAAACATCTGAGCCCCCGTACAAAATATGTCCCCTCGGTTTGTGGCTGTAAATAGCGTGAGTCGAGTATGTAGCTCAAACAGTAGGGGTATTCAAAGTTAAAAATGTGGAAAAAACTCAGCTTACTCCGCTGTTTCATGTAAGCTTGGCATGTTCCTAAATGGTTGGTTTACCATAACTTGGCCTTATGATACAATACTTTTTTTGTGGGTTGGGACGGAGGTCTGGAGGTCCATAACTGCTGTAAAACTCTGTTTAACAAAACTCTCAGACAACTTAGACATGATATATAAAGCACAAAGAAAACTTTTAAAAAATGGGAAAATTTCCTAGAATACTATAGCATACTTGAGAAACAATTATACATATTCTCAGGGAAAAATCTCCTGTTATAGGGTTTGTTGTTAATGAACCGAGCTTATAAGAAATCTGTAAAATCAGTTTTGATCTGGAAGCTTTAATCGTGCCAGGGTTGCGGCGTGCGGCCGCAACCCCGGATGTTCGCAGGCTCACAACCTGGGCACTCCTACAGAGTGCCTGACAGCTCAACGGAAGATTGTGGCTCAACCTGACTTTGTGGCTCACCATACTAAATGTGTGGCTCAACATCACTTTGTGGCTCAGCCTAGCTTTGTGGCTTAACATAGTCATTTAGCTTAATGTAACTTTGTTGCTCAAGAAAATATCTAAGCTAAT
>Ga0307509_10004977_pt1 | contig 18776 bp, 17 predicted proteins | sample 10_EM_MG_FD_202245 | JGI IMG/M metagenome (GOLD analysis project Ga0307509, IMG submission 202245) | Populus trichocarpa ectomycorrhiza microbial communities from riparian zone in the Pacific Northwest, United States - 10_EM | ecosystem: Host-associated > Plants > Roots > Unclassified | place...
CTTCTTTCCTTCTTTCCTTCTTTCCTTCTTTCCTTCTTTCCTTCTTTCCTTCTTTCCTTCTTTCCTTCTTTCCTTCTTTCCTTCTTTCCTTCTTTCCTTCTTTCCTTCTTTCCTTCTTTCCTTCTTTACCAACCTCACCCCCCCTTAAATAAAATTCCAATAACCCTTTCTCTATTACTCCTATCCTATAAATAATAACTCGAGATGCCCAACAGGGCGCAGAATGACTAACACCACGAGGGGGCCAAACAAGGTTGGTTCAAAACATTTAAGATCTCCAAATAATCATCGGTGTCATTATTAATGCAGTTATCTCATCTTATTTAGGGCCCGGAAAGGTACGCCGTTCGGACCTCGCACATCCCCGCTATCATTATGGGGCTAATTGCTATGGTCGGTGGGTTTATTTACGATTCCTACAAGATTGCCCCTTCCCGCGCCCCTCAGCTCGTCAACATCACCCACCTCCCGCCCCTGACAATTTCTGATCTGTTCCCCTTAGATGCCAGGTACCCAGCCGCCACCCTGGGCTGTCCCACTCCGAACGTAATCTATCCGGCTCCCATTATCATCTACCCTACCTGCCTCCCCACCTCCGTTACCTCCTGTGTTGCCCTTTGATGGCGAAACGATTCACGACAAGTGACGAAAGGTGAAACGAAACGAAAATGCCATGGAACCCAAACCTAAAGCGATCTCACTCAGGATCGGGGAAAAACTCTTTACTAACTTAACAACAACAGTCTCTCGCTCAACGACTCGACGATGCTCGATGCTCAACTCTCTAACTAACTAACTGTAGATGATCACAGAAGTATATATGAATCACAGGGACATCATATCCATCCGGTAGGAACCATACTACTCGATGTGAGTATCTCCTTCACCCGTGAGCACTCCCGACTAACTAAAAAGAAAGCAAACACTTTCCCACCCCGGGCTTCCAGCTCTTTCGCGCAGGCCTTACAGTGCTTCCGCTTTTGTCCCGGAATTCCAGAAAGCTGCACGTTCCCAAAACTATCGTGCATTCCTGCATTCGCAATGCTTTCCGGAACGCACAACCAAACGCCCAAAGACCAACCATATACCCGAAGCCTTAGCGCATATCAGAAGCTACAAACAAGTGTGCTCTCGGAAGCTATCTGAGCAAAGGAAGTATCGCGAGAGTATGGCGAGCAGCACCATTTTCAACATCCTGCCCCTCGGCCTCCTTTTTCACCTGCTCCCCCGCCCAGGCTATTACCTCCCTTCACCCTCTTTACCACTCTGCGATCGTTGAGTCCATCTATCCCCAGGTAGTGGAGGAAATAAGGGGTGGTAGCCAAAATATCTGGCGAACGAGCAGGACAACAAGCAATTCCGAGGTCGAAACGACTTCTGCGTCACCCTCACCAACACCACCGACCCCCGCCCTGCCAACGTGTTTTTCCCCTGACTGGGGTCCCCCAGGCTGCCGAGGGGGCGCCCTACGGCGTGGTGGGGACCGGCAAGGATTGGTTTTGGCAAATTATGTGTGGGAAAGTTCAGCTTTGAGGGAACCGGGATGACGATTCGTACTAGCCCATCCTCTCCCGGGATGTTAGGCAGTCCTCCCCCGCAATGCGTTCTTCCCCCTAGCCTAGCCTCACCTCCACCCAGTGTTCCCAAGCGTCCAGTCCGTCCGTCTTCGGTTCTAGACAGGAAAGACGGCAGTACCTGAAAGGGCGCCCGGGACGGACGGGTATCTTTGCGTCCGTCCGGACGAGTGCCCAGAACGGACGGGCGGGGACCACAGGTGTCTCAGGTGGCGCAATATTCCGGGTAACCTCTCGATTACGGGAGGGTCCTACGGGTGACTGGCGGGCCCTGCAGGTGATTGGCGAGGACAGCAGAAGACCGGTGAGGACTGCAGTTATGGTTCGGGGTTCGGGGGTTACCAATCCGTCGAGCAGTGTTCCCAGCCGTCCAGTCCGTCCGTCTTCGGGGGAGGACGGGACGGACTACGGCTCATAGTCCGTCTTTTTGGGGGTGCTAGGACGGACTACGCCTGGGAAGGTGAGGACCGGACGGACTATAGGGGAATATAGTCCCAGCGCTTGGACTTCCTGCACTAGCCAAGCCGAAATAATGGACCTCCAAACGAATTCTTTTCACATCATGAGACACCACTCTTGCAGTCCCCGGCGATCCCCTGCCGTCCCCCGTAGTCCACCACCGTCCCCGGCCGTCCTCACCCTTTCCCGGCCGTCCTCAATAGTCCCCCGCCGTCCCCACCCGTCCCCCACCGTCTCCGGCCATCCCCCACCGTCTCCGGCCATCCCCTGCCGTCTCCGGCCATCCCCTGCTGTCCCCTGCAGTCCCCGGCCGTCCACCCCCTGCCCTGAACTAAAATGTCTCACCCTGTAGGGCCACCGTCCTGCCCAAATACGGCCGTCCTGCACTTAGGCCGCCCCGGACGGTTGGGAACACTGCCGTCCAGGAATGTAGGGCCCTAAAGTCACCCTCTTAGACGGTAGTCCTTCCCAAAGGACGGACGCTCATGCCCTACAGCTTGAGCCACATGCCCGGGACGCTTGGGAACACTGCGTCCACCTCCACCCCCACAGTAAAGCTAGTGGGTGTCCCTGAATTGGCCCCAGTCCCCATGCCTCCGGACATGACCCCTGAACAGGCCGTACTAGCTTACAGGAGGCTGTTCGCGGACTGGCGTTATATATATGGTGAGGAAATAGATGGGGAGGTGAGGTGCAAGTAGTTGTCCCTGGTTTGGCCTAATGGGTATGAGATCATAAGGTCACTCTGGCAATGAAGGGGAGTTGATGGAGAAATGTATCGTAGTCCATGGCAATTATAACTACCATGCATAGAGCACACAAGGCTCATTCATGACAATACTTGTCACGGTAGGCCTACTTCTACAAAATGCCAGTGGGATGCCCCCGCTTGTCGTGGGTGAGGTGCGGTTTTAAATGCCCCTCTAAGCAAGTAGCTAAAGGTCAAGGAGAAGCCTTGTGTTTCGACGAGAATACATTTAATAGTGCCCACAATCTGAGTCCACAGTGGTATGCGTATGAACTGGTGGACACTCACTCCATGGAAAGTTTTCTTCTATTTGTTCTTCCTTCCTTCCTGCTCTTTCCATGCCTAAGTATTCCTCCTTGTTCTTAACTTTCTTCCTGACCTCCCTTTTTCGATAACTGATGGAAGAAACCATAAACTCCATGAGCGACCCCATGCCACTACGTAAACCAAAAACAGATAATTACCTCCTCATTTGGATTATTTTCAACAGGCGATGTTTGAATAAGCCCCGGGGTGCGGAAGCGGAACAGTAAGACTTTGCGCATCCAACCAAAGAAAGGGTCAAATAGCAGAGCATATATAGAGAACATTGATGAGCTGATCCTTCTTGAAACGGAACCTGTTTCCCGTCTTCAGCCCATAACGCATCATGAGTTCTAGCTAGGTATACGCTTCTAAGCTTGGAGAGAATAAACAAGCCTAGCCGATACTGGGGGGAACGAAATGTTAGCGGGGAGAGGGTCCCTGGTGAAGGCAGAAAATCGTCTTCTCTAAGTGGAGTCACCGGGTCCGCGGACAAACAAGAAAGACAGTGCAGAAACAGGATAACCGGTATGGGCAAACACCGCTCACACTACCGGTCCCTCTTAAGTCTCAAGATAAAATCGAAAAAAGTCACCGCTCAAGAGAAGAAAACAAAAAGGTTGCGATGCCGGAAATCCTCATTCACTGAGGTGGTTGCAGAGGTCGTCGTCCGTCCTCTATCTACCTATCTATCGGCCTATATACTGGTAACCAACCCATAGCCCCCATGACAACCACCGTTATCGTGCCAGCTATGACCATGTGCTCATATCCGCCTTCTGGGCCTTACTATAACTATAAAAATTTAAAACAATCAACTAGCTAGGAAACAAGGTTCATGCCCCACAGTACCCATCCAACCGTCCAGCCCTCACGGTCGGCACCGTCTCGAAGTGCTAAACTGCCGTCTATAAGTAAACAGGTCCTAATATCACTATTGGCACTACACTGGGGTAGGATAAGGCATTATGTAAAGTCCCTAGGCAAAAGTGTTCGTGAAATCGCTTAGTCAGATGTCTCACATTTTCACGAACACTTTTGCCTAGGGACCGTATTAACAGGGGTTTATGTACCATATTACCACTATTTCTTTCTATCATACACTCCTTTTCCTCTATTTTTTTTTAAAAAAAAACATGCTATGTTATATGGTTGATCAATCATGTAAGGAAGAAGGTAGAGAGGAAAGAGAAGGAAAGGTGCAAGAGGAAACGAGGAGCAAGCAAGAATTTACAGGTAGAGGAAAATTAAATATAGGAGGAGTGAGAGGAACGGTAGGGTAGATAACTAATCCTCTCGCAACAGTAGAACTGCTCCATCCTACCGGCCGGGCCCTGTAGGCCACAGTGCTCTATAAACAGAAACGGATGAGCCCGCCCTCGATGGGGGGAGATAAGGAGTCCCACACAGGCGTGATAACACATATTACGATTCCCATCCCATAGGATTTCCTCGGGGAGAAAAAGGATGATATCTAAGGACAACTTCCGCGAGCAACGTGCTCCAAATAGGTAGGAACGGTGGTGACTTCCGCAAAAGGATGTTTGGTCGGCTCTAGGTCAGGCTATTGTTTACCGCTTTGTGGGATCGTAGAAGGGCTACCACGCTCTGATGGCCAATACTGGTTGGACGTCCAAGCGGTATTTGGCCGTTATGATCTGCCATGTGAAGGTTGATATCTTCCCGCCCGAGTAGTATTTTCACCACACCCTCATGCCCATACGAAACTGCTTTCGAGAGTGGTGTTTCACCGTTACTCATTGGCTTGTTGGGGTCGACATCTTCCCGCTCAAGTAGTATATTCGCCAATCCCGCATGTCCTTTGAAAGCTGCATAACAGAGCGGTGTTCTGCCAAGATTGTCTTGCACGTCGGGTTCGACACCTTCTTGTCCAAGTAAAAATTTAGCCACCTCCTCATGCCCCATCTCAGCAGCCAATGAAAGTGCCGTGCACCCAAACCAATCCCCTTGGTTGAGATCATAACAGCCCATCCCTATCAAAGTAGCTACAACCTGAACGATTCCAAAGTACGATGCGCAGTGTAGTCCAGTCCACAAAGTGCCCCTCTGAAGATCGCGAGGATAAGACCAGACTTGCCCCGCAAGCAATACAGCCGATATGTGGCCATCATATTCCCTAAGCAGTTGTAGGGAAAGTGACATGGCACAGTCCGAAAGGTCCTTTTTAGCATGGACCCCCCAGTACAGAGAACAATATTTTAGAAAGGGGTTGTTATTGAAGAGGGCATTGGGACCGCCCAAGCCATCCGTTGAAAGTACCTTGACTTGTGGACAATTCAGATATGTCAAGCAAATCTCTGCCAGTGCGGAGTGAGGTCTACCGAAAATATCGGGATGGGTGGAAAGATACTCTCGCAGAGTAAAATGGATTAGCCGCACTGTTGATCCTTCCTTATCTGTAGTAATAAGCCCTTGGCAGCAGCTCATTAGTGTCGTTATCGAAGGGACGTTTCCAGCATTGAAATCCGTGGAGTTTAGCTCGATTGCAAGGGCGTGGCAGAGCTCGCCCACACTCAACGGCCGTTCCGCATGACAGGTCCACATCAAAGCTCTAATCCCTAGTCTCGCTTTATCCCCGCCCTGGGCCTTTATCCGCTCAATCGTCGCATCGTAAACATCCTGCAGCCCTAACCCACCCACCATATTGTTTAGTCTTTCTCGCCTTCGATATATGGTCGATTCTTGCAAGATTGCTTCGATATTCAGGGAAGCGAGTAGAAACCTAGATATATATTAGCCAGTGATGTGGGATTGGGTTCTTAGTGCTGTGGCCGCTACCCACATTTCTGACATATTTCCAGCAATCTTCTCCATAATTTCCGTCTCCAAGCTCTCATCCATGGCGTCCGGTGTTTCGTCCTCGCTTAGTCGGACACGAAGGAATCGGGCGATATCGTCTCTGGTAGAACCTATAGATATACTGGCCACTCGTCCGCCGAGCCGTGTTTCAATCTCGGTGCGAATATGAGGTCTTCCGGTCACGAATACTCGCGCGCTAGGGCACTTCTCGAGGATTTCTTTCACCGAATCGGAAAGCCGAAATCTCTGCACAGCCGTACATTCGTCGAGAGCGTCAATAACCATATACGTGGGCTGCGAGGAGGCGATGAGTTGTAGCATCTTCACAATATCACCGAGCTGTGGTCTGCGTCCACTAACGGCCTCCCTCTGTTCTCTCAAGGCTCGCCATATATCCTCCGGAATCCTTCCTGTTCCACTGACCATTTGCTTCAACAAGGAACCTAGCATACTAGTGGCTGTCTGCTCCTTTCGCGCCGCAAAGTCGAAGTAAAAACATGTCACGGCGGTATTTTGTCCCCTGGCTTGATCGCACAGCCTGTCCACTACCAGTGAACTGTCATGGTGACTTGTTAACACGAGTGCATTTCAATATTCAGGGAATGATCTTTGTTACCTAATGAACGTCTTCCCGACCCCCGGATTTCCATAGCAAAACATAACTCTTTTGTCACCTTCACATTCCCCATCTAATCCGCACCATTTCCTGAATTCCTCAGTCCCCATGAGCCATTCCCCGACATCGTTGACCCGGCGCTCTTGAATGTCGCAATGTCGTAAACCGGGATCCAGGGGTGATAGCCAGGATAGGAGTTGGGGTCGATCATCGGCGACTGTATAGTTTGACACAGTATAAGAGATCGAGGTATTGAGGCAGTTATTATTATCACTAATGGTATATTGCGACATTTTTCACACGCTTGTGCTTGTTCTGTTGTATAGGGGGAGTTATTGAGCTCGGTTGATTGATATTTCCAAGAGCGGAAGAAAAGCGGGGTGTAGTGAAAGAAAAGAGGGGTTGTGTTAAAAGAGCCTCTCAGGTCCAGCTGCTCTTTGGTGCCAAGAGCATCCCAATTAAGCCACATTAAGCGTGTGAAACCACCAATACAAGTCCTAGGGATATGTTTTGGTACAAACGCGACAGGGGTAGTTAACTGACAAAAGCCACCTGTCTTGCACTAAAACAAGTTTTTGAGGACTAGTAAATGTAATGGGACACTTTATTTTAGAGAGTAGTGACACAAGATCTTGCACACAGTTTGAACCACAAGTGACAAGTGTATGGCAGCGCCTCATCCTGGTATTTCTCTTACTACCAATACATTCCGATGCTACCCGTTCCCCCCCCAAGGATTCCTGAACTGGGTGTGCCGTACCCGTGTACTCGAATACACTCAAAGGGTATAGCTCCAGTACTGGTAGGATATTCAACTCAATTTCCAGGAATTAGTTTTTCTTGCAATTACGGACCTGATGTTACTATTTGTGTTTCCCCTGCTATCGGTTCATTATTCCAGGAAGCGTGTTATGTGGGCATTGAGATTAGGAAAGAGCGTCGTTTTTGCCGAGTCGACTTTTGGCAGAACTATTCCGGGGGTCTTTTTCGCCCATCCGGCAAGGCCTGCTCCGGTACAATTAGGGTCGCTGAAATAGAGCTAGAGCTGCTTTATAGCGAGGGCCCTATAGTCTGTAAATACCGTCTCTTGATGACGCTTTCCGACGGTTTCGTGACGGGTATGATTTATGCTATCGAATTGATGGGACAAGGTTTCAAAATTGTCGGCGGAGGTGGACCGCCTATTATAGTCCAAACCTAGTCTTTTTATAAAGGTAGAGATTATACTGACTAAACCTTCATGGTTGTTGGACCTAGATTGACCAGGATTGGTCCAACTGGCCCAAGTGAGCGACGGAATGTGTATGGCCTTTGAACTGATGAGTTTTGGTATGATACAAAGGATCCCACTAACTTTATAGCCCCTAACCAAAACTAAACGTTTGATTTGAATCTTTCTTCATGCAATAATACTCGAGTATAGGAGGGGGTCGTCAAACCAGAGCTCAATTAGCAAACCCAATAAAATGCTAACTAAGGGCCTTTTATTTAACCCTCCATGCCTAAAGAATTGGGTCATAAAACAAGAGGCTGTCATCTTAGCCGGCGTCAGTAACCTGATACAGGTAGAGGGTGCAAGGATGTTTACGAGCGTGGCCGATAGATATAACAATCATGTGGCTCTGATAAGAAAAATTTGGTGAGCCCCCTGGTTGCTGTGCAGTGAGATAAGGCACGTGATTGTTAGATCTATCGGCCGCGCTCGTGCTGAAAAACAGGCAACTCTTTATCTACAGCATACCCTGAAGCTGAGGAAGATACAAATCAACAACTATGACAGCTAACACTCCCGCCCAGTAAAAAAATTCGCAATCAATTTAACTTGTTCTAGCTAATCAACAAACCCTTCACGCAATTCAAACCTAGAGAATGGAAGAAAACCAAAGCGAAAAGAAAGCCCAACCTTTTGCGGTTGTCGGACTATCTATCCCTACGTGATCCTCCTCTTCTTGTCCGCTTTTCCCAATTTTTTCTTCGCCCTTTGACGGTCCTAACTGTTCTTCAGTTGTGCCGTAGTACACGTACCGTGGTGGGAGGAGGAAAAAAGCCGAGAAGAGAAAGGACGTTGCCACTGTGGATTCATAAAACACGCAATCTATATTTTCTGACCGTATTTTGCGTGTATTAGGGAGGAGGTTTTGCTAAGTCAGCTCGCTACTGAACTTATCTTATCACCACAGCAACGGCGCTATCCTTTCCGCCTCTAGTAAAGCACGAAGTGGTTCAGCTTTGCACAGTATTATGAACGGTTCATAGTTTGAACAGTGCAAAGAGATTTTGTTGACATCATTGTTTTTGTAAAAGAGGGAGGGATTTTGCGTACTGTGGACAACCGATACCGGCACCTCATCCACGAGGTTGACGATAGATTGGTTGCACAGTTCAATACAGCAAAACTCCTGGAAAAATTCTTCACGCCACCCTGTTCTACTTTGCTTAAATTAAGCAAAGTTCAGTAGCGAACTGACTTAGCAAAACCTCCCTATTGTAAATTACGAATAATACCAAACATACCAGCACGTGATAAGGTTAGGGCTAGGAGGTGATGGAAACAGAGTAAATGGGGAGTAAGAAGGTAAATAGGCAAGCACAACAAGCGATCGGCCATTGGACGAAATAAAGATACACAAGTCCAGAACATATTTTAGATGGGGCAGGCTTCGGAAAGGGAAAGGGAAAGGGAAAGGGAAATAAATTAGTAGAGGCTGATGACCGAGCAAGTGCTGGGAATTTTTGTGTTTCTTTCTCATGTTTGACAATAAAATACGTGGAATAAAATAGTGCATCTTATTGTCCGACAGCTCACCCAGCCTTTTGTTTCCAGAGCTTGATTAGGCGATAGCATCCACCAGGGGCTATACTAAGAACTTCGCTCTGAAGAATTAGATATATCGTGAGTTCACGGGCTCAGTGGCTAGCCAAGTGCTAATTTAACAGAGAACTCGGAACAGAAAAAAAAGGGTTGGCAACCTTTTGTCTAGCAATTTTCAAAACCTTTAGGAAAAGCACAATACAGTAAAATACAGGAAGATACCGACAGGGTACTGTGTTCTTTCCTTCTCACTACAGGCGTTCTTTGGGTGGGAAATAGGAACGTCCGAAGCAAGGTAAATCCTCTTCTCTTATCACGATTTCACACAGAAGAAAAAGTGAGATCAGAATCAATGAAAACAGTGATGAAAATTAGATAGAAAAGGGGGGTTGTCGATGATTGCGTTCTCTCACTCCGTTTTCCCCTTCTTAAACCCCCTCGTGCTATAGAACTAAGCTAAAGAAAATGCCGGTACCAAACATTCACGATGTTTCCTGTGCTCCCGCGTAGTTTCTGCCATGTCTATTCACGTGACTGACAGTACGGCGGTACTTAAGAACACAAGTCCAACAACGAAAATGCGTCTATGGCAACCAACGTGACAATCAAATGCAAAGCTGGAGGCGATAAATGTGTTCATACGTGAACCACATTTTTGCTTACAGCGCTAGAAGTGATTATTTTGCTTGTGCAGTGACTCACATTATTGCTCCCTGCCATGGAAAAGCTACTACCTATTATAAATCTTCTATTAGCTATAAGTAGAGTTCATTACAGGGCGGGGTGGGGCGGGCTTGTACTCGCTAGGCCCGCCGTTACACATGGCCGGGGGGATATTTTTGGGGTGATCACCGCCCCTCCACGGTCCGGGGCGGGGATCAGGGCTCAGGGCCAGTAACAAACGCTACTACGTCGCGTCCCAAACCGTCAGGGTGCCCCATAGCCAGTGTTCCAAACCCTCCGGTCCATCCTTTTTGGAGGTAGGACAAGCCCGACCGCCCATAGTAGTCCATCTTTTTCGCGTGCATACTCACACTAGGGAAGGTAGACGTGCTATCATATGATAATGTAAAGAAAGACCAAACTACTAATATGGCAGAAGCTGACTCTCTAGAGAATGCCTTTGATTATAGAAAACTAAATTGACCACAGCGGATTTGGGTATCTGACTCCAATTGTTGAACTACTTTCTCCAAGAGATGTGCTTGCTTGCTTATTGGTTTGTTCATGTGACACATTTAATACTAGTAGACCATAAACAGGGTCGAAATCGTGAACTTGAATCCCTGAGTGTACAGGCTGAGATAATTTAGCAAGAAAACTGACCATCTGAACTATTCTATCGCTTCTACGGGAGAAAGCGAAAACGTGGTTCACCATAAACACATTTATCGCTTCCAGCTTTGCATTTGGTTGTCACGTTGGTTGCCATAGACGCATTTTCGTTGTTGGACTTTGGTTCTTAAGTACCGCCGTCGGATAAGCTTACAACCACAGACTCTAGTTGCGTTACAACTTACAAAGTGTCGCCCCCCCCCTTGTCCGCCAAGACCAAGCCACAGCCATCCCTGTAGACGTGACGCTTCCCCCCAACCTAAGCTCAGCGTACTTCCCTTCCCAAGCAAAGTTGTATCATGAACCGCTACGTAAGCTCTCTGAGTTATCTGCAAACAAGCTAAGAAGCGCGAACTAAGTGGAGACAAATTTTATCCGCAATAGTGCAATTTGTAACGCAACAGTCTAATTTTACCACCCAAATTTCAGAAACAGTTGGTGAGGTAAACGGTCCCTAAGTGGACATAGCAGTAGTATTGGCAAGATACTTAACGCAATTTTTTAGAAATTATTGTTTCTTTCAATTAAGGACTTCATGATATGATACTAATTATATTTTCCATACTTATTATTCCGGGAAGCGTGCGACATTTGCATCGAGATTAGGAAAAAAGCTTCGCTATTACCGGGTAGACTTTTAACGAAACTATCCCGGAGGGTCCTCTTTTGCCCACCTCACAATGCCTACGGGAATAATATCAGGTTTTCTATTTGACGGCATTAGCGCGGCTTTCAGGGCGAGGGTCTCGTAACCTCTGGGGACCGTGGCTGAATAAGATGTCATGGTAGTTCAGGGTTCCGAATAGTCCGACCGGTCAAGTCTTGAAGGCAGGACTAGACTGGCTCGTCCTGGTTGATGTCGATGACTGGACCCGACTACATTGGGTGATCCGGTCTGGTTTGGACTGGTCCTAGGCTGGTCTTTATAAAAGATTGCATGAGAGTTGGTGTGGCACCCGGGCCAGCGCTTACTGGGAATAGATATACAGCTATAGTAGATTTTTAAAGCCACGGTATAAATCAACAGGCCCTCAATACAGGTTAACAGAACATCCTGGAGAGGATAGCATGTGGTGGAAATGCGATTACCCGATGGATAAGTCGCACCGAATACCCGTATTGTGGCAGTTGGTCATGTAATATCAGTCACTTAAGGCACCAAAAATAGTTCGATACTTGAGAACCTATTTTCACCACCCCTTATCAAAGCGAGGCACTATCTCCACCATATAATCCATGGAAACAATAAGTTTTATTAAGAAAAGCTTTATTTGAGCGTAACATATTGTGATAAAAATAGCATATCCTATTGCTTGGCAGGCCTGGTCGGACCAGTCCTGGTCGAGTCAGTTTCGATAATCCTGACTGTCCAGTCGGTCTAATTTCCACCATTAGGCTGGGCTTGACTTTCGACTGGACTAGCTAGTCAGGTACAGTCTTCCGCCGACCATTCGGAACCCTGTGGTAGTTTCTGGAAATGTGGCTTTCAAGCGATCGAATCAACCGGGTACAAGCGAGAACGATAAGGGATATGGAGAGTTTGTGTGTTAGTCTTGCTTCACTTGTCGCCCTTACGGGCACATATGGCCGGGTTGTTCGTACGAGTCCGATCAACATATTGCCATATTTTGCTAACCCTATAATTCATCATAGTCGGGCGGGTATCCTAGATAATGTCCTTAGATTGTGGTTCGCGACTGCCCGGAGAATCTTAGGATATTGTCCTAGACACTACTTTCGCCCCATCTAAAGAAAGCCCCCTATATATAGTCAATCTATCATGCAGGGACGGAGATAGGGGGGAAGAAAACAACGCAGAGGAAAAAGGGACAGATAAGAATTTACAACAAGAGAGAAATTAGATATGATGGAGATTACAAGCTACTGTACGTACTAGGTCTTCCCACGACAGTACAAGCGTCTTGCACCGCCCACCTGACCCTGCCTTATTTTGTGGGTGGAAACTCTCAAGTCTTCACTTATCCAGGTTAGGCACGGAGTTGTAGCAAGCTGTGATAACATGTATGTGTATTTCGATCTTGTTGGTCATTTTTCGCCAACAAGTTATGATGTCGAATGACACCTTCCATGAGCAACTTTCTCTGAGAAGGAAGGAAAAGCGGTTGTTTCTATAGAGCATTAAGGAGGGCTCCTGATGGTTAAGTTGTGCTGTGGGTTACCACTTCGTGACACCGTAGCTGGGCTATCACGCTCCTATGACCAAACATATTGACAATCATCACTGGTGTTTGGCCCTCCTCAACAGGCTTTTTGGGGTTGGTAGACTTTTCCCGCACTGGTGGTATTTTCACCATCCCCTAGCGCGCATACCTAGCAGCGTGAGCAGGGGGCGTTCTGCCGCCATTATCTGACTTGTCCGGATCGACCTTCACCTTCGGGAAGTAATTTCACCACCCCCTCGCGCCCACCTAGAGCGGCATACCAGAGCGGTGGTCCCCCATCATCGCATGGCCTGTCAGCGTTGACCTCTTCCTCCCCAAGTAGTATTTTGACTATCTCCTCATGGACCATCTCACCCAGGTCGGCCTGCAGATAGCGGTCTGGCTTAAAGTCTGGCTTGTCTAGGCCAGGGTGAGAGTGACCAGGGGTTTGTAGGCCGGGCTTTGGGGAAGCCTGCAGGCTTCATGGGTGCCTAGCTGCGCCGGTATGTTTCCTGTATATTCCATGTGACTAGCCAATATTTTGTCAAAGGGTGTCTGACATCTGCAGATATCTGAAGATGCCCGCAGATATCTGAGCATGTCTGCGGATATCAGCCAATACCTGAAGATATTGGCTCGCTATTCAGGCTTCGGCCACACAAAGCACTTTGCTGTTTTCCCTTATCACTCATTTTGTTACTACTATTGTCGTCTGGAGGAAGCATCGTGTTCAACAGAGCCTTTTTAGACCTGGATCACCGGCCGACAGCGAAGCGAAACGCTGAATACGAAACGCCAAGAGCGCTTACACGAAATACGATCGCACACTTAGGAACTCGGAAGTTCACTTCATTCAACGACAACTCTTTCAATGGCAGCTAGCCAACGGCAAAAGAGGAGTCTATATAGACCACAAAGACTCGCCGTCCAGCTAGGAGCCACTGCCGATGCTGCTTCTGTTCCTGCTAGGTCTCTCTTTCCACTTACTCACTCCCGGGCTAACAGTGGAAGGAAGCAAACCCCGTTGCCCATGCCCCCCGGGCTTCCGGCTCTTGCGCGCTGCCCTCACAGCGTCCCCGCCTTTCTCACCGCTTCCCCGGCCGCTGCGCAGTTCAAATACACTCGGGCATCCCAGCATTGGAAATGCCCACCCGAAACAAACACATATCGGAAGCCAAACCGCGTTCCCAGAAGCTATCCGAACAACAAAGGAACCATTATCGCAGTATACCGAGCAGCATGTCATGGTTTCCAACTTGACATAATCTTGGCGTTTCGTCTCATAATCACTGGTTATCACTCGAAATCCTCCAGATATCTGGTGTTGTAAGCAATGGCTGGTATGCTTCCGGATAACCTCTGAAATGGAATCTGGGGACTCCCAGTTGGGGAGAATGGTTGGGATAAACGGATTGTCTGTAATGAAGCTGGAAAAATGTAATGGATCTGATGGAATGGAGTGAACAGGGTGGAATGTCGTGGGATGGCTGGAATGTGTAGATTGAGTAGTTGGAACGGATATTGATCAGGTCGGAAATACCTGATATAAAAAGATAGTCTGCGTGTGATTTTGGGAGGATAAGCAAAATAAAAACTACTACGAATACTTTCACTTTTTATACAACTTGCCATTGAGACTTTTTGGTTATTTATTTTATTATACTTTATTTGCTTTTGCTATATCTGCTGTTGAAAAATACTGTAGTGTCACTTGTACTATTGCTTTCCCCCCTTGCATCAAACTTTATCGCACATCTAGACCTCCGGTACTATTGAAGATACATCCTTGCATTTCTCTCGTTCCTCCTTCCCTTTGAGAACAACTAGTGTGCTCTGTTTTCTCAAGCAATCAATCGCTTCTTCATATCTCGTACCATTATTCAAATCAATATTTCCACAACAGCCGCAGTCCATCGGGCCCGGTCAGATAGGCCCTCAAAGCAGGACTGCGGCAGACAGTCCGGCCTGGACCTAGGCCTGACCGGACTGGCCGCTTGTGAACACCGATCTCGCTAGCCAAAGACAGTGTAGTGTACAGCCAATAATCCCCTTTGTTGAGGCCATGACGTCCCATCTGTACCAAGGCGGTTAAAACTTGAGCAATTCCGAAGTACGATGCATAGCGTAGTCCACTCCTGTGGGGCGCTGTGTAGGCACCTTGGGTGTGGGGCCAGACTTTCTCTATAAGCGATGCTCCTGATATGTGGCCATCGCATTAGCTAAACAGCTGCGAGGTAAGTCACATGGCGTAGTTCGAGAGTTCCTCTTTGTATGGGTACCCCAGTAAAGAGAACAATAAGCCAGAAAGGGGTGGCCATCTGTGAGGTTATAGAGATCGTCTGAGGTATCTGCGGAAAGGGCCTTGACTTGTCGGCAATTCAGATATGTGAAGCATATCTCTGCCATTGCTGAACGAGACAGAGTGAAAATATTCAAATGGCCTGAAAGATACTCTCGCAGAGTAAAATGGATGCACGGTGGATGCTTTCTCGTCCACCGTAATAATCCCTTGACAGCAGTCTACCAATGCCAGGATCCAAAGGATGTTGGCAACTAGTGATAGATAAAGTTGTGAGATTGGGATATGAGACGAACCAACTCGACTGATGAAGAAGTACAAAGAAGCGAATCAATAGGGAAAAAGATATCGGGGATAGAGTATATTTTCGGTGACTTTTTTTCCCTACAACTACGGGCGTTCTAAACACTTTAAATACAAAACAGATAGGTGGCTCCTCCAGGAGTCCACATAATACAATCACGCCATTCAGATATCTTCTGAGACCATTCTCACAGAGCGGTGAGTTCTTCACCGCTATCCCTCACCGCTGTCCTTCACCACTTTACTTCACGGCCTTGCTGCCGGTTCGGCCCCACATCTCGCATAGCTTTCCGGAAAGAGGAATGAACGGTGAATGATCCGACTGCGGAGCGAGTACCGGTGATTTTAACAATAATAGATACGATCAGATCATGATTGAGTTTTGCTTGACTATAGTTGGCTCGATCAACCTCGATCATTATCATAGGGGTCCCTCGATCAGATCATGATCGAGCAGAGCATCCATAATCTGATAGATTTACTTGATCATAGGTACTGCTCGGTCATGCTCGACCATCATCCAGTATACTCGAGCATCTGGAATCATGATCAATCACTCTACTCATCTTACAGATTGTGTGATATTTTGATATATAAAGGGAGTCTACCGGGGCACTAGATACCAATTCTTTCGGCCAGACTTTACGAGGTTAGTCCTTTCACTGCAAAATGGATCTTACTCGGGTATAGTGGACGATAATCTACTATGCTTGACTATGCTCAAGCAGTGGCCATGATCGATCGCGATTAGGGTCCCCCATTTCATCGATTATTCGATCATGGGGTCCCCTCGATCAGATTGTGGTCGAGGACGCCCCCCATTATATGCTCGATCATGATCGTGTCCATCACTATTGGCGACATTAAAATCCGTAGACCCGAGGTCGATTTATCCCCACCATTCTCCTTTATCCGTCCTACTGTGGCGTTGTAGACATCCCCTAACCCCAACCCATCTACCATCCTGTTTAGTCTTTCTCGCCTTTGACATATTGTTAATTCCTGCAAGATTGCTTCTATATTTTAAAGCATAATGATAACTTTACCCAGTGTTCTCAACGGGGCAGTCCGTCCATCCAGGAGGCGGACGGCGGTGGACTGCGTTAAGCGGTCCCGTCCCGTCTTTTTGGAAACTTGGCCAGCACCCCGGCTCAAAGGACTATACCCCCCGCCGTCCCCCGTGAAAAATGTTTCATGTTTGGCTGGGAAATGTTTCATCATCGCTCAGGAACCAACCCAATTAGTAAGCAATCTCAGTCGGGATTGCTTACATCATCCCATATTCCCCAAAACCGCGGGTGTCTGGTAATATGGGAACTGCAAGTTAGATATGAGATTATGTATGTCTCTGTTGGATGGGTGGACGTGGTGGATGTGAGAGAACTTGTTCCTATTCTCAGAGCGCGACTGCTAACTAAATAGGACTAACAAACATGTGTACGCAACCAGTGGTTTACCCTCAACGTCGTCTTATCTTCTCCACAACACAAGTAGGGTGGTTGCCCGTACCCTACTACACTCAACAGTCTCACAGGCGTGTTTTAACACATGAAACTCATAGCTTTATAAGGTTGACCACTAAAGCAGAGCAGAAAATCAATGTAAAACGAAAGAATAAAAGTAGACATCAATTTCAGACAACAGGGGAAGAACGAACACTAAGTGAAAAGAGTTCCAGTTCCTTCAAGGTGGTTTCCATCCGATTCACGTCAGAGTTAATCCCACCATAGACAATATCCAGGGTTCTGCTTGATGTCCTTCTCTTGCCGTATATCATGGGAAAGGTTCTACGCCAATTTATGTCTACCAGATAGCATTCGCTTTGTTTAGATATTATGCGACGAATTTCTGTATCTTTTCGGGGTGGCGGTAAGGAAATGCGGTTGTCGATAGGATTCATACATAGTCCACCGCAGTCCCCCACGCTAATTTGTCTTACCTGGCAGGGCCCGCCGTCCTCCACAATGACGGCCGTCCTGAAGTTTCCAGGACGGGGGCCGACCGTATTTTGCCGTCCCGTCCGGTCCGTGGCTCTTGGCGCCCAGGACCGCGGAGAACACTGACTTTACCGGTTATTTTCGGATTGAACTTCAAAGAATTTGGACACCTCCAGATTCTAAAAAGCAGAACAATCGTAAGAGCACCATATTGTTAATCGCCGGCGCTCGCATACCTCAACCACTCGACCACTCCTTCTCCTTAGAATATGCTAGAACGTTAGCGGAGACAACACCGGTGAGTCTGGAACTCGGTGAACAGTCGGAATGCGGGGTAGTAGGGGTCGGTGAAGAAAGGCGGGGTAAGCGGTGAAGAAAGGCGGGGTAAGCGGTGAGGAAAAGAGGGGTAACGTGGTCAGTAACCAGTGAGAAGAAGAAGCACGAAAATGAGGGGTTATTGGATAGTGTCACAAGTGCGACAGATGGAGTAGTCGTAGTAGGGTCTTTGGGCACGCAAAGTGTTTTGTTTTTTGTACTTAAGGGTCGTCTTCGCACGCAACTGTAGAAGTTAAGTCACTGAAGAAGTACACATCCAATTTATTGAGTTTCCCCTGCATACCTTTATACATATGATCGGTGTTTGCCCAAAAAAGAATTACAAGAGGTTAGGAGCCAGGAGAGCGCAATCTAAGTGGAGCCGATTGAGACGAAACTTATTCCTTATCGAAGAAAGAACCAGCCAAAAGAGCACATAGCAAGACTTCCGCAATGTCTGAAACACAGCAAGAAACTGGGACTGGGGAGAGCACCACTTCCAGCTTGAGCAGGCCGAAGAATACGACCTCACTGACCCAGTCAATCGAAAAGCCGGAAGGTTCCATGGCTACAGGCCAGAGTAACTACAATGCCCGGCGCTGCAGAATAATCCGGATTCTGAAGGAGAAAGACCTGTTGGAAGCGATCGAGTCGAGTACTGTCAGTGTAGCAAAGGACGACCAGGCCTTTATGATTATCATCCACAATATCAAAGACTCCCAAATTCCGCACGTCCAGGATGCAAGTACGGCAACATCAGCAAAAAGCCATCCTGCATCAGATACGGTCGTGTTGCGTCCTGACTCTGGTAGTGTGGACTCTGCGTCCTGTGCGTCCTGTGCGCCTTGTACTCAGGCGCCACATCTGGTTGCGTCTGGCACGTCCGGACACCCTTCTCCGTACTGGGTTCCGTCCGGACACATGCAACTAAGCAACCCTGCCTCCCATGCATCCAGACTTCAACCTCAACACCATCGCACATCAGGATTTACCACTACCCCTGAGTACCCTCCCAGCCCCATGGTGAGGAAGGGGTATTTCTTGGCACAGAAAATATAGTTAGTGCTGGCGCCAGGTGAGAAAGCCATCGTAC
>Ga0307509_10004978_pt1 | contig 18773 bp, 21 predicted proteins | sample 10_EM_MG_FD_202245 | JGI IMG/M metagenome (GOLD analysis project Ga0307509, IMG submission 202245) | Populus trichocarpa ectomycorrhiza microbial communities from riparian zone in the Pacific Northwest, United States - 10_EM | ecosystem: Host-associated > Plants > Roots > Unclassified | place...
CGTTCGCCTGACTTACCCACAACCCCCTGTACTCCTGCCTACATTCTAGGGGTGGCTCTGACTTTTCTGATAGGGAAGACTTTGAGTGCTTGGTATAGAGTTCGCTCCCTCGTGCCCTCGATATCGATTACCCTGTGGAGTAGCGTCCCCGGAGCAACATCTCCTCCAAAAAAAAATAGACGATCAGGTGTGCATCCTTCTACAAATTTCGACCTACCATCACATAACTCTACACTGATGCCCTCGGATACCGAAGCTGACGCCCGCGATCTGCATCGTACTCAATGAATGGAGATGATCTTCTCTCCTATCACTTCTACACCGGAGACTCAACGTGCCGTTAGGATAATTCTGCGTGGGGGGTACGAGTCGATTGTCAAGGAGGCAGAGGAAGGTAATAAGCGGGTGCGAAAGTATCTTGTTTCTACGGAGTTGAGTGGGGAGGCCCAACATTCCCTGGAGTGGCCAATCGGGACGGTTCTCAGAGACGGCGATACTCTGATGGCCATATATACCATCGATCAGGACACGGTGGAAGATTATGGCAAGATTGTTCCGAATGACAGGATAGCGGGAGAGTGAGCAGCCAGGTTGCCGCCATGGGGACCAGCCTTGCGGCTATGACCATACCTCATACACCCGGAACAGCGTCTCCGTTATCCAACATTGCGGATATTTCGGAGAGGAGTAGGAAGCGCATGGAGGCTGAGGGGGAGCGGTGCGTTGCGACAGAGGCGATTGCTAGGCTGGTGGGAAAGCTTTTGGGGGAGACTAGGCTGCAGGTCAGGATCGCTGTAGGGGTGATTCACTATGGGAGTCAGAAGCGTCTTCTCACTGAAATCGTGAGTTTGTAATTTATTTGTCGATATACGATTGTCTGACTAATATGATTTAGATCGACTTTGTCGAACCTATACTTGTGGTCCTCGGTTCCCTCGGTATCATAGTAGTGCGCTAGAGGGATGAGTGCCCTGAATTACACTCTGTTAGTATTACATTATAAACCAACTCATCACCTAGTGTCCTTCTGGGATCTTTCTTGAATTACCTGGTAATTAAATCCTCTGTCCCTCTCATGGTTGCCCGGAAAAAACTCAAGCATGCTAAAACATTTGCTAAAACCAACGTCCGGCAGCCCAATAACCTCACGACAAGCGCTCAGGCAGGGCTGCAAAGATGGAATAAGTACTATGCCAACTAGTCAAAGGGTTAGTGGTGGGAGGTCTGAGCTTGGGAAAATGGCGCGCCCCCAATGGATTTCATCTTTTTTTTCTCCTTCTTCACCTTTTCTCCACGTCAATTATGATTGTCATAATGGAGGATAACTAGTCACAGGCTCTCACTCGTGTAGATAAATTATGCTATTAACTGTATTAATGACCACGCTCACTCCCTCCCATTGTTCCTTCATCTGGTTGAAGGGTTCCCCAGCCGTATAAATTGACAAGCAGCCAATTGGAGCCAATGAAATAGATGGCGTTGTGAATGAAGAAGGATAAAAAGGATTGTGAGAAGTAAGGAAAACAGAATAATTTCGGCCAGGCTCAAACCAGAGACCAGCAGTGTGTTAGACTGGTGTAACAACTAACTACACCACGAAACCACATGACATTTTTGGGGAGCACGGTACGGATGTTGGTATAGGGTGAAAAGCTTTCCCTTCAAGTTAATGCACATGTCTCAACACAAACCCTCTAAACTCGTGTAAATGTCCGGAGGGGGGGCTATGTCGCATCGGGGGGGTATGGCTGAAAGTTTTCTCCTATAAAGTTTCCTCCCTCCTTGTCTTTCTTTTCTTTGGCTTTCCTTTATTTCCTCAAGCTACCCCACGACTCCTTAATGGCTCCAACACAAATTACTCTTACTCACTTGAGCCACTTCGCATCACTCCCCAAAACCTGTCAGCCCGGTCATTACCTCCGTCGCAACAACACCGCTATTCCCAACGGTCCCCCACTGTCCCACTTCTCCCCCACTGAATAGCCGACCCTCTTCACCAAACCGCGGTCCCATCTATTTCCTCATAGCTACCGTATAGGATTCTTCTCCAGATCCATCCTCGACCGATATGGCAGGTGCGTCAAGCCCGCGAAGCTCAACCGGACATCTTGTTTGGTCCAGCTCTAATTGCACACCTCATCGGAATTTCATGTCATTCTTGAATAGCGCTCTGAAATTGCTATGAGATCGTGATAAGCCTGGAAACCTTATTCCCAATGATGCCTACAATTTTGCTATCCTCCCTTCAGTTCCCCCCCCCGGCCTCGAAGCGAGCTAGTCAACCTTCTTGGAATGACCCTGCCACGCCCTCTTCGCATGGGAGTCTGGGGCCTCTGGGGAGGCGGTCGCTTTCACCAATCTCAAACACAGTATTACATCACGTGCAGAGATCTGCATCCCCGCGATCCTCTTCTAGACGATTGGCCTCTCTTCCCCGGTTGCTCTCAACCAGATCTCCAACCAAATAACCAACGATGCCGGTGTCTCACTTGATTTAGAATATGCCTATACCATGCTCTCAGATGACGCACTTGCGAGATCAGGAGGAGTTTTGCGAATGTTGCCGGGGCGTAGGCCAATTACCACTTTTGAGGGGGAGCATATCCGCGCTAGCATTGGGGAGTAATTGACAAGCGGAGGGTATATGAGATTGTGGAGGGACTAGGGTAATGTCGACGAACTTGCAGTGATTGATTCATCCGATGAAGGCGAGACTAGTAGTGCCTAGGAAAGGGTTAGATCAAATTCGCCAGTGAGTTAGTAAGAGGAGAGGAAAGGGAAAGCCGCTGCGCTCAGAAATGATTCAAGCCCTAGCACCGCGAGAACGGAGGAGATGGTAGAGAAAGGTGCAGGCATGATCAAATTATGATCAGGAAAGTGGGCAATTCCGATGGGGGCGGAAGTAAGAGAAAAAAGAAAGGTGGTGGAATAGAGGCCAGGAAGGGGGCTATTAGTATGCGGAGGACAAGCATGAGTTTACTGGCTACTGCGGAGGAAGAACGTATGTACTCCTGCCTACATTCTAGGGGTGACTCTGACTTTTCTGATAGGGAAGGCTATGAGTGCTAGGTATAGTGTTCGCTCCCTCCTGCCCTCTATCGATTACCCCATCGTATAGCGTCCGTGGAGCAACATCTTCTACAAAAAAATAAACCATCAGGTGTGCATCCTTGTACAAATTTCGACCTACCGTCGCATAGCTCTAGACCAATGCCCCCGGATACAGAAGTGGACGCCCGCGATTTGCATCGTGCTCAACGAATGGAGATGATCTTCTCTACTATCACTTCTACGCCAGAGGCTCAATGTGTCGTTAAGAGAATTCTGCGTAGGGAATATGAGTTGATAGTCAAGGAGGCAAAGGAAGGCAATCAGCGGCCGTGAAAGTATCTTGTTGCTACGGATTTGAGTGGGGAGGCCCTTCCTATAGTTGACAATCACAGTTGAGAAGCAAAATTGTCCATAAAATGAAATCACAAGAGTCATATTGGAGAAGTGATTTTGAGTTGTGCTAGGCGCAGCAAGACCTCTCAATTGTAAACCGTGATCGTAAACCCCACTTCCGAATGCTACCATCTTGTGACAAAGGATATAAAAAGAATAAAAAAGCAAAACGTCCACTCCACAACCGCCAGAACTACCCTAATTTGAACACTGAGAGTTGGTTAGAAATTTTGATGCATGCGGGTCTTGTTGATACTCACATGGTGGCTCGGCGGATTTATCCTGTGAAGCGATTATTCTTGCGGGGCAGGCCGTTGTGCGTCCTTGGTGTGGATATCGTTCTGTATAGTTTCAGTGTTCCCAAGCGTCCAGTCCGTCCGTCTTTTGCCTAGGACGGAACGGACGCCAAATTGTAGTCCGTCCTAACCCATGCCCGGGACGGACGACCGGGCCCTACAGGTGTCTCAGGTGGCGCAATTTTCCGGGTAACTCCGGATGACGGGCGGGCCCTACAGGCAATAGGCGAGGACTGCATAAGACGGGTGAGGACTGCGGATGACGGGTGAGGACTGCATGTACCGTTCGGGAGTTACCGATCCGTAGAGGACTGTAGGGACCTACAGTCACCCTCTTAGACGGTAGTCTTTCCCAAAGGACGGACGCCCTTGCCCTACAGCTTGAGACAGACACCCGGGACGGACGGGACGCTTGGGAACACTGCATATACTTCCTTGAAAGTTTCATGGCAGTTGATAAACTGACGTCGAAACAGCGAGACATTGGTAATAACATCTCTTGAGTGTGTAGCTTGGTTGCCGGAATCAATGATATCAGTATCTCCATGGGCAGGTACCCTCGGACGGCGGAATGTAGCAAAGAAACCAGGGTTCGCAACCGTCCAGGGCCCCGGTAGGGCCCGGCGGGGGGGCTGCCAAGAACCCCGGACGAGACGGGACGGCACAATGCCGTCCGTCCTCGTCCGTGAACTTGCAGGACGGCCGTCATTACTCGAGTATGGAGGACGACGAGCCCCACGATGTGAGACAATTTCGGGTAGGGGACGGCAGGTGGAGAAGGGGAAGCTGAGTAAGCCACTCCGTCGTGACGGACATGAGCGCAGAATGTGTCGCCAAGGAGAGGCTGGTTAGCCTATCTTTGTAATGTGGGCTTGTGTGATTGGGCAGGTTGTGACTGTTTTCACATAGCAAGATACGGTACATATCTGTCTACAACCCGGAAATAGACAGGAACAAAACGGGTATGGTCGATACCGTATTATGCCTAGCTCTTTTTGTTAAAAGGGTAAAGGTAAAAAGAAGAACAGATGAAACCTTCCCTGTCGTTCTCTAACGTTCCCGCAGCGACGAGAAGATCCCCGCCGCCAAGCCAACCCCACAATCGGTAAGCTTGCTGCTCTCGCCAAGCCAAGCCTAACTGCACCTCAGAAAGTTCCACGAGTACTTGTGCTCGTCCAGAGCGAGTATAATTTTCTACTGGAGTAACTTCGCAATCCCGATCCTGACACCGCACACCAGAAACGTGGCATTCGCCGTTTATTGCTAAACCGTGTGCACCCTCGGCTAGCCTTCCTTCTGCCTCTCTTCGGAGTGAGAAAACAGCGCTGTGGAAAATTTTCACAAAAGCTTTGTCTTGGCGCGCGGATACCGGGGCATTTGTAGCGTTGGGAGGGTCTCGTTTTAAGGCTTACTGGGCCACTGGTGCGGCAAAGGGCTTAGGGAGGTTGAATTCACAAGGGGAAACGATGGGTTCTTTAGAACGGAAACGAAAGTACCGGTTCGAGGCAAAAGATGCAGATGAAGCAGGAGGAGAAGGGGAACCAGTGACCCACGAGGAAACATCTACGGCACCGACAGCAAGCTTGCGAACTAAAGCTGGTATGACCCCTCCCCTTCGGGACCGGGAGTGCCAACCTCTCTCTAATCGAACGGCAGTCAAAATGTATTACTACCCCCCGAATCCTGCCACCACAGCCACCGCAACCTCCTCCGCGCCAAAGCAAATCCCCTACACGCCCCGCGACCCTCGTGACGCCCTAGCCCCCTACATAATATCACCGTCCACCCACCCGCCCTCCATAATCTTGAAGCAAACTCCAACATCCGTATTCATCCGGGACGCATTCCCAAAAGCGCTTGTCCATGCGCTGCTCCTGCCGCGGGATCCCGAGAAGACGCTGTTGCACCCGTTCGAAGCGTTCAAGGACGAGGGGTTCCTAGCACGGATCCGGACGGACGCGGAGGAGTTGAAGGGGTTGGTGGCGAAGGAATTGAGGAGGAAAATTTGCGGCAGTGGCACATCCGCAGGCGGAGAAGGGGTGGATTGGGGGGCGGAGGTCAGGGTTGGGGTCCATGCGGGGCCAAGCATGAATCATCTACATGTCCATGTTATTTCGCGTGAGGGGTTCTCAGACAGGGTGAAGAAGAGGGTGCATTATAGTGCGCTTCCCCCCCTCTCTTGGTACGATTTGGTCGGGAGTTGTAAGGCTAATGATTATTGGGAACAGATTCGTTTAACACAGCATTTTTTGTGCCTCTTGAGGAATTGCCGCTGCGCGATGATGATCCCAGATGGGAGCATCACGAACGGGCGAGATTACTCAAGATGGACTATACGTGCTGGAGGTGTGGGCGTGGGTTTAAGAATTCGTTCGTTGGAATAAAACAACATGTTGCGGATGAATTCGTGGAGTGGAAGAAGGCACTGCTTGAGGCAGATAGGGGTGGAAATGGGAAGGCTGCGGGTAGTTAGTTTCAACGCGCCCAATAGTAGCGATTAACAAGGCTGTACCACTGTAGACTACCTAATACATCAATAGCTCTTGTGGGTTACTCATGACTTCCTCTCAAGTAAAAAAGTCCCCCATATTTCGTAATTAGAACCTTTCGTCATCATCCCCATCACCCCTCTGCCGGTCTCCCACAAATGGTATCTTTCCGAGGTCCCTCACTAAATTTTCCATGCCCAGCTGTCTCCACAAATTAGCTCGAGAATGGAGCATCTTTCTCCTGTGCGCCACATCCACTGGCTCCTCATCCGCTTCATCGTCCTCGTCCTGCTCTGCCTCCTTCTTCTTTCTCTCCTTAATCCTCTCTTTCGCCTCAGCTTGTAGGTTAAACCAACTATCCAATTCCCGAACCCGATACCACATGCGTTCTTCCTCCTCCCCGCCAATATGTAATAATAAGCTATCTGTCGAGAAATCCAAAACTCGGACTTCCCTTTGTGCAGATGTTTCCCGCTCTTCGTTATCCTCTGCAGTCGCTAACACTTGGTTTATAGACCGCCAATTTTCGAAGTGTAAGTGTTCCGTAGTGTATCCCGTACTCTCCTCTACCTCCCCAGCCTTTGAGGTGCCCAAACTAGCAAGCGTACTGTAGTAGGATTCTAATTCTTCCCTTGCAACGAGAGGAGGTGGTGAGCCGGCCGGGAGTTTGGAGGGAATGGTGGAGAAATCGGGGTCCGCCGAAAATTCGTAGGGCTCTCCGTAATTCTGTAGGGCCGCGAGGAGTTTTTCAGACGCCTTTTGAATACCTTCTCGCATTTCCTCTAGCGAAATTTTCGAATTTCCGACAAGGGGACAGGAGATCATAGGATTGAGAGGCAGTCGGGCAGCTTTTCGCGCGGGATTCGAGAGCGCATCGTCGGACGCTTTGAGAATATCTGAAGAGGACATCTTTGAATCCCAGAGCTTTTCAGCACCTCGCCGTCCGAGCCCACATGTAGTAAGGGAGCGTATGAGGTATTTTTTCTGCGCAGACTCTGGAAATCTTTCCTTTAAAACTTTCCAGGTTTTCACGACCATTTTTATATCGCCTATAGTGCTATAGGTGTGACCGATGGATATCAAGTGATCGTCGGTAAGCTCTATTTCCATATCCTCCATCACTCTTAAGATCGCTTCTAACATGTCCCTCCTTCTTAGATCACCTGCAACCTCTATGAGCGAATTCCATTTGGCCGGAGTTAACAGGACGCCCCGGCTCCGTGCCGCCGTCATGATCGCGTTTATCTGTTGATGGATGAAGTTGTACCCCTCTTGGTATCGCTTTCCCAGGGTTATAAGAGGGCCGTCAGATGCGGATGACATGGTGGAGACTAGTAATCTCCAAATAAAACTACCATTGACCTTCCCCTTGGCGCCAGTGTATGCCGCCGCAACGGTAAGCATGGACCGAACATCCCGGTAGTTAATCCAGATGCCAAGGAGAATAATTTTCATTAGTCTAGGGACTACTGGCATACCCACCCGACAGCTCATAATGGCTATGATGGCTGCTTCATTTGGGGGACGTTCAAACATCAACAATTCCTCAATGTATTTTCGGGATTTAGATTCCGGGTGGAGCCTAAGATAGCAGTCATATATTTCGTACGCCCCTCGCCAATTCCCGTTCAACAATCTCGCCGCTAGAATACCTTGTGCGAGAACCCGGGATCTCGGGAGGTGGTCTCGCTGGTAAAACCGCCTTACAGCCTCCTTATACATTCCTTCCATAATGCTCAATTTTGCACCGCGGTAGGCCAACGCCTCAATCATGATCCCAAATGTTTGGACGGTACATGATTCCCCACCGCGATCCACCAACCAGTTCCAGAACCTTGTCAAGTCCTCCAATGTCCCTGAAATACGGAGCACACCAATCAGATACCCGCTCACTAAATAGTGAGAGGGCAATAAGCCGGCCTGAATGTCCCGAATGATGGTATGAGCTACATCAATCAGGTGCTCTCCCACGCCCGAATCCTTCTGCCTGATCAACGCTGCAATGATCAACTCCCGGGTAGTCAGCTGCACATCCTCCGACGTTAACAAGCCCTTATCACGCAAATAGCAGTAATCCGGTGTTCCCGCCTGAAATGGCAGTGGGCGGGGTGAGTAATTGGCCTGAATACGCGCTCGAAACATTGCCAGCCGCTCTGCGTCGGAGATGGTGCAGTCTGGTTTAACGTTGCGGGCGGCATTTGTGCCAGGATTGTATGGCGTCGTACCTAGTGCGCGAGCCCCGTCGACCTTTGGAATATCTTGGAGCAGCCGTTGCTTGGTGTGGAATCGGTGTCTGTAACACAAATTCAACTGCAGAAGCCGAAGGAAACCGCGGCGGCGGTGGCAAATTGGTGCGAGACAGTTCATTGGTGCGACTGGTGGGCTCTTGTAGGCGGGAACGATGGGCTAGGGGCATCGTAGTCCTAAGCGGGGCTAGTTGTTTGTTTTGCAGGCAGATGGGCGGACTGAATGACTTGTGTCCTGGCGTTCAAGAGTTGGGTAAATTTAGGGCTTTGTGCAACGGTTGGTCGAAGAACTGGTCTGTATGTATGATATGATACCAGTATCATAGGGGACTAGTGAAGTAAAAAAAATTTGAAGGATGAAGTTAATTAAGAATCACGTGATCATATCCACGCCGAAGGCTAGGCACCTTGGCACTAGTAATATCATCCGAGCAGCAACTTAGCCAAGTATGGCACAAGTATGATACTTTGTGGCACGGCATGAAACTAATGCCATTCATAGCTATGATATCGCTACTCGAGTGTTGGTGGTTGGTGCTGTATGTCTACCACCAAGCCTCATATGGATAAATTTACCCCACCAGATCAACCGCCATGCATGAGAAACCGCCCAACCTGTTTGGTAGGAATGGGGAAAAAACAACCATTTCATTTTGTGGCTACTGTATTTTACCTGCAGGAACAGTTGTTTCAGAATTTTTGGAAGGGAAGGGAAATGGCCGTTTGTATGAGGCAATGGAACGGAGCTAGCGTATCCAAATAGGCTCTAATTAGATTCATGCACAGCTCTGGAGTCCCTTGTGGGGTTTCCAACCTTCTTCTTACCGCAATGTGGATCGGCACAATACAATATAAAATTCCGGCGCCAGGCTATTTTGTTCTGCTATGGCCATCCGGGAGTGGGGAAGACACATGTCAGGTTAGTGAGAAAGCTCTCTCGAGCAAGTGGATATCACTAACGGCTAGCAATATTACTCGTTAGCTATTGACTGGTTGTGCGATCAAGTATGATACGTACTGGAGACATCGCTGTTGCAGGCCTCTATGGTGATTCCCTTGCCCAGGAGGAGCAGTCCGCGACGAAAACATTGGGCACAATGCTCAACCACCTTTTGGAGAAAGATGAAATCTAAGCACCGGTGCGGGAGGATTTTCATACGGAGAAGAGGGGGTTTGGTGGATGCTCTTTGGGGCTTGCCACACATGAAGTGTCCTCACACCCTCTCCGTTTTGTCAACTACGCTACATATATCGGCATTGTGCAAATATTTGTTGGTTTATTGGATATGAAGAAATGGGATCTCAGGAAACTGATGTGGAGGGAAATACGACAATCTTGTGGGCTGCTAGGAAAGGACATGGGGCAATTTGCACGGTATTTTTAGAACAGGAGGGTATGACTCCAAACACTGCGGATAAAATGGGTCGAAAAGCCCTCTCGTAGGCAGCTAAAAATGGATATGGCAGTGTCGCGAAGATGCTCTTGGAACGGGAGGATGTCTCTCCCAACAGTGCGGATAAAGGCTATCGAACACCTCTCTCGTGGGCAGCTGGGGATGGGCATGGGGACATTGTGGAGATGCTTCTGGAACGGGAGGATGTCGCTCCCGGCACTGCCGATAAATACGATGGGACTCCTCTTTCGTGGGCAGCCAGAAATTGGTGTGGTGGAATTATGGAGATGCTTTTGGGACGGGGTATTGCGCTCCTAACACTGCTGACGAAGAAGGCCGAACACCTCTTTAGTGGGCAGCCAGGGATGGGCATGGGAACATTGTGGAGATGCTTTCAGAACAGGAGGGTGTCGCTCTAGACATTCCCTTTTTTTTTCTCATGCTAAAGGGTACTCCTCACAACACCAAGGTAAAGAGAACACACTACGGTACACCAAACGGATTCTTTTTACATCACGAAACATCACTCGTTCTGTCACCGGCAATCCCCCACCGTTCTCGACAGTCCCTCACTATTCCCGGCCGTCTTCAACAGTATACTCGCTCCCGATTGCTCAAATGGGCTAGTTTTCATCCTTTAACACAAGCTGAATTTCTCAGTGGCTGAGAGGATAAACGTTGGATCATGATACCGTCTCATACAAAAGCTTTTACAGAGTGGATATTTGCATAGAGAGCACTGGAAACCAGTATAGTATGCAATAGTAAAGTAGGTAACTTCCGGCACCAACATAGCAAGTGCCGTTACCCTGATCGGCCGCTCGATTGACGTGGCGATTAGGACTGCTCGACCGTAATGTTTCCTTAGCGTGCTGGTCAGAGCCTCGCACGTGATTTGGCCACCATATCACATTCTGAAATCACAATACAAACCTCCAAACTTCATACCAGGAAAAATTAGCGGTGATTCCGCGGGCGGTAGGGATAGCGCCGGGGGTAATGCTGGCAGGGGACAACTAGGATTCGCCGAGGATTCCTTGAGCTTTATGCGAAGAAGCTGGTCATCGAGGCGCATAGATTAAACGTGCTTGGTCAATGTTTATTTTTGCTTTATTCTCCGCAGGAGAGCTTGTGGGAGTCACTTCGAATGCTACCTTTCAAACCGGGTGGCTGAGCCCTCTGCAGTACTGTACAGGAGCTGCTGCGACTCCTGTCCCCACCTGTTCAAAATACTTGTTGTGCAATTAAGGGAATTTCGAAAAGGAAATTTGACTGTTCCCCGGCAACCGGAATACTCCATTTGTTACTCCTCTGCGGGTGCTTTTACTGCCGAACTTGAGGAGCGGTTCTCTTATTCGCTCGTAAACGACGCCTCGCACCTGCTACTTTCTATCTCAAGAAACCTTTGGAGAAACTTATGCTACTCTCTCACTCCCGCCGCAGCAGACGGTTGAATCACTTACCGGAAGGCGGCCCCCGAGATGGGCCGCTAGCAAAGATGTTCAGCGGATGCGTTTTACATCTCGATTTGCTGACCTCCTGGAGCATGCAAACTAGAGGGAACAAGAAAAAAGTCTTGAGGGGTCGGTCTATGCTATTCAGGGTGTATTTAGGGAGACTGTTCCCGAAGAGGGCTATCTAGAAAGGATCAGGAAACATTATGTTAGTAAGGCAGGCCGGGCTTGCAGAGGCGTTATTTAATTGTGTACCATGTTGGGTAGGGAGAGAATTGGAATCTGCTGCTGCTAGTATCATAGTAATTCGGGAGATGAGTTGAAGGAAGGAGATGGGAGATGGAACAGGAAGGGATAGGAAGGGATAGGAAGGAACTTCGGTACGCTCTAACGATATTTTACTTTCCGGTGGAGGTTACTCGCCGCTATGGCGAGGATGCAGAGGGGTAAACGCCGGGAATGGACCAACAAATTGAGTCGCTTGGTGACGCGATTGCTGATTTACTGAGAAAGCGTGGTTTATTGGGGTTCCTGGCAAAGACTTTGGGTCGTTTGTGATGTGAGGATAGTGCCGCCTTACCATTTATGAACATGCTCCTTCCCATATCGAAAACTATGCTTCCTCTTTTTGGCGGGCCTGATACACGCTTGTGAAAGTTAAGACATAGGTTGGTGGGTCTTGACACAGCGGTGAGCAAGGGACTAATCACAGCATCAAGATTGAATCATAATGTGTTTAGGCAAGGAATTATGGCTAAATATCTGGTATACAGTCCTCCCAAACCTCTCTTCCCTTTTGAATTAATTACAAACTTGTTTCGGCCGTCTTCTGCTATTAGTACTGCGACTGGCCAAATAGGCGGAAACGGAGAAGTGCTGTTAGGAGTATAGGGTGGTGGTGAAGGTTTAAGATATATCTTGAATAAGGAGAATCAAATTGCTACTCCTGCCCAGTCGCCTCTGTTAGAAATCAGTTAATCCTGCTCGTTATGCCTTGGTTTCTTTTGTTATATGCAAGTGCGGAAGCACGGGATATATGTTTCCATTCATAGATGGCAAGGAGCATGGACTGTTAAAGGAACGCACGAAGGCAAAAGAGATAAAACGAGAACAAGAGTTGGGCATTGGATCAAAGGCGCAGGAAAGCGGGAGTCTTTGTGATGCATTTCTTTTGTTCAGAGATCACGCAGAGTGTTTCTTTTTTTGTTTCTGTTTTGGAACCGGGAGGAAGGAAAGCGGAGATGTGTGGTGATCGATAGAAGGATCAGAGTTCAGTTTTGTTTTTGACATATAACTTCTGTCCTTACCACTAGTTTAGCAAGAAAGGGCGAAGGGAAGACGTTGCGAGCTATCTATCCCAGTACTATTCGGTGACGTATATCTGACCATTTTGAATAGCCTCCACCATCTCCCAGGTGTTGGAGGGAAAGGAGGTATAAATGTGAATCATCAAATAAACAGTAATTTTCCCTTATATACCTCTTCCTCTTCTGACCTAGATAAGGAGCTTAGCGGAAATTCTTGGTGGAAGGAGGATGGTGACACTTCTGGGGCGGGGATGCCGAGGTTCCAATAAGCATCAAGGAGGCTGAGGATTTATTTTCTGGGAGGGTAAGATCCGCACTTGCTATGAAGAATTTGTGGGATGAGTAAGAAGCATTGTTAAAACTCCCAAGAGGATGGGATGTTGACGAAGAGATCTTGAAGAACGGGAAGTAGAATGAGGAATGGACCTGTGGTAGGAGGAGAAGCGGCTGGAGTCAGTACAGTATGTCACAGCCCTCATTAGAGTCCTACAGTACTAAGGCTACTAACTGGTTCAAGTCCGGGTGGAGCGAGTCAGGTATAGTACCGGTACAGTACACAACTGCAAAGGGACGCCAGACCGTGGCAAGTGGGATCGGAACGAGAAGCGCGAGTGGTTATTCAAGTCAAGTTTTTTAGGCCGTATCAGCAAAACCCGGCTCGGGTTGAATTATCGATAAACAGCGCTTCCCCGAGTAGGATCTCAAGCTAGTCAACACTATGCAAGGCTCTTCATATTCTCAATACTACTGATTTCATTACTAATGTGTTAATTGCATCCGTAGAAGATCTTTCCTGACCCGGTCCCCAACGATCCCCAGGAGAACCCGTCCATCTCCATGAATTAATTAATTTTATGCCGGAAATTGTCCCCCGACAATAAACCCAGCAACTCGCGTTCCGCTCGACCTAGAAAGGCTTCGTGCTATAACAGGGCAGGAGATCAAAGTACGCGGCAACCTGTCTGCCCAGTAAAAGTATGCACTTTTCTTTCTTATTATTTCTTCGGTGGTAGTGAAAATTAGGGTGTGAATTTGAGTAGGCACAGGGAGGTGGGACAACGGCTGAGCCCTAGGGAACGGTCACCGTAGTGCGAAGTATGCTCGACAATGTCCTACAAGAGGGTAGATAGAGTGAGAGTCTCTCTATAGTAAGCGTAATGGAAGATCGCTCATGGCTCAAGAACATCCTTAAGATCCTCACTCTAGTCTTCTGCGGAATACTTGCCATGAACCTTAATCCGGAACACTTTGGGCCTGTTCACCCCCGTCGTCTCATCGAGGCTTCGATATTATCTGAACTGTTCTCTATTACCACTCCTCCTTCCAAAAACCACCGCATATTGACATAACCCGGTGAAGCTCGTTATAACTCTAAGAGCTGCAGAATACGGCGTGAATCAAATGTAACCCTGCCTAATTAGTTGTTCCCTTCGGAGCTTAAACTCCTTCCTAAACAATGCCAATGGTAAACACTTGGGAAAATCCTGACCCCAAATGCTACTCTCTACTCAAAGGGGCACGAGTATTTCACTACACTTTCCTTTATCATTATTCAAGCTCTTACTGTAGTTGAAAGTTACAACGATGGAGAAACCTCTTCCCTACTTCCCACCTCCATTCGTGCGTTGAAGCCTTTAGCCAAAATTCTGGTAGCCCCGCTATGCCTAGCGAAAACACTACCACTGCGGGCCCAGCCTATAGCCAATCTGCTGCGCACATTCCTGCCAAATTTGCCATTATAGAGGCTGTGGGGGGAAGTCTGGAGCCTGATCGGAGTTGAACATCTCCAAGCTTTGCCCCACAGCCACCCCTCTGGCCATCCATACCCCTTCTTCTCTTGCGGCTGGAGGTAGACAAAAACTTGAGTCGCTAACCCTGCATGAATGAGCTTTTAGACTTCGAAAACCAAATACTCAGAGCGAGTGATCAGGGGTGATTCGGGCCCACTTCGCAATGCTTGTTTTTGTCGCTTAGGGTTCTGATTCGCCGTAAGACCTCCTCCTCCTCAGTTATTGCCAAAGAGACCGATTCTTTGCTTTCCTATTGGCTAAACGGGGTGGGCTCCGGTTCTTCCCGGTGGAGGCACAAGGCTAAAGAGAGAGCCTCGCTTCTAATCCGTTTATGGGGCGAAGGGTCTAAAGTGGTAGAAAGCAGAGGCTGTTCTAAAGATGGTCCCTCTGAAGGCTCCCAGAGCTTTGGCTTGATTATTTGAACTTATTGCGGGGACAATCACCATTAGTTTTGTATCTAGCCTAGAACCAGGAGAGGCTTTTATGGTACGAAGGAGAGGAGGCATTTAGAAAGCAGAGCTAGAGCCCACCTTGGACCTTGCCGTTATTTAAGTATGATACAACAATTGTCTACCGGTGGCCGTTTCCAATGATTTGGCAAGGATATGGAACCTGCTTTTCCCGCAGCTAGTACGAATATGAGTGACTTGAGGTGGATTGCATCTCCCAGAAGCAGAATGTTTAGCATGGCACGCAGGCACGCTTGCATAGAATATAGAGATAGTATAAACTACTGGTATAGGCCAGGAGAATATATATAAGCAATGAGCCAAATTAAATCTTTAGGAGCTGCCCTTTTTCAATAGCTAGACTCCCCTCCCTCCCATCACGGACTAGCTCCCACAATACTTACTACGCATACTAGCAGCTTAAGCTTTATGGCACAAGAAACTATCTCTTCGCACTTCGGACTTTTAATAAATAACTGCTTGATAGATACTTACCGATCATGATGAAGGCTATAGCTATTTTAGTCGTTTTCGCCCTAATAAGGTGCTCCCTCCCTATTTATTGCCTTGTGTACATGGCCTTTTTTCTAATAAAGTGAGGTAGTATATATAAGATTGGCAGACGCCGGACAGGTACTGTACATACAGTACAACCAGGATATATCCCTTCAGAGCGTAGTTTGGTGGGGCTCATAAAAATTAATCCTGGTCCAAATTCGCCACGAAGCTCTTGCTAGAACACACAATTTTACTAGTATCATATAATTTCTAACAGCAGTCCTTTGGTACAGAGATTTGTATTAAAGAAGGCAGCAAGCAGAAAACTTGGAAAGTTCCTCTAAGCGCCTACGGGAGGTCATCCAGCTTGTCCTCTAGTCTGCTCATGTCGCCGGATTGAGTCATGTCTCCTTTGATGCATCGCCACCAAAAAAAACGCGACTTCAACCAGGCTACGGCTGCGCTCTTGAGCTCACGGGACGAACCACCAGAGCTAACACCAAATCTAAGACCTCCATCCCAATAGCATCGCCTGGCGGAGAGGAATGGGGAATGGGATAGACATCCCTACTACCTGAGTCTAGGGAGATTTGGACCTCTAGTCACGAATTCTGTACTGCGAAGTGAGCCAGCAGCGGGGTCTCAGCTGGGTCTTAAATGCTCAAATTAACAAAAGATTGTCAACTTTTCATAACCAGAGCTAGGTCGTGGGAGTGCGGTATACGTGCAGTGTCTGGTACAACTTTCCACCTTTGGCTGTCGTATTTACTTGGGCACTCTGCTCTAGTTCAGCAGTCTTGTGGCTATGGCACTAGCCACGGGTCTCTTAAAGTGCAGATAAGTTTTACAACAGGAGTACGGTACACAGACCGACACCTTACCTGTAAATTCAAAATAGATGTCATCCTGTTTATTCGCTTATCCCTGTTGAGGCCACTCGCCCCCGGAGCTCGATGAATGGCCTCCCAATAGTTTTTGAGATTCCATTCACCGGTTTCTTTAATATTGCCCCAGCGCGCCTGCTCCCAGCTTGAGGTATAGTTCCGGTCAATGCCAACCACCACCAAATGCGGGCAAAAAACCACCATGCTCGCATCCACAACAGCAACCCCACATTTCAAGATATTAATTAATGCTTCTGTGAATGTGTAGATAACTAGTGTGAGAATAGAATTACAGAAGGAATAAATGAATAACAGAAGGATGAAGGGTGGAGGGGGTTTTGAAAAAGGGAATATTAGTATGGAAGGCAAGTGAATTAACCGACAAGTATTAGAAAATATATGCCAAGAACTCAAGACCGAGTGATATCTCATGAGTCCAGAGAAGTGAGACATAAAATAAGTCCAGAGAAGTGAGACACAAAATAAGCGAAGAGGACAGCGAGTAATACAGGAACTTAGGCATTTGTGCTTCAGATCATGCATCCCCGCAGAAGTTCTGCCTACCGAAAGTTCACGATCCAACAAGAATGTTAACCAGCAATAAGCGCAAAGGACAACTAATGATTGCATGGGAATTGAAGCGAGTACGGAGCTTTAATTTGAATGAAGATGAGAGTCTTCCAAATAGCACTATTGCCTACCGGGCGATTAGTGATCTTTGTTCAGACTCCATTTCTGAATCGGAGGACGGAACTGAGACCGATAATACACTTGGTTCAAGTGAAGAAGAGGAGGACGATATGATAGAGCAGAATACGGGAATGCAAATAAAATGGAGGAGCGGGGCAGATAAAAGTTTGAGAGGTGCTTATGGTGCGGGGTCCAAATCATCGAAGCGCAATCAGCGGGAAAAACTTAATGAGTTTAGAAGTGAAGCGACCAAGTCCTACGATATTTCCGCATTATGGAAAAGACAAAGAGAGTTAGCCTTAGCTCAGCCTTCAACTGAGGTTGCTGAGGTCCCCTGTGGAGGGTTCAAGAGTCTGGGGAAGAAAGAAAGGTTACGGAGCGAGCAGGTTCAGGCACTAGCGAAAATGGCAACTTTATTGCGAAGAAAATGTGATCAGATTACGCAGTTTGGAGTAGGCGGACTGAAGGGACATCTTTTAAGACGATATGAGATGGTCCATGCTTTTCTTCGTGCTCAGCTCAAAAGATCTGATAATACTCGGAAGAGTGTTGTGCTTGTAGTAGCACATATGTTCGGGAGAGGAGAATATACAGCTAGATGGATTATCAGATGGGAGCGAGAGTGGATATCTAATTCCACAATTCCTGCCGCTGAGGGCCATGGAAAAGCTTCAAATAAGCGTTGGGTATTAGAGTCACTTTTTTGTGATGAGGGTTTACAATTGTTAATACGAGATTATGTGTCAAGCACTAAGGATGGTAAGACTCTCGAGTATCTAATAATATATACATAGTAGAAAAATTAAGATCATAGACTAATTATGGTATACATGATTAGGGATTACATCCCGGAAGTTAACGAAATTGGTCGTTGACTATATTTCAAATCATCCACCAAACTATGTCTCCAATCAGGCAAGCTCGAATACTCCCACTTATCAATCAGTAAATACCGGAACTGGATCCTCACGTACTATATCTCTATTCATAAGTTTCTAGTCTATAACTAATACAGAATTTTCAGGACTAGAAGGAGCAATGGATTTAAACGCAATTTTTTCAAGTACGGGTCTTGAAAATGATCATCCTCAAGGATCACTCCAAAGACGGCGTGGAGTTGTAGCCAGGACTGTGAGACGCTGGTTGAGAAAGTTAGGCTTTGATTGGAGGGATATTAAGAAGGGAGTTTATACCGATGGGCATGAAAGGGATGATGTCCAGAAATATCGGGAAACCTTTTTACTTCACTTGGAATCCTACTGGCCCCGGGTGGTTGAATTTCATGATAATGGAAGTATGATTGATAAGGTATATCATACAGGGGTAGAAGTAAACGCTTTGGATCCTTCTATGAGGCCTCTCATTCTGATCACGCATGACGAGTCTATTTTCCAATCCAATGATGGCCGGCATCAAGCATGGATTCATAAAGGGCATCACTTTATTCGACCAAAAGGTAGAGGCCAAGGGATAATGGTCTCTGATTTTCATCTTCCCTGGGCACGATTAAGCACGCAATCACTTTCGGTTGAGCAAAGGGAGGAGCTAGGATTACCGGAGTATGCTACTTTTTATTTTGAGTATGGGAAGGAGGCGGGGCATTGGGAAGGTAAAGATTTAGTCAAGCATTTAACTGAGATTGCAATTCCTATAGCAGAAGCGCTATATCCTGGGTATCAGTTCTTATTTCTTTTTGATAATTCTTCTGTAACAGGTTTACTCCTGTCTAACGAAAAGGTACAATAGAGGGCTAGCGGTTGACCGGCAAGCGCTAGGTCTAAGGGAGGCTTCAGAGAACTCGAAGGTAATGAGGGATAATAGTTAAAGGGCAA
>Ga0307509_10004980_pt1 | contig 18765 bp, 23 predicted proteins | sample 10_EM_MG_FD_202245 | JGI IMG/M metagenome (GOLD analysis project Ga0307509, IMG submission 202245) | Populus trichocarpa ectomycorrhiza microbial communities from riparian zone in the Pacific Northwest, United States - 10_EM | ecosystem: Host-associated > Plants > Roots > Unclassified | place...
ATCGGTTTGCTCGCCCTTGACATTGGCGGAGGCCAACCTTACTACTCCCGAGTCCCGGTCCTGCAGTACTCTCAAAATGTGAGGATACCCCTCATCGTCGATTTCACTGTCCACATTCAGTAACTAAACATAAAATCTGTTAAGCAATGGTAACTAACCCGCTGAAAAGCAGCTCTTCTCCGTCGAGCCAATACTCCGATTTTTTTGGTGTAGGCGCCTTTGGGCCGTTGAATCTTAACGCCAAAAAGGTATGGTAAAACAACACCATATCTACTCCCAAACATATCAACATAGCCCGAGGAAAAGAGCAGAGGAAAATATTCCGTTACATACTTTCGATATCGGCGAAATATAAACAAGCCCACAGGATCCCACGGCGCTTAAGATGAAGACTAGACCCAGCTCGTGATACAGTCAAAAGAGATGCATCGATGAAGGTTTGGAATTTAGCGTGCCCCCGGCGGTCGTTAACCCATCCACCCGAGTATGGCTGACCAACTGTGCAGACAACTTTCGCAGCCTCAGTCGTTTCATCACGGTAGAGGCGAAGGGTAAGGTCATTATCAAATTCCCTATATATAAAAGCCCTATCAGCATGGAAGATAGCCAGCAGTGAATGTCTCAAATTTCTCACACTTTGATAATTTCAATCTCTTCTCTAGCCATATTAAGTGTGTCCATCGGCATCCCAAAGCATTGTGATCCTTCGGCAGTTCTGATACCACAATCAGCCAATATTCACTAGGAAACGAATCTTGAATCAATACTTGGCAGTATTCGCAAACCCGGTAGACCCGGCCGTCCCATCAAAAACACCAGCCCACCAATCAGGCCTAACATTCACATTTCCTCCACGCAGTCTCGGGCCTGGCGGTGATGGAGGAAGCGGGGTTGGTGCCGGGGGGGGAGCAAACCTACGGTCTCGAGGTGGTGGCGATATCGGTGTTGCTGGGGTATTCGGGGCCATTGGCGTTACGGGCCGGGAGTCATGTGCTGGAGTCATGTAGCGCACAGGATCAACACCGGCCGAATGAGGCGGAGACACAGGGCTGAAAGAGCGTGAGGAACGCCGCGACGGCGAGCCATAGGGAGGCGTTGGTGGATAGCGAGCCATATAGGCCTTTTCCTCCGCAGCCCTTCTCTGACTTTCCTCCAAATCTCTCATTCTCTTCGCTATCCTCTCCTGGTTGGCTGCAAAATATTTCATCTCTTCCCGAAGTCGTGACATTTCGGTTCGGTTTCCCGATTTGCTAGGATTAGGTCAGCTAAGCCCTAGAGTGAGACACTACAGAGGTTGCGGGGTAGGTTACTATTGCAAAATCCCTTTCAATTGCAGCAAAAAAGTCCGGTGTACATCTAAGCGACTGCCTAGAGGAAAGCCCTCGGCTTTAAGAAAAGAAGATTGGATCTCTTGCCATGTTCTTCGAGGAGAGGGAACCCGCCGCCCAGAAGTATATCGTGCAACAATGTTATCCAGCTCACGAAGAGACCTCGAGCAACTACCAATTCCCAACACGATGTCGTCCAGCAACTCTCGAGTGAGGCGGTTAAAGCGGTGATCCTGAAAGGCCAAATCAAGGTCCCTTAAGATGCCCCTTATATCATAAAGACATTTAACTACACTGCGAATATCGCGGGATGAGTCGGGCAACAAATCGGCATATTCACAGAGAGAGTCGGCGGTGCCACCCGCAAGCGACGAGAGGGCCAAAACCCCGAAAACAGCCAAACGCTCTGCCATGGGACAAGATTTGCTTCCTTGTGTCTTGGCTTCTTCAAGAAGAGACTTTTGATGGCGGAATGGCAGGTGAGAAGGGGCGTTCTTTTTAGTCGCCAGGAAACATAGACGGTAAGAATGAACGGAGTGGAGAATTCAATGCCAGAAACAACTTTCTCTTCGGTGGGCCGGACTGGGGGAGGGGGGCCAGGAAGATAATGTAATTGAATAAATGCTCAGCGAGCGAAAGAGGGGACGCACATGCGGCTCCTCAAAGGGTGTGGTGGGCTCTGACGTGTCTGACCAGAGTGCGGTATGTGGTATGTATGGTGAGGAGGTAAGCTATGTGTGGTGGATGTACTGTACTCAAGCAAAAAAGTGCACCCCACCCTAGCGTGTTCTCTGCGAGAAGTCTCAAGATCTGAGTGGTTGTAAGAACACTGCCAAAAAAGATGATCAATTTTGACTGGTTGGTCATGTAGGTAAACGCACGAGATACCAGCAATCCAATTGACCAACCCTGTCTGACCACCAAGAGGACCAGACCATTTCGCAGCAGCAAGGCCCAATGCCCGTGCTCCGTGCGAGGAGGGCGAAAAAAGATATGGAAGTCATTCCGGAAAGAAGCGGCAAAAAAGGGAGGAAGAAAAAAAAAAAAGAGGGCAAGATGGAAAAAACGAGTGGAGAGAGCATTGGTTCTCATCATTCACGGATGCAGCTTGGTGGTGTGCGAATATGCGGGGGAGCTCTCGGGGAAAATATGGTGACGCCACAGCCAATTCCCAATCATATGGAGCGATGTATGAAAATCCGCTCCCGAGTTAACTTACTCGGGCACCTCGCTCCTCACGAGAACTTCCCCCAAAATGTGGCCAGAAGAACAATACATTGTCAACCAGACCAGCTTTGCTTTTGCAGGTAAAGCGCAACTGCAGTTCAGACCGATGTTTGGTACGAGCACCGTACTTGTATCCTTTTGCAGGAGGGGTTGCCGGCGGGGTACTTTTTCATAGGGCCACGGTTCCTCTGCAGCAATTAGGGTATCGTACTGGAATGCCGGATTCTGATGCCATTTCTTGATTTCCACCACATCAGCAGTAAGGCTCCCCATGATTGGATTCTTTCCAATGGATCGACCGGCCGTTTCATCTATCTCCGCGTGCCCGCCCCAATAAATCGAGTAAATCTCATCAGTAGGCAAGCGGGTCTCCTCCCCAAACCCCGATATCAGTTTCTCGTGATGTATGCCTTAGAAGAAGTTTTAGAACATGCCGAATAATTCTCCCGGGTCACAAAGGAGGTGGCTGGCCTCATTATGTCATTGATGATTGACTCCCCCAGCTGAGGATGGCGGCAGAATCACTTGCTCAAGGACCCAAGCACAGGCCAGAGCATGCCACAATGTATAAATGCACATAGTGAGAGGTTCTCTATTTTCATAATGCCTCCCCCGTTATTGTTTTTTGTTTTTTTGTTTTTTTCTCCTTCTTTCCTCCCAATATAAAACGGATAGGGAACGAAAGGGAACGAAAGGGAACGAAAGGCTCGGAAGGAATAGCGAGCAAGCAAACAAAAAAGCTCGCAATCTCACTCCGGAATCATGTCTCCTGATCCCTCGTAGAGCTTCTATAGTGAGAAATCGATTCGATTCGAAGCAGAAGAGGGGTCGAGGAGATAAACATCTAGATACAAGTACCATTCATTCGCCTCTCTTCCTCTAGGGAAGTTTTTAGGTTAGAAAAGACCATTCATGGGGGGGGGGGGGGCGGTGCTGTAGCCAGTGCTCCGTTGCTAAGGATGCGGACTCCACAGTTACCACGTACCAATAGGACCGACAAAGTTAAACGCAACGTGGTGCCCCTAATATTGGAGAACGAGAGAGAGGGATTTGTCTGCCAGATACGTGTTGGCGATGAACGGTTCAAGGTCCAATATAACTTTCGCCTCGCCATGAAAAGCCAGATTACAAAGCGGCGGTATAACCCAATTGACAGATATTCAACCGCAATCGAAAGATTCGCTACTGTAGAGCCAGATCCCTGGGCGATAGTTCGCAACAGGACTTAACTTACGCAAAGCTCATTAAAACAGTATACCAGCACCGTACAGTACGCATGTCCAGGATTTTTATGAAAAAGCGCTCATGGAGAGAAACGTGTCAAACAGCATCAGGCTCTGATAAAAACGAATGTCACTATCCAAGAAAATTAGCCTCGAGGCGCTTAACTTACCAAGCAATCAGAACAGTGAAAGCAAAATAACGACAATACAACAATAATAAAAACCTATCGTACAAGATCAGGGAGGCACGTATCGAACCGAAACACCCAAAACCGCGGACATCATCATCACCACCACCATCACCACTACCACCGCCACGAACTCCGATACTCCTCACACCATAGTTGCAATAGTTTGTCGCCACCTTCCCTTGCATGTACAAGTATAGTGCTCGAGTATCATAAAATAGCGAGTGACACAGTATCTTAGGAGTCTGCGAAAGCGTCCATTCCCCACAACTTTGCGTTTGTCGATGCTTGTAAAGCGTTGAGGAAACGAGGAAAAAAGGGGAGGAAAAGGCCAGCCACTTACTGATCGCCCCTTCCATATTCTCTTCTCTCCTCCCCCTTACTCTCCGCTTTCCCTTCCCTCCCTTCCATCTATCCGTTCATTCCTTCTCTCTTCCCTCCCCGGAAGCGGGGGGAATCAAACACACCTGTAACTTCAACGTCCCTTCACACAACACCGTTATGGATACATCTTAGTTTAGCCCAAAAGCAAAGGAAAACAGCTCTTTACCATGAAATGCATTGTGGATCAATCATCAATCCTTCACCACCCCTCCCCACGATGCGTCGACCCTATTTAGTTTAGATTGACGCAACCCGCCAATCAACTTGATTCAAGCCCGTGTCTGCCTCAGATCACGCGAATGTCACATGCCGCGACCGGCAAGGGACGCGTTACGCCCGAGCCCCACGCGTCACAATAACAATCATCACCGAACCCCATTAATTCAGTCCATGCCTTTTCATTCCGCTATGATCATTTCCCATTGTTCCACCATATTCCTCAACTACCATCCAGTGTGTAATGTCAAACCAACTAATCCCTGCCCCTCCCAAAGCCCCACGAAAGTCCATTTAGAGAGAAAAAAAAACATACTTGTAAATAAGCGAAAATAAAAATCAAAGCCAGGGAGAAATAAGGTGTGATAAGAAGACTGGGGACTAAAATACAGAACAATTCATCGAGTTGCCCAACTCAACAAATAGGCCCTTTCGTCTCAATCGCCACATACACTCATTAAGAGACATAAAAGGAACCAACCAAACACACCGTAGCCAGCATGCGCACGCAGATAGAAAAAACCCCACTTCTACGACCACAACAAATTTTGATATTGGTATATCATCTCTCAAGAAAAGGGGGATTGAGAATGGTTGACATTGTTTTTTTGCTTTTGGTATTGTGTAGGTAAAGAGAAGAAGCATGGTTATTCCATGAGCTGAAAAACGGGTGAACAGATGTCAAGAGAGCTAAGACCAAGGATAAAGTGACTATTCGTCGTCCTCCTCTTCCTCAGGACCTCCCTGTGCCTGTAAGGTGAACGAGTTAGTCAGATACTGTCAGGGATGGATGCAGGGAATGCTCACTGGTTAGAGCTCAAGAGGATCACTTACGTTATACGCGGCCTTCTCGTCTTCATATCGCTTCTTGTCTGCGGCCGCTTTGGCTTCGTACGGTTGGCGCTGCTTATCGGACAAAGCCTTCCAGCGTTCACCTAAGACTTTGCCAACCTGCCCTACAAGACAAGTTAGAATATTAGAATGTAATGTGAAGACGAGAAAACTTACCAAATGCAATTCCAGGATTGTCATTTCTGACATTTTCACGCTGTTCGTTCGCGAAGAACATATAGGCAGAGAGACCACGTTTAGGGGCATTGGGATCTAGAATGACAGAAAAGTTAGTGCTAAAGGCTACCACAGAAAAGGTAGATACATGTACGAATTGTTTGCCAATAAAAAAGTCGGAGCTATTATGAAAGGATGAAAGGAGTTACACAGCAGAAGGGAAAGAAAGAAAGAATACATACCCTTCTTCTTCTTGGCAGCTTTGGCGGGCTTTCGAATACGCTCAGTTTTAGGCATTATGAAGATGGTACTAAAGATATGGCAACGAGTACTGGAGTAGCGAGCAAACGCGTGAGCTTAGCGAGTTGTGGTTGAGAAGAGAAACGAAGATGGGATTGGGATAGGGCTCTTTTCTTTGCTCCTTTATTTCTTTTTTTTTTCCTTCTCCTCCCAAGTCTCGAGAGAGAAAGAAATGTTGAAGAAAAATGAGAAGAAGGGTTCGGGTAGCTTTTTATAAAGTGAAAAATGAAGGAAGTATTATACCGCGCGGTACAAAAGCGTTGATACCGTTACGCGGTAATGAAGTTTGCGTGTGTGGAGGTAGAGTTCAAGGGAAGGAAGGGAAGGTATGGGAGAAGAGCGAAATGAAAAACGAAAATGGATCACGACAGAGAGGAGGGGAAAGACAAACCTTTAGAAGCGATTGCAACAAGAAGACTTTAAAGAATTAACAAAGATGAAAGAGTTCTGTGTTTTTTTCGAAATTGATGGTCAGTTAGGTTGCCCGGGTCACTAGAGATTTTTATCTTATCGCAGGAAGCAGCAGCGAAAAGGGAGTAGGTTTTTTTTTTGCTGTAGGAAATTTTTTGGTAGAGGGCAGAGCGATAGTATGGGAGGAGACTTACTGCGAGGCGAGTTTGTATGGGGGGGAAAGGAGTTGTGTGAGAGCGAGCAGTATGGGAGAAAACAGTGGGAGTGGGAGACCTTATGCTGTGAGCGGCTGGCAAGCAACCCACATCACTTCGGGCTACCACACCAAAACTACCAGGACGCACCCACCACCAAAATGCCTGAAGGGTTAAAGTGGAGGGGCTACCACAACCAATCACCACCGTGAATTCCTCATACTCCCCTAACCCCAGCGCAGGTAAAGGAGAAACGGAGGAGAAGCAGAAATGGCCGCCATGGTTGAGGAAGCAGGCAGTTCGAAAAAATGTATGGGGCAGCTAGACTGACTTTCAATCTATACAAAAGAACGTAGGAAGGGTCACCAAAGGTATGGACTCGAAATGTATCGGAATCGATAATACACAGATCCGTTAAATTCCTAAAGGAAGCAAAGATATTTACTTTTCCGCCAATGGTCTGTGCTTGAGAAAAACCTGATTGGAAGAAAATATACAGGTTAGTAAGCATGGTGTCTCAGACTTCCCGAAGCGAGGCGCGCAAAAGTGCCAAGAGGAAGGCTGAATGCGTTGATCAGCAGGGAGGGAAGGAAGAGAGAGGCAAAAAGAGACATTACCGTGTGATACGTACTGGGAAGAATGGGAGGGCAAACTTCTGACATACAAATCATGGATTGCATGCCATACATTTCATTTCTTCATAGTTCCAGTGTTGCAACGCCGGCACGGTGCGATACATTCCTCTCCAACTTCCAGGGGTGTCATGGTGGTATCACTCGACCTTCGACTCTGCCAATCTCGAGGACATGTTGTGCCATACCCTACACACACTACATATCACAGCATACTCAGGGGGACTCGATGGATCAAGGGCAAAACTAGGAATACGGTTGCTGGTCGGGTAAGATATTGTGCACGGTGGCGATTGGCTCGCTGAGTACCGGTATAGTAGCCGCTGGATGTACGAGTTCTGTACAGTACAAGCATTAGCCAGTACCATGCTGCGCTCGCACAGCACTGTACGTACAGTACAGAACAGTAACCCTGTTGTGTTTCCCGTAGCATAAAATTGCCCTACCTGCTTGGCAGTGCTTTTCGCGCTGAGGGCAAATATGAGCTGCTGGATTATCGGCAATCCTCTAAAACCTCATTATTCAATTGTTCCTGCCACCGGGTGGGCGGCCATACGCTACCGGTGTTCCTTGATGTCTCATCAGGAAAGGGGGAAGAAAGAAAACAAAGTTCATCAATTCCATTGTTTTCCTCGAATTGGAAGGTCTTTAGACTCTTCACCGAGCGATGGTTCCCTCCAATTCGACTAACCAATAATAGTCTAGCGAGATGTCCGTAGCAACCACTCTCATTCGTCGGCCCCGACGGTGAAGAGCACCGTCACGAGCAGCCTCCCGGTACACTATGCGATATGCCCTGCTCAAGTACCCGTGCTTACATATACCCAGGGCATGCAGTTATAAGCGCTCGGGTGGTGTATACTCGAGTACAACGTACCGAGTCCTCACTTGTGCCGGCATCTACCTTTCTCTTTCATATTATCCCCTACGGTGCCCACATTGGCTCTCGTACAGAACCAGGCACCAGTACCCCAACTGTACCATACTGTATGGGATCGCAGTAATCACACACACAGAGCCTACAGCCACACAGCAGCAGCAATAGCAACAGCAACACTAGCAGTACCGGTATCACCCACACACACACGCAAAATAGATGCTCCATACCACGAGCCCCGGCAGCAAACCAGGTAGGCGCACAAGTTCAGGTGCCGCCACTGCACTTTCTGCACGCAATATTTCTGGTGCTTCTATTTCAGGGAATAGGGCAAATGGTCATTCAAGGGCCGCTTCGGACTCGAGAGATCTCCTGCACCACATACACAAAACACCCGGTTCCGACTCCCCGAGCCTGTCAGCTCTCTCCCCATCACCCCCGCCGTCATATCATCCACCGAAAAAACCGAGCAGTTTACCAGATTCTTCAAACACACAACCGGGCGGTTTCGACACTTTATCTATTGATTCCGCAAGTGTTGCTTCCGCTGACTCGGGTGGCCAACCACGCGTCCGCCGCCTTTGCTCCCCGGAAAACAGCCGCCGCCCTTTCGTTCCACCCCCGTGCCGCCAATCAACATATCCTCGATCATCTTCGCAAAGTAAAGATTTGGGCGGTGCCTACACAGGGCGTCTTACAGAACAAGCCCTACGCGACCAAGAAGCGGTGCAACGCAGCGATTTGGACGATCCGGTACCAAAGACACACGCTGCTCCCTACCAAACAATCAATTCCACACCCCAGAAATTCACATCACAAAGCTTCCGGGAGGATACAATAATGACGTCCTCGACCCCTGAAGAGTATGGAGGCAGTGTGCGCACTTCGAGAGATAGATCCAGGAGTCTTGCCAGTACCTACTCAGATCCAATCCGAAAGACTGATGATGGCGCAGAAGCCATTGTACAGGGGACTATGAGCGGGACCCTTGGAAGCAGGCCAGAGCGGTCACTATTGAGGCACAAATACAGTGCTTCGGGATCTATGGACATGGGCTTTAGCAATTATGGAGATAATAAGGATGGCAAATTCTCACAGCCCACTGTAGAAGGATCTAGGGAAAAGGTGAGATCTACTGAAGGAAATGGGGACTCGGTACTAGGCAACAGGCCTATATTGGCATCTGCGACTAGCAGCCAGGTGTTGCCTTTCCGCAATACAACAATTCGGGCGGAGGAGAAGGCGAGGTCTGCCCAGGAGCAAAGCGACAATCATGGGAAACAGCATTTAGGTTCACCATCAAACGCTTCTAGGCATGGATCATCAGTCGGTACAGCAGCGGGCCCTATATCCGCTTTGCGCAGTTCTCCGCGGGCCAATTCTTCGCCCAAAGATTCTAAAGCCCCACGACAAGCTGCCTCGGCCCTTTCCAGTCCAAGCCCCGATCAGCAGTTTTCTCGAAGGGACAAGGGACACATTTCTAAACCTGATGTCTCACCAATTGCTGCTAAACAACAATCCCAAAAACCATCACACAAGAGAAATGCCACCACATCCTCTATCAGTCGTACATTCTCTAGCGAGCGAGGTGTTGGGAAAGCTAGGGATGAGCGGAATAGATCCTCGAGTGCCGCATCAGTTAGAGGAACTACTGCTAGAGGCAAACCTACCTCTCGGCCGGTCTCTACGACTTCAGCTATGGAAGTGGAGGGCTCACTAGAGGTTGCCCCGAGTGAGGCTTTAGCGACCGACGCGAATCCCAAGCAGCCCATCCCAGTGGAAACCCTTGGGGCGGCGCGAATGGAATCGCGCACCAGTCGGAGCTCGAGCACAAGCGATTGGAGGACTTCCGACTCGGATACTGGGGCCGATTTTTCATCCCGAAAACGAGCACGTGATAAGAAGCGAAATTCTAGAGTATCGAGTACTAATGAGTCGACATTAAACGCAAACAATTATAAGGATCTAAACTTTGAGGCATATGCGCAAGAATCATCCCCTCAGAGCTTCTTGAAGCGCCCCTCAGAAGATGATTACGAAGACCTTGCGCCAGCCTCGAGAGCAGGTAACATGCAGACGTCTAGATACACACCTACTCCGTCCCCATCCAAGCGTAGGGATACTCGAAGGAAAAACGCTACGGTTCCCCAAGGTTTACAAGAATTCAAGCCGGCGAGAAAGTCCCCTTTGGAGGAAGAAGACTCTGACGTTGATTCTCTCCAATACCTTCTGGACAACGACCGAGATTTTTCTGCGCTTTTTTCCCCGGTGGATGACGAGGAGGAGGATGACACAGCACTCTTGCTCGCCGGTCTACCGACACATAAACCACCGGCAGCGCAAAAGCTAAAAGTCAGGCCACGAGTTGAAGCCGAGGCTGGTGACCATATGTGGGAGCAAGAACGTGCAGTACAGGAGAAGTTGATGAATCGTCTCCGAACGCTCCAGTTGGAGGTACGGTCAGCTAATAGGGGTCTCGAGGTACTGGAGAGCCACTTGGACGGGACCGGATCGAGCGGGGATATCAGTGAATGCTGGGATGACGCTACTCAGAGAAAGGAATATATGAGAGGACTTCGCAAGGAGCAACAAAAACAACGTCTGATACTAGAGCGCAGGATGAGGCAGAAGGTGGCCCTTCTTGGCACTCCACTTCCTTGGAGCAAATGGCTGGTGAAATGGGGTTTTATAGCTTTTTTGGTTGTGATTGTCTGGTATCTCCTCGAATTAGCAGTGTTGTAAGTTCTAGTCCCTACCCCGGTTATTCATTGTTACAGCACAACAAACATACCCAACGGACATAGACTGATGCTCAATCTTTACTAGCCTTCATTCCATGCCCCCGTCATATTCGTCCGTTGCTATCGAACGCAAACCACCCCCAGAATTTGGAGCACTCTTCTCCCACGCAATCCTCAGGCCGGCGAAATTCATATTTAATGGCAGCGCGTGGATGATCCAGCACGGAAGCGTCGCAGCCATGAACCTCACCTCCGCATTCTTCCTCACGATCATTGGATCCTGTAAGGCTATTTTCTTGAAAACGCTTTCATACTCATGGCGTGTCACGACTACCGGGATGCCACAGGCGGTGGGCTCTGACCAAGTTATTGATGAGTAATTGATTAATTAGTTCTGTATAGAATCCTCCTTTCTTTCCTTCTTTCTCCTCCCTTAAAAGCTTTACTTAATTAGTTATTTCTCTATTTCCTTCTTTTTTATATATAGCGTCATTACTGATTAATTACTTATTATTCCGATTGTCATTGTTTATTTATGATACCGTATTTACCCCCCTTTTTTATGCTTGTACTTGTTCTGGGGTTTCTGCAAGAAGCATGATGCCATTAATTATTCTCGTATCGCGGCGTGTGTGTGCTTATAACATGGGGATAGTGTGGTGGTGGTGATGGTGGTTACTGTAATTATGGTTCTTTCTTTGTTGCTCTTTTTTATGTTATTTATTTCATTTGGCTATGGTGTGGATGTACGAATGGGCGTTTTGATTTCCTGGGAAGGGAGTGAGACAGTGTGGCGCGCGCACCGCACAGCGCGATTGTCTGTCTGGGTGGTGATGTAGGATTTGTATCATATTGGCAGCGGCTGGGTTTGGTTTGGTTTGGATTGAGCTTTATGGTGTTGTCAGTGAGTGATAGCGTAAGGACTCGAATAAACGAACCATGGACCGGGCAGTCCAAGATTTCCTCCTGGAAACTGGGCGAAAAGCACATCAAAAACCTGCTCTGTAAGACGAAAAGGAAAAACACCGACCCTACTACTGTAGGAGAGGCAACTCCAACGCCCTAGCACAGGGTCCGTTCATCCAGGTCCTTACGGCGCTGGTGCGGTGTGGAGAGGTTTGTTTGGGTTGTTCAATTCCTTCGTAGGTTTTTGACGCTTGAACTAACAGTTTGGCTAACCCGTCCAGTGCGGAGAATGAGGGACAAAACATCCTGCCAAAAGTCTCCTGGCATCATGAGAGATCCTCTTCAAAGAATCATTGGTCGGGTTATACCCAAGACTCGTGGCCCTCCCTATCTGTCGTTATATCCTTGTACAAGTCTCCGCATTTGCGCCAAATGAGGGTGCAGACGAAGGGAGATCACCTGGGGGAAGTTTCAGAGGGGTTTTTCTCACCTTTTTCTTCCTCTTTTTAGCGGGGTCAATGACCACGGGTTAACTCAAGATCAAAGGCAAAAGTATCGTCGTACCAGTACCCACGACAAAGTTAGCAAACAGTTAATTCCTATCTCGGACGAAAGCATCTTCCCTGGTGGTGCCTGTGCTTGGAGTATGAGCCGTAAGCTCGTCGAGCGCCCACCGCGACCGCTCACAGAAAGGTTTTACTCCTCATAGTGCAAGTCCCGCCTTGACTGTCCTACCAATGGAGCACCAACATAGCCAGTCATGATAGGTATTATCGCCGGGCCTCCGCTTTTGCTGAAGCCATGATGGACAATACGGACTGTTTTCCACGGTAACAGATATAGTTACTCTTCCGGGTAGTGCACTGGGCTTATTCGCATACTAAGCATGGCTGTGTTCCCAAGAGTAGTGGTTTTGTGAGCGATACAAAGTGGGACTACCGGTAGTACAGATTAATGGCGGGAGTATGATAGAGTGGGATATTTTGGAGTGGTTTTTGGGGAAGGAAATTGTAGGACCAGCAGGGGATACCTTGAAGGTTGGGGCAGGAAGGCTACAAGGCTATTTTTTTGGGTGAAGGATTTCGGAAGGATTATGTGGAGCTCGGTGTGATATATATATTATGGGTGGATGTGGGAAGTGGGTGAATGAGGATCGAGGGTTGATGAGCAGAGGTTTACTGTAGGTTATGCGCCACATGTCGTCGTTTTGAAGGAGGCATTTGGACATGGTAGGGGACTGGTAGACACTTCTTCGCATAGAAACTGAAATGGAATAAGTATTGCGAAAAAGAAAGAAAAAAAGTCAGCCAAACTCTGGCCTGCTTTGTCGAAATTGCACGTGAAGTGAATTGCGTAGACGAATATAGTAGGCCGTTTATATTTATACGACCGGTACGGGGAACTAAGGAAAGGAAAGTCTCCCCAACTCTTGACGCAGTGGCTGGAGCAAACACGGTTTTCTAAATACCGGCGGTCGAGAAGGCCCTCTGATAATACTCTGCCACACCTACCAACTCCCACCATCATTCTAGCCACACCATTCACTTCCCACCGCAACCACCACCATCACACTTCCGACGCTAAGAGCTTAACTCCACCACCCGCACGGTACGTACCAAGCCGCTATTATAGAGGACTGATCCCCACAACCACCGCCGCCACCATCCTCCCAACCCCAACCCACACCACACCGCCAAACCAACGCAAGAAGAAGAAGAAAAACAAAAATGTCCCTCTACGGCGTCCCGCGCCCAAAATCAAAACCGAACCCAATCCCCCTCTCCCAATCTTCCATCCACGCGCTAGCAACCGAACTCTCTCTAGCACGAGCCCGCCCACGCCAGTCCCGTACGAAGCCATCGCAAAAGCCACTCTCGAACCGGGGGGTCGCGGCACGTGCAGCGAGGGACGAAGCCGGCAGGACGACGAGCCGGGACATAGGCGGCGATGTAGACGAGCGGGAATTGGCCCGGAGTCGCAAGAAATTGATTGCTAAGGCGGGGGTTTACGAGCGGTTGCGGAAGGGTGGTGGTGGAGGGGATGGGGAGGAAGAGGATGGATTGGTGGATTTTGATAGAAAGTGGGTTGAAGAGGGTGAGCCCGAGTTTCATTCTTCCGCCTCTTCCGACGACGATGAGGAGGAGGAGGGGGGCGGAGGAGGGGAAATGGTAGAGCACACAGACGACTTAGGCCGCACCCGAAAAGTCTCTAAAAAAGCCCTCGCCCGCATACTCCGTCGTGAAGCCCGCACCAAACAACGAGCGCAAGACCAGCAAATCCCCCCTTCCCAAGCCCACCACCACCTTGCCGCACAACCGCCTCCAGAATCAATCTCCTATGGACCGAGAATACAGACCGGGGCTTTCCAGACGGCGAATTTCTCCTCGGTTCCTACGGCGGACATGCTCGCTGCGGCAATGCCCGCTGAGAAAGAGGGGTTTGAGGAAGTGCACTATGATGCTGATGGGGAGGTGCGCACAAAGGGGGTTGGGTTTTATCGGTTTAGCAAGGATGAAGGGGATAGGAAGAGGGAGTTTCAGGAGCTGGATGAGGAGAGGAGACGAACAGAGAGGGAAAGGGAGAGAATGGCCGAAAAGAAGAGGAAGAGGAAGGAGGATTTGGAGAGGCGGAAGGAGGAAGTCAGGAAGAAGCGCAGGGGGAAGGTTGGGGGGACTTGGTTGGAGGGGTTCATGGGCGAGCTAGAGGGGGGGAATTCGCCGGAGATAGATAAGTAACCTTAGGATTTCTACTTTTATGTTTGGATTAGCATTGGTGTGGACATGCATTTTTAGGTGTTCCCCTATGTCCTTATAGAGCTATCCGTGCCATATGCACATTACACGGCCACTCTACCCAGCGGCGCTATAGTGCCGCACAATCAATCAACTAATTCTACGATCCACCACTCATCATTTCATCTCGAGTTCCGTGTATTTGCCATGAACGCTTTTATGCCACATACAAAAGACTCACACCACCACCCGACCTGATTATCAATGAATTTAAGCAGCAAACGCCTCAGGGAACCTGCGCATGTTGTCCTCCAGCTGGCCGTGAGGTCTCAAGAACTGAACGTATGCTCCGTCAACCTTGACCTCACCAGCCCGGCGCTTCTCGAGGTACTCGTCGCGGCGAAGGGGAGTAAATCCCCAGTTCTTGGAGACAATGATCTTTTGGCGGCCGGGGAACCTAAAGGTATATTAACACTGTGCATACACATAAAGCCTGGGTAGGTTGGAGGAAATACTTATATTGAGATCTCCTTAGAGCCTCGATAGCAGTTGCACGGTGCGTATCACGTGTCCTCACGGACAGAATGATCTGACCAATGTTGACACGGGCGACAGTACCATTAGGCTTACCCCAGGCACCACGCATACCAGTTTGCAGTCTATCGGCCCCAGCACAAGACAACATCTTGTTGATACGAATGACGTGGAAGGGGTGAGCACTTGAGTTGTGCGTTAGCATAACCCACAATGCGAGCAAAATATGAGATACATACCGCACTCTCATGTGAAAACCATCCTTTCCGGCAATCTTGACAAGATACTTGTTGGCACAAATACGGGCAGCTTCGAGAGCCTAATTTGTAGACCAAAATTAGATTCTCGCTCCCACCAGCTTTCACCGAATACCCCCACCGCACCCCCCTAACTCCTATCGGCAGATGAGGAATAGCCCATACCTCAGAAGAAAGTTGTTCGTACTCGTTAGAAACCAAGTGAACGCAAAGAGGGAACTCGTCAACACCAGCACGCTTGCGTCCCAAATCGAAGATACGAATCTTGGGGTCAGGAACACCACGGTTGAAGCGTGACTTGGGGTAGGGCTTGTCTAGAAGATAAAACCCATTAGCATCCATAACCTATCCCCAAAATCCCCCTGAGCCCTATGATAGCCGCCATATAGCAGACGGAGCAAAAGGGAGCGAATCTTCTCATCCCGCTACAACACCGCCACTCAAATGCCACTCTCCACTCCTTCTGTATTCCCCCCATCCGAAATGCCCCCAAGAAGCAAATCCCAAGAAAACTATCAAACTTACTCTTGCAGTAGCGGTAGCAGCGAGCAGGTCTGCGGGCCATCTTTCTAATATTCTGTGTGGATGAGTGAAAAGGTGTGAAGTTGGTGATAATAACGGCGATGGACAAGGAGGGAATTTTAGTGACGGGAGGAATTTTGGTGTATTTCAAATCAAGGGCTTGGCGTAGTTCGCTTACCAATATTGAGAAATGGCGGGCGGTTGTGGGTAGTTTGTGAGAGAAATGACAGTCCGGCGCTAGGGACAAAGGGCTTTGCCCTGGCCTCAGATTAGGTTTGGGAGCAGGGAGACGTGGACGGAGCCCCTTCATAGGATGTCAATCGGGAACTTGCACTTGGTGCTTGGAAATAGGGGGAAGGGCACGCTTGCCGCAAGGAAGAAAGCCGAACTCGCTTCTGCAATTTCCAAAGATCTCATGCAAGCGCTTAGGATATCCGATAAGACGCAACGCCTCTACAAGACCCGAATTGTTGACACCACCCTCTTTTGAGATCTCATCGCCCGCAATGCTACCGGTGTCGTGGTTTCAACATCATTAGCCAAGTCTCCACCACTGCATATAGCTATTATCCCATGGACCGATGAGACATGCAGATTCCGCACCTTCCGGATTTAGTATATGTATCCAGGGCAAGACAGTAATTAATCAGCAAAGCTCAACCTCAACGAAGGCAGCTTTTGCTGTGTATGAAGGATAATAGTGCTTTGCCGAAGACGAGATTCAAGTTCAAAACATTATTGTCACCTGAGATGCCTTCCAAACGAGCTCCTTTTACGTCTCTTGAGAACGAAGCCGTAGTAGCTAAAAGAAGGCGAACTACAACAGCTAAAGCGGTTCCTACATCCTCCACTTCCAAGTCGGTAAAGTCAAAGCCACAAGTCTCCCGTACCAAAGTCCTTAAACCATCCAATAAGGAGCTTGCAGAGAAGCTTCCCATCCCTCCGCAATTCGACTATTTCCAGAGCCCATTTCCAGTACATAATGCCCGCCCCTTGCTACCAGCCAAGCAGCTCCATTTACCAGTCGACTTGTTTGGACTAATCAGCAAAAAAAAAAAGGATACACCCGGACGCACCCCGTGCTCCCTGTGCGTCCGGCGGTCCAGGCGCATAGAACGTAAACTCGCGTTCTGGGTGTGCGGTCTTTTATTAGGTGCTTGTGGACAGGGGTCCATGCCGCCCAGACGCACCAGACGCAACCAAGGACTCAGAAGGTACCCGACGCAGAAAGGTTCTCCGGACGCAAAAAGGTTCTCCGGATGCAACCCGATAGGATAGAATATTAGTGGAAGTACTCAGGTGTAACTAGCTATCATCAGATACCTCCTAAGTCAACAACTCTACCTTCGAGGACTTTGAATAAGTTAGTGAAAACTGTGGAGAATATCCAAATTGTCCGGAAAGATCCATGCAGTATTACTCATGTTTACTTATTTGAGTCATTTAGATAGTAAAATAGGCATATATTTATTAAAGCTAGTCTAGAAAACAGTAGCACTCGGTAGCTAACAATTTGAAAGTACTTGCCGGGGGAACACAAGTACAAAGGTTGTGATAGCATTTGAACCTGCGGTCGGACAGCGTCGGGACAGGGTGCGTTGGAATCCGCCGGTCGAGGGGAATCGAGTGGTATAGGTTTCGAAGCGTCCGCATGGCTATAGAGGTCAGCAGAATGAAAAAGGCAGATACCTCAGCGGGCAGATGTCCTCCAGAGTCAGGAAGGCTGTCATTGGAGTCTGCTCGCCGAGGGGAATCGAATGGTATAGGTCTCTAAGTGTCCGCATGCCTGTAGCACCCAGTAGCCGCCAATTAGAAAGTACTTGCTGGGGGAACTCAAGTACAAAGGTTTCGATAACATTTCAACCAGCAGTCGGACGGCGTCGGGACAGGGTGCGTTGGAATCCGCCGGTCGAGGGGAATCGAGTGGTATAGGTTTTGAAGTGTCCGCATGGCTATAGAGGTCAGCAGAATGAAAAAGGCAGATACCTCAGCGGGCAGATGTCCGCCGGAGTTGGGAAGGGTCTCATTGGAGTCCGCTCGCTGAGGGGAATTGAATGGTATAGGCCTCGAACCATCCGCATGCCTGTAGCACCCAGTAGCCAACATTTTGAAAGTACTTGCCCAGGGAACTCAAGTACAAAAGTATGCATAGCCATTCAGCCAGTGGTCGGACAGCGTCGGGACAGGGTGCGTTGGAATCCGCCGGTCGAGGGGAATCGAATGGTAAAGGTTTCGAAGCGTCCGCATGGCTATAGAGGTCAGCAGGATGAAAAAGGCAGATACCTCAGCGGGCAGATGTCCGCCAGAGTCAGGAACGGTCTCATTGGAGTCCGCTCGCCGAGGGGAGTTGAATGGTATAGGTTTCGAAGTGCCCGCATGGCTATAGAGGTCAGCAGGGTGAAAAAGGCCGATACCTCAGCGGGCAGATGTCCGCCAGAGTCGGGAAGCGTCTCATTGGAGTCCGCTCGCCTAGGGGAATCGAATAGTATACTTCTCGAAGCGTCCCCATGCCTGTAGCACCCAGTAGCCAACAATTTGAAAGTACTTGCCCAGGGAACTCAAGTACAAAGGTTTGGATAACATTTCAACCAGCTGTCGGACAGCGTCGGGACAGGCTAAGTTGGAATCCACCGGTCGAGGGGAATCGAATAGTGTAGGCTTCGAAGCGCCCACATGGCTATATAGGTCAGCAGGATGGAAAAGGCAGATACCTCAAAGGGCAGATGTCCGCGAGTGTCGGGAATCATCTCATTGGAGTCGGCTCGCCGAGGGGAATCGAATCGTATAGGTCTCTAAGTGTCCGCATGCCTATAGCACCCAGCAGCCGACAATTTGAAAGTACTTGCCCGGGGAACTCATGTACAAAGGTTTGGATAACGTTTCAACCACCAGTCGGACAGCGTCAGGACAGGGTGCGTTGGAATCCGCCGGTCGAGGGGAATCGAATGGTATAGGCTTTGAAGCGTCCGCATGGCTATAGAGGTCAGCAGGATGAAAAAGGCAGATATCTCAGGGGGCAGATGTCCGCCAGAGTCGGGAAGGGTCTCATTGGAGTCCGCTCGCTGAGGGGAATCGAATGATATAG
>Ga0307509_10004981_pt1 | contig 18764 bp, 25 predicted proteins | sample 10_EM_MG_FD_202245 | JGI IMG/M metagenome (GOLD analysis project Ga0307509, IMG submission 202245) | Populus trichocarpa ectomycorrhiza microbial communities from riparian zone in the Pacific Northwest, United States - 10_EM | ecosystem: Host-associated > Plants > Roots > Unclassified | place...
TCGAAGCAGTTGCAGCACCGGAAGTGGAAGTGGATTGCCGTTGGAATCTGTCCAGGATCCCGCCTCATTACCTTCTAGTATGGTTCGCACAAAATCTTCACGCCTCTGACCCGAGGACCGACACGCCGAGACCAATTTCCTTGCAACCCCAATGACATCGGCCGCGAGCGCTTTGTGGTACTCCTTGATCGTGACCCCATCCGGGAGATGCTTTGCTTGCAGCGCCTCTTCCGTGATTCTGGGAGGTTGCCTAGCAGGTACTGAATATCGGAATTCGACTCACTCTTCAATGTTGCATGGATCGCTTGCACTGCAAGGTTGATGACATGAGGATGTGGACCTGCAGCGAAGAACCTCTGAATACCTGACTCGGTTCCCATTACGATCAAACGAGACTCCGGCGTCCCGAAACCGTCTTTCGAGATGTTGCATCATCGTGTTGTTGTTCGATGCGTTATCCGCGGTAATGGAACCGAACCTAAGAAGGAATAGTCATTCCAGGTTTCTGCGAGTGAGGAAAAATGTCCCTTACACGGTTCGTGATTCCCATCTTATCAATGATCCCAAAGAGAATTTCGCAAGGTTTTCACCCGTGTGCGAACCCACGATGTGGCGGAATGCAAGGAGGCCAGACCGCGACAGGAGGCGGCTACTTCCTGCTTCACGAATAATATAATGTGCGGTCACCCCCAGGAATGATATGAGCAACTGATTACTCCAACCATCTGTTGTTAGCGACACCCTCCCAAGAGCATTCTGTATGGGTATGTTAGTCTACCGGGATCGAGATGGATGATCAACTTTGGGTAACTGAACGCGCCTCCATATCATCCGCAAATTCTTTGCGTTCTCGCTCCCATGCTTCGATGATCTCCTTCGTAAACTTTGTTCGATGAGGTATGTCTTCTTCCAAACATGTGCCACCGCCTATGTAGGTAAGCAGCTCCCGGAAGTGTGGATTGTTGATGACATTTATCGACTGCGATCTCGGTGAGTTGTGGGACCTCCGGTACAAGAGGCATTCAACGGACCTGATCGTCACTCGTAAAGCTACCCGCAGTAAAATACCGATTATGGGTGGAGGAAGAGGGGGGGTGTTATTTACCTTCAAAGTCAACGAGTGTTCGTGCCCCCAGCGTGACGAATCTCCGCTGGGGTGTAACGTTCGGTCACGCGGATCACCCACTGCCGCGTTTGAACTCGGGCTGCCAAGCAGCTGCGGAACGCGAAACCGTCCGTCCGTTTGCCGGCGGAGTCCAAACAGTTCTTCTCAAAAAGGATCCAACTGTGGCTGATCGTCATACTCAAATGATCCTATCTAATGGTGCACATATTGCGTCTCCGTTAGTTGGAAACCTGGCGGAGAATTGGTTCTACGACGGAATACATTCTATATTTGTTGGACACCGAGACCTGGGCCCTCAAAATGAGTGTCGGATTAATCCGGTTAGATTACACGTCGAAATGGGCCAATTTGGGGACCTTTTGGCTCCGGGAGTCCCGAGCATTAGTACAAGGAAAAAAGAAATCTCGTGTACATGCAATAATATACGGGTGAAAACATTCAGTGGCCCAGGACAAGTGGTGCGTGATGTACGGGGTTCGTGCCCCCTCTCGTCGGAACACGATCACTCTTTGGAAAACCAGCCGATTCTACAACACGGAATAGGAACTTCAAGTCATCGCAACTGAATATTTGAATGGTCGGCAAGGTGCACCACCACAGACCTCGGAAACCACGGAAGATGACGAGTGCTCGAGTGCTCCATCGTCTCCGAGTCGAAGAAATACGACAAGGGTTCCCAGCCCCAACCATGTTGTACAAAACCGTGGTACTCGAGAAACCGGCTGTGGACCAGACTCTAGGGCTCGGCGACGTAATCTTGCACGCTCGTCCTGGATCCGAGGAACTGTTCGAGTGCACGGTAATGGATTTGTGCAACAACTCCACGGGTCTGTAAGTATGTCCTCTCTTAGGCCCCAGTTTTGTACTGAGTAAGTATCCCTCGTATTCACGGCAGGACCGCCGTCATATCGGAGCTTGAAACCCACGTGCGCTATCATAAATATACGGTACCGCCACCGCGCTCCCCTCTTGTCGGCCAGCTAGGCGAAAAATTCCCAGCGCGCAGCGGAGAGTTTGCCTGATCATACGTCGCCAAAGCCACCCTACCCAACTCGTAGCGGGAGACGTCGTCGAAGTCGTGTGACGCCAAGAGCAAAGGTCAATCGACGGTACCGTATCTTCGGGTTTGTATCCGTTCTTTTGGTTCCTTATCCAGAACTCGTTCAGATCATGTCCAACCTACCCAGCGGATCCACCAATCCTACCCCCCAGAGTCCGGTAGGTCACCCGGGACGTGGAAACGTGTGGTAAACCTGACCCGAAAACAGGTTCTCGCTAAAACGAGCGGGGCCCCACCCTCCAACGAAGACGTTGAAGGCACCCTGTCTACAGCTAATTCCGATGCCGACCCGTTCGGCTTTCGGGGCGGGATAAGGACCGACGAAGAGCTCACCGTCCTGAGGCAGCGGAAGAAGGGAAAACCCCTCGAGAACTATCACCGTAAACAGAATGAGGTTCGATCTTCGTTGGTCCAGACAGTCCGCCCCTGATCATCACTTCCCAAACAGCTGATTGATAGCTTACTGAAACCTGTGGCCGTTCACACGCAGGAGGCCAAGGACTCCGCAGATGCTGCACGTCTCTCTGTACGGTCAAATTTTCGCTCATAACGTGGCGTGTCTCACCCCCCCAGGTGAAAATTGCTGTCTACGCCAGCTTGGTTGCCAACGTCGTTCTATCTTTTATTCAGAGTAAGCTTCCCCTGCAACATTTGTTACACTCTCACCTGACGGTCACGATTCTAGTCTATGCTGCCGTTTCTTCGTTATCTCTGTCGTTCTTCGCCACAGCCGTCGACTCCGTCTTCGACCCTATGAGCAACCTCTTACTCTGGAGGCTACACCGGGTGTCGAAGAAGTTGGACACGAACAAGTGGCCGGTCGGCGGTGCCCGTCTGGAAACTATCGGAAACATCTGTTACGGTATGGATTACTGGGTTCTCTGCCCCATTTTACTCACTCTCCCCAAGGTTTCTTGTGCGTATGTTTGAAGCACACCAAGGTTCCCCCTCCTGACGTCAAACAGGATGTTTGCCGTCAACCTTGTCATTATTGTCGAGTCTATCCGTTCGATAGTTTCTCACAAGGGCAATGATACCAATGGGCTCTTCATCCCCGCAATTGCCTCTGTCGCCTCTGCTTTGGGTTGGTTACCTGTCCCCCGTTTCCGGACCAGCGGCTGACCCGCGAACTATAGGCGTCAAGTTCCTGTTATTCCTGTACTGCTTTGCCGCCAGGAAGGGCTCGAGTCAGGTGCAAATGCTTTGGGAGGACCACAGGAACGACTTGTTTGTCAATGGGTTTGGTAAGATGGGTCCGATGCCACAGCCATTAAAAAAAATATCACTAACGTTCCACAGGTCTTCTCATGTCTGCGGGTGGTAGCAAGTGGGCCTGGTGTATGCCCCCCTCTCAACATTGTGTGCCTGCTCTCTAACGCGACCTCGTAAAGTCTTGGACCCCATGGGCGCCATCATCGTACGTCTACCGCATGGATTTCTGTTCCCAGCTCATATCTTCTGACCTATCTTCGCAGATTGGCACTGGCGTCAGCTGCTCTTGGATCTATAGAATTTACAGAGAATTCGAATTATTGGCCGGAAAATCCGCTCCCAATAATTTCATTCAGCTTCTGGTTTACAAAGCGATGACGTTCAGCAACGAGATCGAAAAGATCGATACCGTTCGCGCGTACCATGTAAGTCTCCGCCTATCTGGGACCGGGCAGGCATTTTCTCACAGGATTCTATATACTAGAGCGGCCCAGACTACTTTGTTGAGATCGACATCGTCATGGACGCAAGCACACCGTTGTGGAAAGCGCATGACATTAGCCAGCAACTCCAGGATACGATTGAGATCCTTCCCAATGTGGAGCGAGCATTCGTCCACGTTGATCACGAAACGACCCATACCCCCGTAAGCCCATTCACCAGTGCATCCGCTTTGCGGTGACCGCCCTTTCCCCGTTCTCACTGGTTACACACAGGAGCATCGCAAGGCCATGTAGGAGGGAGCTCGGTAGGGGTATACCGATAATCTGTACCATTGGATCTAAGGGACACAGCTTTATATACCGTACCAGCCGCTATCATTAAAAATTGCGAGCAAGCGCGATGTGTTACACACATCCAGATCCACTAGACCCAGACACAACTCCCGACGCCGAACCTGGGACCGATCGGAGCAGTTTCTGTATTCGACAATCGTATTCCGCGAGGAGATCTATGCCCGCTAGTGGGGTGTGAGCCTCGCCTCGGCGTGTGCGCCGGCGGCGCTGGGGAAGATCATTATTATGTGCGGAAGGGGTATAGCCCAGGACATTGGGGTTATCCTTCGCCCACGCTTTGATACTGTGAGTGTAGTATCGGCTTCGGTTCCGTAACCAAAATGGTAGGAGGGGTTGGACTCACTAGCCACGAATTTTCTCATGCTTGAGTGAGAAATGGGAATGTATGACATCCTACAGGTGAAGTTCAGTAATTCAATCGTGAGTTGGAAGGTCTGTACGTACTCCCCACAGTCCGTTTAGGTGTACATCGTCCAGCCATTCAACTACCGCCCAACGAACGGTCTGCACGCAAATACCGCGGTTATAGGTGATACTCTCGCGGCGTTTTGGATTGGCACGACCACTCCCTGGCCTAAATTATAAGGGTCAGCCATAGGTTATTTGAAGGTAACCGAGAACTCACTCATTAAAGTACGGCGCCTCGACGAGGATCATGCTCTGGATACTCACAAGCACCTGCAACAGGGTCGATTTACGAGGTTGCCAATTCTCCTCGGCGGATCCTGACCAGGTTCCCAGGAGTGACAAGCAAACCTTTCCGCAGTTGTAGAGGTTTGGGTTGAATCTGACTTTCCCTCCACCAGTCGTGCAGAGGTTCATCAATGGGGGTGAATTAGGGTACTGGATCGGCAAGAAGCAATCGAACTCGAAGAGGCCGCCTGCGTATGGTGTATTCTCGGGGCCTGCGATCATAATCTTACTGTTCGTGCGGGAAGGCTGAGCGGGTTTCACGGTGGTGTAGTGGAAGGGACGCACATGATATCATTTCGGACCTCATCAACTCGAACCCAAATCCCAGGGGGCAGGCCAGTACCCATGACTGCCAACTCTTTGAGAATATATAATCTGTCCTTCGGGATACGTGTGTCATTGGAACTAGCCTCAACCATACCACAATAGTGGAAGCGCCGATACACAAGTCCCCCAGTTGGTCCGTCTTCAGAAAGAGTGACATACTTGAAGGCCAGCTCCTCGCATTCACGTTCATAGGCCTTGTCGAGTTGTTCGGCGTCCGAGGGGGGTTTTCCGACCTGCTCGTCTGCCTTGTCCCCGTCCGGCTCCAATACGGTCCCGATGACCGTCAGGCAGCGGTCGAGGTCCTCCTTTGCAGCTATGATGTCCCCACAGAGCGACATTTCCTTGATTCCTGTTTCTCCTATATCCCCAGTGATACTTGACATCCCCGTGAGGTACGCCTCGCATTGTTTCGTGAGTTTCTCGAAGTGGTTATAGAGTGGAGCCGTCCTGACGACGCCACCGTCCTCGTCTCTCTCCCAGGCAACCTCACCGTCACCGCGAATGAAGGCATCTATCCCGCAACTCTTGATCTTGGACCACCCCCGGGAGACCAACAATTTGATAGTGAGCTCGCAATCGGCCAATCGTCGTAAGAGCCGCAACATCGTTTGGTATGCCTCGCTCCTAGCAATCCAGTCAGCGACGGAATCATTTCTAAGGAGTGCTCCCAGAGCTTCGGGAAGATAAGATAGTTGCAACAAGGCCACGACCGACGGGTGTGGGACGAAGTCGAAGGGTGCTGGAGAATCAGCGTAGGGGTTAGGAAGGTAGACCGCCAAGGCGCCAAAGACCCAGTTCGAAGCGCTATCCCAGCTTTGAGTCTTGTCGGAGGGCTCGTCCTTTTCCGTCTTGGGCTTCGATGCTCCATTGGAACGCCTGCGGGTTTTCTCGCCCCGTTTCGGTTTCGATTTCGGTTTCGTCATTGCCTTTGCCTTATATGAAGGTTCTGAACCACTGACCGCGCCCCAGCCTCCTCCCCACGGGTCGGGAACAGGAGGGTCCTGGTGGAAATCGATGCCACCCCATCCCCATCCCAGGTCGCCCGGGTCAGCAGGACCCCACCCGTACTGCCCGTCCATACCCACGTCGTCGTCATACCCACCAAACCCATCAAACTGTGGTACGTCAGTTGCATAGCCGGTCCCAGCGGGGCCGGCTGTGGAGGGCCGTTTCTTTGAGGCTTTGGTCACGGTATTGTTTACGCGTTTCTGGGAGTTGGACAACTCGTTTAGATGGCGGAAATCCAGAATCCCGAGGATCTCAAAAACGGCAATGACTCGAACACGAGCGCAGCACTTGGTTGTGTTACATTCATCGACCTGACCACACGGCGAGGCACACTGAGCGGGCGACATGCACCCACGGCAGTGACTTATCCCACATTCTGCGCAGAACGTGTGGAGCAACTCTGCAATGCTCTGGAGGTCTGTCGACACGGTCTGCAACCTCATGTCAGCTCTGTGAGTAGAACGAGTGGCGGCCCACATACAGGTTTCCGGACGGGTTGAATTGGTCTTTTGCACTGAGAGCACTTTCTTTCACCAAAGAATAGGTCTCTGAATTGCTCAAGGATCTGATCAGGAGGGTAGATCTCGCTCGACGTCTCGAATTCAACGGGTGTATCTTCGAAAGAGTCGGGCTGGCGATCCGGGACTGCCAAGGGCGTTCGTTGGAGTGGAACGGCGGATGGGATCGGTGCCTCATCGTCTGAGATGGATATGACATCGACACTACGCAACCGATGTGGCGGGTCACCTGTTTCTGGGGGGGCCCGACCCTTGCCTTTCTGTTTGGCGGTTAGACGCGGAGGAGAGATCTGGCGGATGTCGTTGTCGCTGTCGTCAGAGATGACGATTGGAGTGTGTTTTCTTGGCTGTTTCGTGACGGGGCTGTGGATTGTAATGGATGCACTACGCTTTCGGGAGTTTGACATTGTGGTAGAGGCCGAAAGAGTGATGCGGACGATCACCATCGCCTTCCGGATTGGGACGTGTTATAGGTCGAGGCAACAGAGACAAACCTTGACTGGATCCTCACTTACCCTCATCCTCATCCTCTGTTTCTCGCCCCGTCACCTCCCGCCCATCCACACTTTCGCTGTGGGTTCCATCCTGCCCAGTTCCAACCGCATTTACCGCCCGTCCAACCGAACTACCAGGCCTCCTCCGGCCAGAGAACAATAGAACATCTCCGCTAATTATCAGCGTTCTGCATCAATGGTACCACTCCCACCTATCATTCCCCCGATGATCATTCCAGATCTGACACGGTGACAAACCCAGGAGGCCCACCATCAGGACCCGGAGGAGTTGTATGTGAAGCAGGACAGGATTGGTGCGTGCTCTCTACGTGAACGCGCCTGCGTGCCCGACCGTTAATCTGGTTATGCGGCAGGCAAGGGTTCGTTTGGAGAGGTCTACAAAGGGTATCATATCAACCCGCCTATCGCAACCCCGACACGCGCTCATAACAACCGACGTTCAGCTTCGACAAACGGACGGGGAAAACTGTAGCTATCAAGATTATCGACCTCGAAAGCGCAGAGGATGAGATAGAGGATATCCAACAAGAGATTCAGATCCTTTCTCAACTCGATTCCCCGCATGTAACCAAGTAAACCCCTTCCGCTATCCAGCCCACCGCCCCAATAACACACTCATCACAGATACCATGGCTCCTTTTTAAAGAATTCCCATTTGTGGATCGTTATGGAGTGAGTGCGTTCACCTCCACACCCTGGGCACCGGATAACCTTTCACCTCGATCAAGGTACTGTTCGGGAGGCTCATGCTCAGATCTGGTACGCCCCCCGCCCCCCTTTTCCACCCCTATTTCAGAAGTTCAACCGAGGTAGATGAAACCCGGAGTCTTCCGTGAAGAGTACATCGCGATTATCGTTCGAGAGCTTCTCAAGGGCCTAGAATACCTTCACCAAGAGGGCAAACTGCATCGGGATATCAAAGGTAAGTCCCGCACCGCCCGTGTCACGGCCCCCACTTATTCGTTTCACCAAGCCGCTAATATCCTGCTCTCCGCAAATGGTGAGGTCAAATTGGCAGATTTTGGTGTCTCTGGACAATTGTCCGGGACACTATCTGCGAAAAAGAATACGTTCGTTGGAACGCCGTACTGGATGTCACCCGAGGTTATCAAACAGAGTGGCTACGATCACAAGGCCGACATCTGGAGCTTGGGGATCACAGCAATCGAACTCGCCAAAGGGGAGCCTCCATACGCCGAATTGCACCCAATGAAGGTTTGGTCGTCCCTTTGCGCAGCCAGCTGGCAACTAACCCGTTTCTGTTCCCTCAGGTTCTGTTCTTGATCCCTAAGAACCCTCCTCCGCAGCTGGATGGGGTATTTTCCAAAACGTTCCGCGAGTTCGTGGCTTACTGCCTCCAGCGTGATCCCAAGGATGTTAGTCCAAACTATTTCAATCACCGACCTATTCTACTAACACTGCCCCAGCGCCCAACTGCTCGTGACCTCCTGAAGCACAAATTTGTGCGGATGGCAAAAAAGACGAACTACCTAACCGAACTCATCGAACGCCATGAAAGGTGGAAAGCGGAGGGTGGAGAGAAGCCCGACGACCGCGACCAGGCTCGCGATTACGACGAGTCCGCTGCTCTGTCCCTCGTTTCGTTTCATAGTCTGATGTACATCCCCGCAGCCAACATAACAGCGATCCGGAAGACCTCTGGGATTTCGGCACCGTCCGCCACGTTGGAGCAACCATCGGTCGTACTCAACACACCCCAGCCATCGACGATCATGGTGGCCGAAACGGCGGTCTGTCGACTTACTCTGTAACCCCGATCCCCTCGAACGTCTTGGGACCCGCAGCATATGATCACAAGCTGCCGATGGATCTCTCCCCTATTGCCAATAAGGGCGATCACCTTCCTCCCATTCCTCCGCCGCCAGCGAAGAAGTACGACGTGGAAGCGACGGTTAAGCACGCCCTGCCGAAGGGATCTGGTACAGCAAGAGCTACGGTTCAGAGGGAGCCTTCCGACGAGTTCGACGATTACGATGAGGACTTTGTCAATCACGAAGGACAGAACGGGAACGGCGAACCGGAGTTGCCGGATACCACACTCTTGGACTCTGTCGTCCTCCCAGCATTGGCCTCGGTATGAATATCCTCCTGGCCCCAGTTTTGGGTGGCGACCTCTGATCTGATATCTCCCCAGTTGTTCCCCCGAGTAACCACCCAAGAAGCGCGAGTAGCCCTGAGCACTTTACAGCGGGCCTTCACTGAAGCGGAGAGGATCATCCCTGGCGTGACTATGGAACTCGTTAACGAGATAGTTGACTCTGTAGAGCACATCGATATCGATGATGACCGCAGATGATCCCAGGGCAATTCACCTCGTTAGTGTTTTTCAAGTCGTGGACAGATCTTCCCTCCAGATAATTCGTTTCTCCCCTTCCGCCACTTACCAACCTCTACATCGATTGACTATGCGATCTGGTCCCTTCTTTCCTTACTTCATCAAGTACCCCACCCACCATTCTGTACTTGTAAACGTCACTCTTCCATCGTATACCTACTCCGAGTACATAATACACATCGCAACATTCTAGTCGAGAAAATGGGCCAGCCGAGGAATAGCGCCCCCTAACTAGCTGCCGCTTCTGGTTTTGTTGTCCGTTTCTTCTTCCCCGTTGTCCCCTTCTTCGGCCGCGTAACCTTTATCGGGTCGAGGCTCCTTGACCGAGGAGTTTCGTCGACCCCCACGTCATGGACTAGGAAGGATGCCACAGAAACTGGTGTGGACGACATCGATTGGCGGGACTCATTTGGATTTGGGAAACCGGGCCGGAGGGTTGGAAGCGTTGGCGTCTTGGTGAATGCCGGCATCTCACCCTCTCTGTCAACAACGAACTCTCGGTTTTGGTGTGTCGATGATTTAGAATCTTTCCGCAGGATAGTCTCAGGTTGTACTGGTGCTGTAATAAAGTTAAATGAATGACGCGGCAACAAATGTGCGGGTGGAATGGGACGCACCTGGCGCAACGGGCATCAGATCATCGAGGCGAACAATAGGAATCGAGTCAACGTCCAAAGAAGTGGATGGTGCCGGCTTCTCGATCTCCTTCTTGTCAAAGATGTAATATGGATCATCCTTGAGCCTCTCGATGCGTTCCCGCCGTTTCTAGAAATAGGACATCAGTATGAGATCAACGAGGACAATGAATGAACTCCACCCTCTCCTGTTCTGCCTTCTCTTCTTCAGTCTCTGCAGCCGGCGCAAGGGCATCCTCCTGGAGGAGTTTGTCTGCATGTTTCTCCGTTACTTTGCCATTCACTTCCTTCTGCTTCCCTTTCTTCTTCTTTGGTCTCCGCCCGCGCCCCTCTCCTGTGGCAGGCGTTGGCACGACACTTTTAGGAGGAGGGACAATCCATTCATCCAAGTCTAGCCCCTCGGGTATTGGTACGTTAGCCTGGGCCGCCGCCGCTACTGGATTCAGTGGGTACGCAGACACCAGAGGGTGAATGAGGTAAAGGCTCTTCGGGAACTCCGGCTCTACAGTGCCAGACTCGAAACCGTCAGAACCACTGGCGAAGGCATAGCTCTCGGTGGGTCGTGGCCTGAACTGTGATAGGTCGGCACTTATGAACGCGAAAAGCCCTAGCGAGTTCGCCGCCTTTGGCCGCTGTGAGCGGGATGTACTGCGTTATTACGAAACGAACACTCACACGCTCTTGAACTTCTATGTTCGGATTTGTGGCGAATTCGTGCAGTCGTTCAACAACGTAGTCAACCTGTTGCTTGACTTTTGGGAGGTCGTCGTTGTCCCAGCGTTTCGCAGTCTCCACAGCCCAGAAGGCGAACACCTTTGTCGCGGCATGAACGTATACTGCAACAGTCTCAGGGTGCAGTTTGGAAATAGCCGGTTGGAGTAACACGGGTAGCAGCTTCTGCGGTTCCGCAAGTTCCCTTCAACACAGTGAGCGTTCCGACAAACGTAGTGAACGAGAGTCCCACCCGCAGTATTCACCACAGATCCAGGCAGCGGCCCACAAAACCTCCGCACAGCTTCCTTCGTCCGATGCGTTCAGGAGGAATGTATCGTCGTTAAGCAGCTTGACCATCAGTTTCACGGCATATCTGCGTGCGGCCCTCACACGGCCAATAACGTCCACGAGGTGGTCCCTGACCTGGAGTCCAACATCTACGGAGGCAACGTATGCAAGGTCAACCAATACCGAAAGGTACCACTCGAAGTCGGTCACGTTGGCATAGGTATCTCGTGAACATATTGAAAGTATCCTTTGGGCAAGTGTCAGTCGGTATGCACGGGCTCCGGCGAGTAGGCTTGTGGGTTGTACACCATGAGGTGGTTGTGTGTGTTGCGACAATGAATGGACTGCTGTGGGAACCGCTGCCACACCGTCTGGTCTAGCCAGATGTGATAGGAGCTGCTGAGTGATGGATTGCAGGTTGCCTTCATCAACCTATGGATGCAAAGTTAGCCCTAAGGCCACGGGGAGAAAGCGGTGACATGGGATACCATAGCTGAGACAAGATCCAAAGCTCTCATCCGGATACTCATATCCTGGTCATCAATGCTTGACAAGATGACTCTCTCGTACTCCCCAACGAGGTGCGGATGGCTAGGGACGATCTTAACCAGTGCAAGCAGTGCGATGTATTTGACTGGAAGTGATTGTCAGGTGAATCACACGGTTAGTCCGCAGTAAACTCACGGTTCTGGTCAGGGTCCTGCAGGAAGGTGGCCAGTTTGGTGACACAAGTCCTTGCAAGGGTGTCACCGGAGTGTGGTTGCAACATCCCCCCCACTATACACGTATGAACGCATTCATAGAGTAAAGATATCGCGGGTGTTGTGCCAATAAGGTCCTTAATCGGTTTCTGGAGTTTCTGAAGTAGGCGCGGTTCGTGCGGGGTCAAGGCGCCGAACTATAGGCCGTTTAGCGACGGTGAACCGCAGACCAAACCTTGCGAACTTACGAGTTTGATGACTTTGATCAGCAGCCAATTGTTATTTGAGGTGGTGAGCAGGTGGAATAGATGAGGGGCCAGTATTAGGTAGTCGGTAGGGTTCTGGCGAACCAGTTCACAGAGAACGTTTACAGTTGCGGACACAACGCCTGATCAAAGGTCAGTTGGTTGGTGAAAGCCGAAGTATATCGCGCGCCTTGGTCAGGGTCGCTCAGCTTCTCCGTTAGACGCGGTAAGGCGATGGAGGCCACATCAGGATGGTTTGCGAAGACCTTGTATAAGGCAACTACAGCACGTTTCCGGATGGCCGGTCGCGAATGGTTAAGCATCGTAACAATTTCAGGATGCAGATCCCGAGCCAAATCTGAGGTCATAAATTGCGAAAGTCCATTCAGAGTCACCGAGATGTCGAGGGGAGTGCCGCTTAAGTCCTGTAGGATTAAGCTACAGGAAGAGCTACATCCAGGTAGAACGGCGAACCTTTTTCAATAAGTTGGTGGTCAACATCAGCACATCCGTATCCTTCGAGAATGACTGTGATGCCGCCAGGTACCCAACACACTTGAGATGGAACTTGGATGAAGACATGACTTCAACAACGTGAAACGAAGCCCAGCTCATATCGTAACCAAGCATATCGAGCTAGAACGATGTTAGTATGGCATCCGGGATCGCCAAAGCGGAACGCTCACGTAGGTGAGTTTCATGATGGCTCCCGCTTTAAGCCCCATGTCCTTGCTCTTGATCTCTTCCCGGATTTCGTCCACGGCCCTGTTGATGAACGTGGCCTCATCTTGCTTGTTCGCCCGCAGGCCACGAATGAGATCTTGCAGGGTCCGTTCCCACATAGAGATAGAGAACTGGGGCCGACGGTTCCGTCACCCGTCCCTTAAAGCGTGGAATTGCGGAGGCAAGGAGTGAAATGATGAGCACGTGCCTACCGATCATTCCTCAAACTCATCAGCCACTTTCACCCCCGCCCTTGTGAGTGTTCGTGGGTAATCCCCTCGCGTTTTGGCTACGACGTACCCAATACATTCAAGCAGATAAGTCTCAGAATTTGGGCCGCGGGATCCGAAGAGGATGAGCACTCTCACTCGAGATGAGTACGAATGAGTCCCGTTCACTCCTTGCCCAGTCCCTGACATTCCAACAGCATCGAAATCGCGACCCGTGCGGCGGACCAGTTCACTCGTCTGTTTTACTCCACGTACGACTCGCCGACGAGGGCCATAGACGTGCCAAAGTTGTACCGCCCTTCTTCTGCGATCACTTGGAACGGGAACCCGTTCGCAGGCGCAGACGGTGTTCGAGACTTGCTGAACGACACCCCTATCACGAAGCACGAAGTGCAGTGTTTCGACTGTCACCCTATTCCAGGTCGGTTCCACTCCTACCCGCTGTTGGTTTGTCGTGTGCCGACCCAACCCCTGACAGGGAGCCAACCTCCAAACCTCCTGGTCACCGTTTCTGGCACGGTGACCCACGGAAACACGGCCAGTCCACCAGCCCCTTCAAATAACAGTACAAAGTCGAAGAACGTCGAAGGACAACCGAGGGTCTTCTCACAAACTTTCGTTCTCGTCCCCGATTCTTCAGCTGTCCCAGCAAAAACAGGCGAAGTTGCCAAGTACTACATCAGCGCAGACGCTTTCCGTTTTGTTGGCTAAAGGGTGCAATTATAACGATGTCATGAGATCTACTATCTAATAATAATGTACAACAATATGGTAGACAATCAACCAAACGTTTGGCTGGACCTTGCACTGCGCTTGATCTTCGAGAGGCGCCATTCATCCGGTTTCTCGTACTAAAGCACCAAGTCAGCACGGGGAGAATCGAAAGGAAACGACAGGGACTTGCCTTATTGTACAGCGGCTCGATCTTCTCCTGTTTCTTGCGTTTGCTGATCTTGCTCGAATCCGCAACCTTGAAGAACTGCGGGGCGACTTCCACCAGCCATTTAGGTTCCACTGCGGTCACATTATGACAGTACTCTCTCGTCGTCAGGATCAGCTCGTGGTAGACCAGCCATTCGGGTGCCCTATTGAACAGCGCGGACGACGGGTGAATGTAGACTGGGGTTCCCTCAACCAGGGTCTTGTACCCCTCCTGCGGGTCTTTCTTAGCGGCGTGGCGGAAGAACCCAGAACAGATGGCCCGCCGAACGAGGTTGTAATCACGACCGGCCGAGAGGATATCGTGTTTGTACCTGAGTAATATGAGCGACCCACTCAAAGCGGATGCCGTCAGTGCTCACCTGTCCATGATACCTAACAACTGCTTCCGTACGTCCTCAGCTCTGCGCATACTCCTAGCCTGGATGAAGTTCTCGAAACACCACGGATTAGAGTAGTTGCTGCCTTTCCACCCATTGTATACGGTCAACAATGTTAAGTGGTCCCCCTCCGGTTGGTTAAATTTAGCCTTCTTGGCATCTGCTTGACCCTGTTTCTCTTTCGGCCGATAGAAGACGGTGGGGATTGACAACATAGCAACGATAGATAAAATTTCCTCGGAACACCCCAACTCAACCGAAGCGATCAGCATCTTCGCGAGCGTTGGTTCCAGTGGGAAGTCCGCCATCTTACGGCCCAGCCTGGTTAAGAGGCCTTCATCGTCGAGAGCGGACAGCGCATACAACGACTCAAGGGCAGTTAACATTGTCTGAGCCGGTGGAGGGTCCATGAAGTCGAAACTGAGAAGGTCGTTGATACCCATGGCCTTCAGTAACAGGATTGTGTGCGCAAGATTTGTCCGTTGTATATCGGGGATGGAGGCGGGAAGCATCTCGTTTCGATAGGCGGCCTCAGTATAGAGGCGGTAGCATTTCCCTGGACCAGTCCTCCCGGCACGGCCCGCTCGTTGGCGCGCCTGGGCCTGGGAAATGGGCATCACGACAAGCGAGTCCATACCAAGCCTAGGGTCGTAGGCGTTTTGTTTCGAGAAACCGGGGTCGACGACATAGTAGATACCGGGGATCGTCAAACTCGTCTCTGCCACGTTGGTTGCGACGACGACCTTTCGGGCTCCGGGAGGGGTGGGTTCGAATACACGAGATTGAACTTCGGATGGTAGAGCGGAATAAATGGGAAGGATGAAGAGTTCCGGGACCTTCGGACCTAGTGCCTTCATGCGTTCGTAGAGTATTTCGCAAGCCGTGTCGATTTCTTCCTGGCCTGTCAGGAACAGGAGGACATCGCCTGGAGGTTCTGACAGGTGGATCTGCATGACGGTGATGAGGGATGCGTCCAGATAGTCGGTTTCCGGCTCCTTTGTGTAAAGGTATTCGACAGGGTACGTCCGACCCGGGATCGAGAAGATTGGACACCCGTAGAAGTACTTCGAGAACTTTTCGGCGTCGAGCGTTGCTGAGGTCACAATCAATTTTAGATCTGGCCTGCGCTTCACAGCCTCTAATCAATCGTCAGCAGTGATAAGGGACCCGAGACAAACAACAACACCCACTCTTAAGAAGTCCAAACAGGACGTCAGTGGCGATGGTACGTTCGTGAGCCTCATCAAGCATGACGACGGAGTACCCAGTGACATCCGGGTCAATGACACATTCTCGTTGCAGCATACCGTCCGTCATGAACTTGATCTTGGTCTCGGGACTTGTACAATCCTCGAAACGGATCAGGTACCCAACCTCTTGGCCCAACCGACAACCCACTTCTTCCGCAACTCGTTTTGCGACAGACATGGCGGCAACACGACGAGGTTGGGTACAACCAATCCTTCCGTTCTCGCAGAAACCCGCTTCTGCAAGGTACTGGACGATCTGCGTGGTTTTCCCGGATCCTGTGTCGCCGACGACAATAAGGACTTGATGCTACGAGACCTGTCAGTCACATCTTCAGCGAAAAAGGTGTATAGAGTACGCACCTCCCTAATAGCATCCAACAAAGGACCCCTGAGCTTGTAGATCGGGAGACTCTTCCGTTGATCCTGAATGCTAAGACTCGTGATCTCTCCGAAGGTCGTGGCCTTACTAAAAGTCGCCTCCTTCCACTTCGGGTTGTCGCCTTGACCGTTGCGAAGGTTACTCCTGAGGTCCTGGGCAAAAACCCTGTCCTGTTGTGACGACATTGGGTCCAACCAGGGGGTGCTGAAGTCGCGAGCTTCCGAGTCCGCCACCTCGTTGGCTTCCTGCTGCCTCATCTCCTTCCTCTCCTTGGCGAGAGCGGCCCCGGCGAGCGCAGCACGATTCAGGGACCCGTCGGGCGCCTTCACAATCTTCACCGGGCTGAGGTCTAGCGTCTTTTTCGTCTGCCCTGCCAAGAACGGCGCCTCGTCCTCTCGTACCTCAACATCCAGCTCCTCTTCCACTTCGGCGCGTGCGGCGGGGTTGTTGAAATCCTCGTCGAGTTCAGGGTATTCCGACGCGGGGATGGCGCCAGAGGAAATCAGTTGTTTGATTTCCCAACGTTCCGGGGACGTCAGCCGTTTGGCTGAGCGCTTCGGCTCGTCGGTCTTGCCACGAAGTGGGACAGCGTTCGAGCCGGATAACGAAGCACGAGCAGCCTCCTGTCTCTCAGCCTCCATCTCGGCTTCGGATTTGATTCGAAGGTGGGGGGTAAGATCTCGCCCGGAGATTTGGTCCACGTCCTTCATAGATAATCCGACCCTAGTCCCGGCCACACTCATAACCTTGACCTTGACCGTCTGATTGCGACTGAGAAGGTCCGTGGCTGAGTTCGCCCGTGCACCGACCTGAATGTTGGAGACGTGTACCATACCTTCAGTGCGCCCCGCGACACCATCGAGGGTTACGAACGCGCCAAAATCCCTGACCGAAGATACACGGCCGGCATAAATCTTGAAGAGCACCGGTCGTTCGTCTACGGCGGCGGGGTGGCGTCCATCGCGTCTGTAACCACGGTCGTGGGAACGCCCGCGGGGACTTGGGGTACGGCGAGGAGATGGCGAACGGCCACGCCTTTGGCGTTTCGGTGAGGGTGGATCGTCCGAAGGGCGCGGTCTGGTCTTCTTCGATGCTGACTCGAACTGGGCCATCATGTCGTCCACCTCCTTCATCACAGCATCCTTCTCCATGGCCGACGGGGCGGGCTTATCGGCGAGGGCGAGCCCAGGGAATAACCGCCTGTTCTTTTCCTGTTCATCCATCTCTCCCTCGACATGTCCGTTCTCCTTCTGACCATTAGAATCGTTTCCCTTAGGTTGTCGCTTCTTGTGTTTGGGGTGCATCGTAAGGATTAGACGATCTACGGTCTCCACAAATGAGTCGGGGAAGTCGGCACCAACGCTGGAAAGATTTGCCTTGAAGCCGGCAAGCGTTTTGGATTCATCGTGGAGAGCAATAACGAATTCGGCGACGGTCTTGTCGTTGATCCCGGTGTGGTTTACGACCTCCTGGGTGATTTTGGCGACGAGAGAGAGGAACTCGAGTTGCGTTAAGTCATCAGTCATCGTCGCAGGTGAAGGGAGGGTGAAGGAACGCTGGTTCGTGAAGGAGAAGCGTGTCCAATTAGCGTCCTCTCGCTTAGTCATCATCGACTCAGATTCTCACGAGTGTAACTCCTCGCATTACCCAGTTAAACAGTGAGCCTAACTAGTTAACCCATCCCCAGTAATCAAGTCTATCATAGCCCTAATCACGTGGGAGTTCTGAGGAACGAAAGAACTCTGGGTCAAGTGATCAAGCAATTCTCTATCGAGCAGCTGCCTGGACAGGGAGTTAAGTAGACGGGAGCTCCGGCAGGCAGAATGTCAACTCACCTCAACTGAGTTGCGAGGACACCGATCCGAGGTAAAGCCCGCAGCTTAATCGCCTTACCAACAGTCATACCCCCACCAATATGGTTTACGGAAATGGTGCCACCCAGGAGCAAAATGGCATAAATGGGGACCTTCCCTGTGTCAATAACAAACACGCTAAGGGGAAGTACACCCTCACCTGCGTGCAATCCCTCAAATACGTTTTTTTAGTCGCATGCTTCGTAAAGTAGCAAACGAACGGAGACTTCCACGCCGTTTCACTAAAGAGGACGGATGCGGGATGAATAAAGACCCGTTCCTGGTTTAAATCATAAACCCTGAACTCTGCAGCTGAGTTGTCCCGCTGCACTGTCCCTGCGGCAACCTGGTCGAACTTTATCGCAGATTTTGGTAGTCTCACTTCCGCCACCTGTGGCCAAAGACCACCGAGGATCACAGACTTGACCAGGTTTACATTTCCATTGTTGATGTTCAAAGCTGGGTTCGAAATTCCGGCGGACGAGTCAACGAATCCACTCTCGGCCAGATTGAAGAATAATTCCTGTCGCAGTGTTGCAACGTCTCGCACTGTTGACGAGGAGATGAAATTCTACTCATTTGCAGTCAGCAAACGACGAGTTCATAGAGTGGGTGGATGGTCGGACCTCCTCACAGAACGTGTTGAGGGCAGAGTAGGTCCCTCTTTCGGAACGTAGTTTTGTGTAAGCGTCGAACGCCTTGACATCTGTCAACAGATCGCTCCCAGCGGTCGCAAATTTCGCTCTACGGCTAAAGAAGAAAGGACCATCAGGACGCAGGTAATCCACTTTGGAAATCTCTCCCACGCAGTAGCT
>Ga0307509_10004983_pt1 | contig 18763 bp, 14 predicted proteins | sample 10_EM_MG_FD_202245 | JGI IMG/M metagenome (GOLD analysis project Ga0307509, IMG submission 202245) | Populus trichocarpa ectomycorrhiza microbial communities from riparian zone in the Pacific Northwest, United States - 10_EM | ecosystem: Host-associated > Plants > Roots > Unclassified | place...
CTGAAGAATGAATATTTCCAACCCCCCCTTCTATCCCCATTTTTCAGAAACCCCGATTCAATCCCTCCCCCTTCTAACCCCCCGGGTTCGATCACTGAAGGGCTTCTTTGCAACATTGGGATAAGCTCACCCGAGCAGGAAAAAAATAACCCCCCAAAGTACGAGTACTCGAGTACTAGCACTGTGGGAGCAGTCGTACATCACAATAATCATCGGATATTCCCCTGCTTAATACAAAAAAATGGCACAAAATAATCACTGCGTAATTCAGATTGGCCGCGCATTTGCTACAGTGTCATGCCGGTACCTGCATCCTCCATGACAAAGACCCACCCAACCTAAAAACCTAACCCATCAAACCCTCCAGTGAGAACCCGGTGGGCGCGTTTAAGGCTTTTTGAGCCCGTGAAACCAATGCCTTGGTTGTCCGTGAGATCCGCTAACATACCGGTATTATTCATTCAAGCGTGATAGAGCACCAGTACGATAGTACGTTCCAAGCGCTCGCACAGTAATCAAATTTGACTTCGTTTAGTCAATACAGTGCTGCTGTCGCGGTCCGTCCTCGTGCTAGCAGCATAGCTCATCGGTCATCACGATGCTCTTTGCATTGCAAAGGAAATCAGTCTGCTTACGGTGGTGTGGTTGTGTATGGTTACCGATTGGATACTGTTGCATGGTGTGGGGTGTCGCCTACTTCACGAATGCTCACTCGGAGGCTTCTGTCAGGTACCTTCTGCCGGGAGCAGTTGATTTTGGAGGGATGTATCTCTCCCACGATGGGGGTATGATCGCTTTGCTTTTGCGCATCTTCTGAGGACCGGATCCACCGGTTTACGCCAGGTTACCTCGCCACCCGAGAAGACACTACCTACCTAGAGATGCTGGGGCAAATGGAAACCTGAATCGGAAGAGGAAATGACAATATAATATTAATGCTAAACTCAATGCACCCTAATTTACTACTCCAACGACTAAGAAAATTAACTACAGTACTGCATTACCAAGACTATTGAGGCAATTTAAAGCCTCCCTTCGCCAACTTCTGAAACACACCCTTAGGATCATGCTCCTTAGAAATCCTCACTAATTCTTTCACCTGCGCATCTCCATAGCTAGCAATAACCTCCTGATCGATAGCTGCGTCGTTGAGGAACAAGTACTGCTCGAGCAGGCCCTTAGCTTTCGCCAGGTCCTCGACCTGCTTCATGAAGCTAATGGAGAGCGGCAGCGTGACCTGATCGCCAGACGGGAGCGCCCAGGAGCTTGTCAAGCAGAGCCACATTTGAGCCTTCTCCGACATACCCATTGCGTTCCCGCCGCGCTCCTTACCGTGGATCACGGTTGATGCGGCGATGGGCTGGAAAGTTAAGGTAACGCGGAACCCTGGGATAGAGGAGAGGGTGGTGTTCATGGAGTAGGTCTGTTGGAAGAGGGCGTTGATCTCGCGATAGAATTCCGGGGAGACGCCAATGCTTACGGTTCGGAAGTCATATCTGGGCGGCGTCGTGGTTGTTAGAAGTTGGACAATTGTCAGATCATTTGCGTGAAATGAGAGTACTTACCGAAGGGGAGGTTCAAGAGCAGCGCCGTCTCCACCGCCAGCCTCTCTCGCCATTCCTGGCAAAGTCCTCTGCATGCTGCTGTCGCTCACGGGGCCGACCCTAAATATCGGATCCAAGGATGCCGGCTTCTGGCCACTAGCGTGAAAAACGGTCACCATGAAGGCGGTCGAATTCAGCTGGGGGATATATGTAAGACTAGGGATAACGGCCGCATCAGGGTCAGTTAATTGGCCATTCGTCTGATACTCGGCGAGTGCATCGGTAACATTGTCAGTCTGCTGAGGCAAGAAAACCGTGTTCCCGCCCCAGACTTTCCCATTGGGAATCGGGATGGCAAACAAGTCGAACCGAGTGACAATCCCAAAGTTATTGCTCCCGCCCTTGAGCGCCCAGAACAAGTCCTTGTTCTCCGTAGCAGATGCCGTGACGATGCTCCCATTTGCAGTAACGACTTCGAAGCTAGCGACGTTGTCGCATGCCATTCCGTGACCGGTTGAGAAGTAAGAGTTTCCTGCGCCAGTAGTTAGGCCGCCGACGCCGACGCTAGGGACTCTACCACCGACAACAGCGAGGTTATAAGGTTCTAGGAATTCGTAGACCTTAATCCATCTATTCCCCGGACCGACAGAGACAAGATCCTTTGATTCTGAGAGTGCCAATCTGGTGAGGTTCTGAAGAGAAATGAGGATTCCGTCGGAGATGCTTGCACTCCCGGGGAAGGGGGTGTGGCCGCCGGAACGCACGGCGAATGGTACGGAGAAGAAATTGATGATTTTAATTGACTTTGCTATATCCTGTGCTGAAGTCGGCACGAAGATCGCTTGCGGGGGCAACTGTGCTCTCAGGGACCTATTCCGATTCCTCCGCATTAGTACCATGCCCGCTCACTCGCTCAAATAAACAATTGGAACAGGGAGTGGTCGAGCTCACCAATTAATACTCATACTAGCATTATACCCAGCCATATCCGGCAATAACGTTTTATTAGGGAACAGCAGAGTAAGAATCAACACCGCGATGCCTTGCCAGACCCCCATACCCCCAGAAGTAGCCCTAAGCTCACTGATCTTCTGCAAACCGGCAGCCGGGACGCCCAAGTCACTGGCGAAAGTAGTGACATCCAAAGGAGTGATCATTGTGATCGCTTTGTTTATCCCACGGGAGAGGATGGATAAGAAAGGTTTGTTGTAGTCGCCGAACGAGGATTGTGATTCAAAGTGAGCCTTAGGGAGGAGGAGGGGGATTCTTATATATCTCTATCTACCCCCCTCTGATCTTCTACCCATCCCCCCCCTCCGGGCCCCTATCCTCCGCCTGCCCCCAATCCCAAACCGTCGGCTCTGAATCTTCCGAATACTCCAGCAACAAACTTTCTAGATCATGCGTATGATATGCTACCAGGGTGTGGTAGGGTAGGGATACCGGCGAAGCAAGTGTAAATCGTCTACTAACTGGAGAGGAAAGGCGCCAGTATGTAGAGAAAAAAAGCACCGCATGCTTACCCACGGGTCTCCACTCGACCGTTCCCCATCTAGCCAAAATTCTGCTCCCCTCCCCATAGGACCCGGCCCCCGATCGTGCCACCATTCGAGCACTGCGCAGTGCAGTGCTCGTATCTTGAGCACCAGAAAAGCAATCCCCAGGGGACTGTTACTGCCTTTTTTCACTCCCTTTCGCCCTCACTCCCAGAACTACTCGCCACTAGCCCTCCAGATTTCAGCCTTGCCTCCTAACTTAGGCACGGCCCCACCCGTCTTCTCCGCCTTTCCATACTTCCCGTCAACTAACATTACTAGTGCTCTAGCATGCTCGTTTTCGCATTCGCCAATTACGTGGTGTGTGGATACGTGGGGTGCTGTAGCTTACGGTGAGCAGAGCAAATCGTTACCGTTGAAGTAAATTTGCCGTAACAACAGAAGAAAGCGTGGGGTCCAAAATTTCCTCGTTCGGGAAAGGGGGAAAATGACACCAAAAGACCTGCTGTCCCAGACAAGCAAACAAGAAACAGAGGGAAACGCCAACCCTCGCTTGGAGAGGCAACTCCAACGTCCTGGCACATGGTCTCATGATTCAAGCCCTGACGGTAATATAGTTTGGTGGGACAGCTTCTGTGAAGTGGCTTGTCAACCACGCTGCACACAATGATCCGAACACCCCTGCATGTACTCGTACAATACTATATGATACCCAATATATGGGTCCTGTTAGAATATGAGTGTTCGCAAATTATGCACATCAGTGATCTCTTTCCAAAAAATTTGTCTCAGAGCCCACCTGCGAGTACGATCGTACTCGTAATGTCCAAGCATTCTTAAAAAGAAACTGCTATTACCAGCATTACAAGTACATGCACCCCAGATTCGAGAACAAGGGACAAATTTTGGCGATATGCAATGGCAGCCCTTTTTTTAAAAAATAAAAAATAAAACCGCTTCGACATTAAGAGTATATACCGGTACAAGTACATACAGGGACGCATTTCTAGATGCATTCAAATGCAAACCAATCTTCTTGGATTCAAGGTGATTTCTTTTTGCCCACGTGATCAGTTAACTCTGAATTTCCCCGTGTACAGTACCGTACTCGTAAGTTACAGTACGGTACCCAAAACATTAGTCCGATTGCTGTGGGGGTCATAGCAGATTGTCCGAGCCAGCCAGTTCGCACGCCCTTCCAAAAACTTGGCCAAGGACATGGATGGAACGCATTTTTGATACATTCTGGCGCAAATGCGGTAGATATTCTGAGCTTTTCTTTCTTGCTACAGCACCAACGGCGTCGAAACTTAATTGAATTACCTAATTACTGGATAATAATATAAGACCGTAACATTACCAGACACTTTAAGTGGTATTTATTTTCTCTATAAACTCTAGTTCATTTAGGCTAGTTCGTAAAAATACTAGATCTAAGTTCCAGTTTTTAGCGCAAACATGAATCTCTTGAATCTTAGGGTGCGTTTTGCCGTTCCTCATAGGTTGAAATACAAGGTTTAGAATCAGGATTGCGACAGTGCGCTACCATTTTGTAGGATTGAAATTTTTTTAAAGCTTGTAACGTGTTCTTCACAAGATTGCCATCACAAAGCCCCACGATCGCATACCTCCCAAGTTAAAAACAAACTCTCTCGGTAGTGATAACTATGGCCTCTGGCAAAGCGAAATGGATTGACGAGATGGTGCTTGCTATGATGAGCTCCCTATTACAGTCGGTTAAAGAAGGAAAGCAAGGAGAAAATGGTTTCAAGAAGGAAGCCTGGCGACTGTGGTTGTGGGGGGTGTGGCGGTGGATGAGGTTGTGATGTTACTCTTGTTGTTGCAAGAGACGGTTTTTTAAAAACAGATCAGACCAGAATGTCCAACCTGGTGTTTTTAAGCCCTATTCTGTGAGCTTGAACCTTGCAGTTTGCACCAGGAGAACAGCACCACTCGGTTGATTCTTGCATAATTACTCAACCTTGTATTTTGTCCTCCTACCTGGTGGCGGCAAAACGCACCCTTAACTTTCATTATTCTCATATTATGCTCGATCCTAGGAGTGTGTATTTGGTATATTATGTATGTACTATCAACTATAGCAATTGTCCTTACTTGCACTAAGGCCTTAACCTCTGCAAAAACGACAATGAAAAATGGATCAAATGTTTCCTAGAACTTTGTATTTTTATAATTTTGTTTTTGTTTGTGTAGGTATTCGTATGCAATGGTATATTTAACATAAACCCCTACATCAGATGCAATTTTAAACCTTATCACCTTAGGCTACCGTACTGGCTGAGTCTCTACTCAGGGGGCTGGCGGGGGGGGGGGCAGTATTTGGTACATCAAGCGGCGATGAGCAACCACGACATCTGCGACAAGAGATCTAACAGCAGATGATAAAGGGCCAGCTACATTTTTAGCCTACAGATAATTACTGCTCCTAAATCCTAAAACACATATATTGAAGATATTTCTTTGAGTTGCTAAATTTATCAGTCAAGAGATTGTGGAAGGGGGGACTTCAATCAACACAAAGTGCAATAGTCGAGGAGGAGTGAGATTCTGGATACTGGTGCCGTACCGGAATGTGGAATTGTACGCTACCGCGACCCCGGATCGTGCTGGCCAAGCCTAGCCGCCGACAAGCTTCCGGTATTAGCTACACCTTCCTTTCCTCCTTCCCTTCTTCTTTCCACAACGCGAGCGGTGGCACAAGTCTGACATGTGAGTCCTGAATACGGATGGACTCGGTGTTTACCGCACTAATAAACTACCGGTGCGGTGGAAGCTGGGGTAACCGAGAACCACGCGAGGACGTCGAGAATTTCCCCCTTTGGGCAAAGGGGAGAGAAGGCTGCGAAAATACCAGTATCCTCCCCCTAGTCCTCGCTTGGGGGAAATACTGGTACATGGGAAATAGATGAATCCGAAAGATGGGCCTTGCTAGGAGAGGCAACTCCAACGTCTTATCATCACGGGATAACTTAATTATCCCAGTTCCCACGGCACCGCCACAACTTGTTAATGCTGGGTATTTCTGTGAGACTTCATGTTATCATATGATACCATGCCATGGGGGCTCTTGAAAATCCACTTGCTAGATTATCGGCGGGGATAGGCCTTGTTGCGGGTTTAATCCGACAGGCTAACATTTATTCAAAATTTCGGTACTAACTACCAGGAAGCATACCCATCCGGGTCCTCTATCCCACAGCATTGCGTTCCGTGGGGCAAGCCAACCCAACACAAAAACAACATTCCAACAACAAAAACAAAAACACTTAAAGAAACAAAATCAATCACGATCCGTACCCGCCGGATCGTCCATCATCATCTTTTCCACCACCTCAAAACAAATATCATGAGACCTAACATGCTGTCTCAACCCACTAACACTCTTAAACAGTCTATCACATCCCCGGCACTCCTTAATCCCAACGCAATTTCTTTCAATCCATTTATTCACCATGGCAACCCGGAATTCTTCATCCCAGTCCTTTTTGTTGCCAACTTCCATTTCCCAATATTCAATCTCAAGTGCCCTCCTGCGCCTGTCCTTTCTCTTCTGCAAATGCCCCTTCAGTCCCGATCCACCGGGTCTGGCATTGCTTCCACCGCCGAAGTTAGCCCCACAGTGGCCGCATCTCGTTTCCGTTTCCTTAACGAAAAACCATCGACCTCTCATGTCCGCCATTTTTTTGACACAGGCTCCTACATGGATTTTGTCACATCCTTCACATGGGAGTTGTTTAATTTGCTCGGTAACCGTTTCGCCGTTCCTCGAAATTGTTATAGTCGAGTCAAATGGATTTCCGAACATCACCCTTACCCCTAACTGTTCTGGTAAGGTTGTTGGTATCCCCATCCCCAGGTATTCGTGATGTGTCCACCAATCTCTCCATTCGCCCACCCGTTTGTTGTCTATTAGGGTTTTTATAGGTGGTCGTCGGGTTTCGTATCTGTTGCATTTGGTCATGTGGAATCTTTCCTCGTACCCCACACATGCCTCATGTCCAACTTTGTCCGTCCCTGATCGTATTCGTATAAGTATGTAAGCGTCCAGTCTTGTCAGCCCCTTCAGATGATTGGGTTTCGTCGGGAGTCGCTTATAGTACTCATGTCCTTGTTCCTTGTGCCATGCCATCCACTCGGTCGATTTCCGGTCTTTTGCTCTCCCACCGTTGTCGGCCACTTCGTCCCAACCGATCAATCTACTGGGTTGTACATTCTCATTGACGTGTTCTCCGGCAACCTTGTCCGCAGCCTCGTTTCCGTCGATTCTGATGTGCCCCGGGGTCCAATGGATCCTAACCTCGTCCAGCTGGTTCATGATTGGAACCAAAATGTTCCATATCCCAGCACTCCGTCCCTCCTTCTCCATCGAATTGATTGTTCTAATGGCCGGGATGCAGTCCGTGAAAAGTGTACATATCTTCACTTTTCTCATGACCGCGTCCTCCATCGCGCATGCGATCGCCACCAACTCAATTCTAACGGAATCATATCCCCCGTGTATCGCAACCCCTCTTCTTGCAGTGATGAGCCCGTCCCCTTCCATCCACACCCATCCGACTGCACCCTTGCCGTTCTTCCTGGCACCGTCGCTATATACCCAAGACGCACCCGCTGTTGTCGTAAGTACTTCCATCAGTTCGGTATATTCCTTCACCGCGGTTACTTTATCCTTTGCTATCCTGGTGACCGGTCGTGTCGTCATTTCGTGCTCCGAGACGTTTCTCATAGGGATAACCTCCTCGTCATCCCATCCCGCACTCAAACAACCGTACCATGGGTACTCCTTCCCGTACCCTTTGTCGATGTCACGCTGCCGGCATCTTCTTCTCAAGTACCTTCCCTGTATGTGTGTAGGTACTATCCCAGCCTCCGCTAAAAGGATGTTGTTCGCCGTTTTTATCGGTGTCAGCAGTCCAGATCGTATAGTGTCGTTGATGTTGATTTGAATTTTCTTCAACATCTTCTCGTCACCGGCAACGAATTCCAGACCGTACCATACCGTTGGTAGGTAAACTGATTTAATCAGGCGATTGTATTCCCAGGCTCCGATCCCCCCTTTTGATCCATACCTTCTCCCAATACTGGCTATCCTCCTTCTCACATCAACCCCTCTTTCCAGCCAGTATTCGGTATGTCCCTTCATCCCCCCGTTCATGTCCAACCGATATCCCAGTATCCTTATCTCGTCCACTGGTTTAATTAATCCCTCATCGGTTGCCAATTCTTTCCACCTCTCTTTCCCCAACCCCATCCATTCTGTCTTCTTCAACGCGAAGGACATGTTCCACTGTTTGGCTATCCTGTTGCAGTCCTCGAAAAGTTCCACGGTCAAATCCATCGCGATTTTCTGGGTCCTTCCTGCGACTGCAATTGTACCGTCGTCCACATAACTGCTCACGATGCAGCTCCTGGTTGGTGTGTGTATTATGCGTGGCTTGAATATCTCTTCCACGTATACACTGAACAGGTAAGGAGATATCGGAGATCCTTGTGGTACACCTTTGTCGGTCCGGTAAGCCTTGCTCATCCTTCCGTTGAATTTCAGCCTCATCCGCCGGACTGACATCCATCTGTCAATTCATTTAATGATTTCGTTGTTGCAGGATTTGTATTTCAGAATTTCCACCAACAGGTCAGTTTTGATGTTGTCGAATCCGCCTTCCACGTCCATGGTCATCACCGCTCTGTGACTATTTTTGTGGTATTCGAGGAATTCAATCGTTTGTTTGACACTGTCATGGCATGATCGTCCTTTCCGTGAACCGTATTGCGTATCGCCTAACACTACATCGTTTTCCATTTTCTGTAGTATTATCCGATCGATCACTTTTGCCATTGTTGGTAGGAGGTGTATCATCCTCCATGCTTTGGCTAACTAGTAGTCGTCTTTCCCGGCTTTCTGTATAAGGACAGTTCTTGCTTCGTGCCATTTCGGTTTGCCATATCTGATCAGGTGGTTCGTCGTGTCCACCATGTGCTGTTCCTGGTGTTTAAACCAAAATCGTAGGAAAGAATAACTTATCCCGTCGTACCCGCCGGCCGTATTTCCCGGTGATCTGTTCAGCCCGTTCCTCAGTTCCTGGGCGCTCACCTTTATATCGACCTCAACATTGGACCACTCCCTGGGTTCATCCGATTCGATCTGCTCAGCAATAATGTCGCTGATCTCCTCGTGAGTGTACCTCGGTTGTCCGTTCTTGTCTTTAATCGGGGGCATCGACCGTCTTCCTTCCAAGTCCGTGACCATGCGGAATATTTCCGGGTCCTTGGCCTTGCTTAGTTTTACTTTCAGGTTATCGTATCTTCCTTGGATCAACCTGTTCCTTAGCACCTTCCGGGCCAGCGACCATTCCTCCTTTTTATTACTTCTCCTTAGGAATTTTGTGTCCGCCGCCATACGTGCTATTACCTCGTTGTACTACTCGTCCTTGCCGCGGAACCTCCTCTTTCTGGGTTGTTCGTTTACTAGATCTGTAATGTCGTCCCAACCGCCCCCCTTCTTGCTTATCTCCCCCAGCTCATATTTCACCTCTTTTCAATCACCTTTCTTCCAAGCAATCTGAGGCTCGACGTAGTTTACCGGGATTTCCATATCCAGTCTGGTAATTATCCCCTGATGTTCCAAAGCTGCTTTGTCCGTCCATGTTGATCTTTCGCTACCCTTCTTTAGGCATATGTCAATAACTGATATATCCCTAAATGTTGGCATTTCGGGTGCGTCGATCCGATATCCATGGTTGTTCGTGTAATCATTGACTGCGTATCCGTATGTGTTCTTGTGGTTGTCCCCACCCTTCGAACCCCATCTGGAGTGTCTGGCGTTGAGGTCCCCAGCAATTATGTCGCAGTCGCTCAATGATTCCAGCTTTTCCATCGCCTCCTCCTTCTTTTCGCCCTGTCTGAGATACACACCACCAAACAACTCTTCCTCCCCTTTCGCCGTATTGTATCTCACCACCGTGCTCCACTCATTATGTCTAACCAAAGAAACTAATCCTACAATGTCCGTTCTCACAAACACTTCCACCCCGCTCCCTTTACAAAAGGAAAACAATTCAAACCCTGCTCTTTCATACTCCTCCTTTTCCTCGTTCCTCTTAGCAGGTGCTTCCAAAATAAAAAATAAATCAACAAATGAAAGTAATTCCATCACCAGTTCCCGGTTACCCAAACTCTTCCCCACGTTTATCGTACAAGTTGTAACCCTCATGTTTACAAGGGTTTACTGCTCTTGCCGAATAGGTACGATCCCCGCATAAACTGGGAACCATCCTGGTCGGTCTCGCTATATCTGGCCGGTACCGATGCCGGTCTGGCCACCTCCTTACCCTTTCCCTTCTTCAGCGGTCTACCTCTAACCACCGGAATTCCTTCCACTTCGCGGATCTTTTCGTATTCGGCGATCTTGGCACCGGGTTTCACCACACCGTGTTCCCTTTTTCGGAGTTCATATCTCTCCGTAGGTACCAGGGCATTGCCGATCGGTTTCGGTCCATCACACCTGGATTGTTGTTCGACTAGCGGTGTGCCTCTACCGGTTTTTGTTTTATTCCTCTCCCGGTTTCTAGTACTATCTGCAACCCCGGTCACCGAGGTTGGGTCAGACACGATGGGGGTGTTGGGTCCCATCCGGCTGGGCGAGACCGAGCTTTTTCTAATGGCAGGGCATTCCAAGTGCCCGGTCATGTGCTCGTTGCTTTCGCACTGCATGCACCAAACCTGGTAGTGCTTGCATCCGTCGCAGGTGTTGGGGCATCCCGTTACCGCACATTTGTGTTCCGTGGACACATGGTTTTTTCGGCAGTATTTGCATACTGGCTCATCACGGCATCCCGCTCCAACGTGTCCAATCTTCATGCATCTTGTACATAGTACGCTGTTGTGTTCTTCCCTCCACGGTCGGCAAATCCTGGCTTTACCGGATATAATTATCCGTGGGGTGTCCTTGGCCATCATCGTTCTGATTTCATTGCTCATCTCGACAACCAGGAGAATACCGGCTGTCGATTGTCGTCTTTTGTGGAATACACTCAATTTGCCAACCCATGACGGTTTGGAGGCGAGTGTGACTCCCGTATTGCTTTGTTCGATGTCATTTGCCATCGAACGGAATGCGTCTTCGCTTTCCCAGTCAGAAGAGGCCCAAGATCCCTTTCCTGCTCTTGCCAACGGGACCATACCGACAAAGATCTTTACCTTTTCGGCGTCCCTCTCGAACCTGAAGTCTTTGAGGCCCATTTCCTCAAGTTCCTCACCGAGGGCAGGTAGGTAGTGGTGGATGTCTTCCACCTTGGTGTCCCTCAGTGTCAGTAGGACATCACCGAACCTGTTCAACTTGGTGATCGAGAAATATGCTTTCCTCTCGTTCAAGTTCCGGAGGCAGTTATTCATTCTGTCCCTGATGGTTTCCGGGTTGACGCCGTTTGGGAGTTTGGTCACTACTCCTTTGGCTGTGTTGTACCTGATCTTCAGGTGACGTTCCCGCTCCTTAACATTCGAGGTTTCGGCAGTTATAACCGGCTTTTTCTTTTCAAACCTCTTTCGTCCTCTGACGATGCTGAACTCCTTTGTCCCGTTCTCATCGGCGGCGACTTTGCTGTACGTTACCGCAGTCGATGGTCCTGCTGCAATACCGCTTTCATATGCAGGTTTCACGGGTGGAACCGTAGTGACCATGCATACTTTTTTGGTCCGTTCGACCATTTTCCCCTTTCCCTTGCCCGCATTCGGTGTGGGTACCTGGACTGGGATGGCCGGCTTGGTTTCCTTCGAAACTTCCACACATCGTGGTCTACTCTCCAGTTCAATTGCAAGATCCACGATCTTATCCCTCATTTCATCCATTTCCTCCAGGAGGTCAAGGATCCTCTTTTCCACATGCTCCATGCGGAATTCCATGGTGTTAACCCCTCGGGTTTCAGCCATGGGGGTGTCTTCCTCGACCGCAGGTATTGCTTCGGGGGTGTTCACTTTGGCTAGTTCTTCCAACATAGCCTCAGTTTGGGATCGGGATTGGGTGTACCCGACAGTTTCCGGTAGAGTTTCCTGTGTTTCGGGAATTACAGCCCACTTGCTGTTTCCCACACCGGATCCTTCCGTGTCCTTCCCGTCTTCGAGGGTCATGGGTATGTCGATCTTCGAACCCATCGCTTTCACCGTTCTCCTGCTCGGAGGTGGTGCGTAGTCAGAGTCGGACGATCTGTTCAACTTGAATTTCTTCCCGTACAGGGCACTCTCAGAATCCGGGATACTCCCCAGTCCAACAGATGTTGATCAGCTCGCCGCCGTAGTACTTGGCGACATGACCGACACGTAGTCGTCCTGAGTAGAACGGGCCGACGGTACATATTCTGAGTTTTGGGAATGGTCAAACAATATTCCCATCGTAGTGTCCTTGACCAGGGAGCATCCATTGCAGCCTGATGTATTCGTCAGACCTCTGATAACCGTGTTCAGTTCGCTCACGGTTCTCGGGTTGCTGTTTCTGATGAACGTGTTCCACGATTCATCCCGTCCTTCGCTCCTGCATCCGTCTGTGTGGTTGAACATAAAGGTCAACCCACATGGAAGCTTGTATGAGGGGACCAGCATCCTCGTCAACATGTTTTGAGCGTTCATCGCTCCCTTGTTTCTCCCCCCCTCATAACCTTCCGGCGTTACACGCCCAGCACTCATACCCGACATTTCCACCTTGTTTCCGGAATTCAGCACTTGCAATGGGTGCTGACGCCTTCTCAAGGTGAATCCAACTCTTTATCTTCTCACAGGGATCAAATCCCCCGCCTTATGGCCCAGGTATTACTCGGTAAACCAAGATATCTCAACCTGAACCTAAGCGAAGTCTTTAATTTCCCCTCTTTGAAGCTATTCACACTTCTCCTCTTCTTTTCCTCTCAGCCAGTAAAAACACAAAATTTTCCTCTCAGCCAGTAGTAACCTGCCAACAATCCAAAATGTGATATCACAAAATTTTTTCAAGCGGGTGAAAAGTCAGGTTAACAGAATTTCGATCACTAGTTACGAGTATGATACTGGGAATGTTTTCATACCAGACAAGGGAGGTTAGTTAACAGAACAGCCCCTGTCTTGTGCAAAAACATCTCCCTGGGCACTTGTAGCTAGCGAGATGCGATGTGTCTAGCCAGCCAATCTTTCTATTGTGTCCGGAAAACGCAAAGGAAGTCCCACTCAGAAGTCCTTTGTCTCTGAATCCGGAGATTAAGAGGGGCAGCGGGGCAAAATCTATTTCAAGAGTGTTTTTTGTTTTCCTTTTCTTTCCTTCTTTCACAGCACCACCACCACTAGACTACCACTTGAGCACTCAGTCAGACAAGGTTTACCACAATCCGCGAGCGAGATTTGCAAGAAAAGTTGCCAACTATGGTAGAGTTCGATTCTGAAGATCATTTGCCACAGGATGCTGTCTCCACCGGGATTTTTTACTTTTTTCGAGGGAAAGAATTTCCCCCAGGGGCTTACTCTGACTCCCTTATTGAGCCACACTTTATTTGGTTGGTCTATCGCCGTTTCCGGTTTAACTAAATAATGCTGGTATCATACTAGTAATTTCTCAAGCTGTAGCTATCTACGATACCTACCTTTCCGGTATGACAATAATTCTGATACCGGTACTTCAAGGCGTTAACCTAACTTGACTCAAATTTATATTATAGCAATGATGATATTATTATTATTGCTATCATATTCTTATTGTTATTCTTGTCAATTGTCTGAGGGCATAATTCCTCTACACAACCACCAAGTTGGGACACAAAAACACAAATCACTCGATGATCCTAAATAAATAGTAAATTTAAAACCAGCAACCCCAAATCGGGGTGAAATCCTATACGGCTTTCCCACTCCGAAGAAAGCAACTCTGGGGCCCGGAAAGGGGGGACCATCTTATATATACTATATTTTTTCATTATATATGATAGTATTATACCCCCACTTCATTCCGGGGTAAGTAAGATAAGTGAGCAAAAGGGGGAACACAGACAAGCCGTAGGATACCCTTCCAGATCAGATGGCTGATACCGTAGGGGGTGATAAGTTATCAGTGCTTGGATTTCTCGGCCGTAAGCCCTGGGTCCCCACCGGGTATTGTTACTCGTATTATCCCTTGGGATCAATAAGGGGTCGTTTAGTATTATAAAAGCTCCAACACACAAAAATTGCACGTTTTTCAAGCTATGATATCATATTATTATTATAATTTTATTTCTGCAAACATCTTGAAACTCAGCTTTTGGGAAACTTTTTTGAACATATATAGCATGTCTGAAGTATCATATAACACATATTTATGACCTCTGTACCGTCAAGAATCTGCCTATATTGGGGATGTCAGGTGCATTCGAGGACAAGTGATTCGTTGGCTGGCCGGGTTGAGGATTGTCAAGTTGCTGAGTCACTTTGGCTCTTGAAGGCCAAGTTCCGGAAAGTATCATATCCAAGGTGAATTGGCGCCAAGACGCCACTGCCAGGAACCAGGCACTCGAATCATAGCACCGGTTCATCTGAATACTTTATCAATAGCTGAGGGGCTGTTTGGTACACACCGTGATTTGAGATAGCCGTGATATGAAATCACGATTCGCAAACAGCCCTCTGCTAAATAAATATGACTGGATTTATTAATTTTCTGTCACAATTTGTGGCTAACCCTTTGAGAAGACCCTCAAAGCTCACTAGCATTGGCTAACAAAATACCTTAAGGGCATCATACAATTTTTTTGTATGATAGACCTTAAATATTCACACACACATTGTGATTAGCAAACACCGGCAAGGCAAACAATATGAATATTTCAAATGATGATTTTGAGACAGCGAACAGCTCAAATCACGGTGTGCCAAACAGCCCCTAAGTATAATACATTAATCCAAACTTGGCATGGCACTCCGCTAGCAAGCAAGAAAGTACCATATTTAATCCCAAAGAAAGAAAGGAAGAAGACAGGGGGGTTCATGAATTTGAACCTGCACGGAGAGAAGTACCGGTATCATAACTGAAAAGAAAAAAAAAAACCGGGATAGGGGGATCCGGGAGAGGTGTTGGTCCACAACAACAGGGATTAACTTTTGCCAGTCTAACCTGGATTTAACTGTTCGCTAACTTTCTGGTGGGTACTCTGATATTGCTTGTATTTGTCCCAGGCTGGAAGTAACCGAAAATGAGGGGGGTTTGAGGATCTCAGGTTGTAATATATTTTTTGGATCCCTCCCTCCCTGTTTTTGGATGAGTCTTGCCTGGGATAGGTATTATAGCTCCCGCATATTATGCATGGATCTTTGGGCCTATTTTTTTTTAAAATTTATTTTCAAACCCATACTTTACTCTTACAGTACAAGTACCTTCAGAATGCTGTACACTAGTATATTTCATTCCTCGTATGGAGTATCGTGTTTCATACTGGCATTGTGTTCGTGAGGGTTGCAAATTCTGGTTCATGCTTTGGACTAAATATATGCCATGATTTGGGACTTTACCACTGGAGTGTATCTATATACTACGGTACATGATACACGGTAAGTGCTGTAGAATGTCTTGATTTGAAGGTTGTCTTTTAATGCTCTTGTCGAGTACAGTACTATCTGTTAGTTCCTCGTACGACCGGGTTGAAGTCAGACATTTAAAACTCTATCGTGCTATCCGGCCTCAACTTGGCCATTATAAAACAAACAAAACAACACTCAGTATGATATTTTCCCTCTTTCCTCCTGTAATAGGTTTATTCCTGTCTAACGAAAAGGTACAATAGAGGGCTAGCGGTTGACCGGCAAGCGCTAGGTCTAAGGAAGTCTTCAGAGACCTCGAGGATAAAGAGAGATAATAGTTAAAGGGCAAGTGGAACTCTGAGATTGCCGTTCAACCAAGTATATTCTTAAAACATGAGTTTGCTGAAGTCTGCCGTTCTCCTGCTCGCCAGGAGATGAGTTTAAATACAAGAGTTCTCCCAGAGCGATAGTAATCAGATATCCTGCAACCACGATCATTACCGGGCAGTGCACCTTACCCTGCATGTCCTGTGATCCCACATGAAACCTAAGAGTGATAACACTGCCTCAATGCTATCGTCAGCTTACATGACGGTTCCTTCACTTGTGTTCCTACATAAAACCACAAACATGCAAAACCAAACTTAACACAAATTGTTTTTTTTTGTTTAAGTCATGTATTCGTTTGTTTAAAGGTACAAAGAACTCGCATGCAGCGGTAAGCTATGGCGTAAACAAAACCTATAATAAAACAACAAACAAAAGAAAATCCTAACCACCCAATTCTCCAAAGCGTAGCTAAACCATGACGTAAAAACCAACCAAGGGAAAACATCATAAACTAGTAAAGAAATATTCAAAACTACCAGACCTCACAGTCTCCGTCAAAAATAAACAGTGAAGAAATACCCGTCACATCAACCATCTTCCACAGGGGAAAACCTGAAGCGGGGCGAGGGGGAGAAAGAAGGGGAGGGAGGGGGGCTGTGGGCAATAGCGGAACTAGGGCTCAGGGGGAACATGTCAGGCGGGTAGCCAGTGGCCGTAAGTGCAATAAAGCGGGAGAGAGCGGCGATATCGTGATCAGAAGTCCAGAGGGGCGAGGCAGCGTCTAGCGAGGTGAGGGCCGGGAGGAGGCTCTCTTTCAGGCGGCGGCGGGCTTCGCAGTGGAGGATGGCGTGCTCGAAGGTTTCTGCCGCAACGCGGCACCTGGGGCAAGTGGAGGGAGTGTCCCGATTGTACCAGGACGGGTGTGCTGCCAGGTAGCTCTTGCCCGATCACATCTGATGAAGGCGGCCGGCAAGGAATTTGGGGAGGCCCATGAAGGGATGGGGCGTGAGCGAGGGGAGGTATCCATAATCCCGAGGTGGATGGGCGAGGGAAGTCCAATGTAAAAGGAGGGCTGCCCAGGATTCTTTTTTAAGGGCATCGAACGAGTCTGCGGTGGGGTCCGCTGGGGGAATGGAAAGGGTGGGGACCAACTGGGGGTTGTGGAGCGGGAAGGAGGGTCTGCCCTTCAGCAGTGGAAGCGTCCTGTGGGCGATTTCGTCGATCGGGAGGTGTTTTCGAATAGTTGTCCGAGGCGTCCTCCACCCGAGACTAAACTTAACACAAGCTACTGGGCCTTAATATATCTCCGGGGCTGTAAAACAATCAAACTAATCAAAGTAAGTAAAACAATCAAACTAAACATAGGAAATCCTGCACTCCGCTCCTGTATACAGTTACCGGAACATGTATACATGTTACATCTCCAAGATATTATCTACCCTCCTACTCTGGATAGTAGACCACTGTACTATACAATTGTACTATGCCAATACCCGTAAGTTCCAACTTAGTATCTATATATAAGTAGTTAGACCCCAACTACAACCAAGCCAAAAGAAACCTAGCCAACCAGGCCATCCGGGAAGAACTTGAATTTTTTAATTAAATTTATTCCTACTAGACAACGAGTAACCAAGGGTACTTGTACTGTAGTATATCCCTTCATCTGATTTCGTGGTTCGAACAAAAACTTGGCACTCTGAATTAGGGTGGCACTAGGGAATGGCTGATCGTGATGAAGAAAACGATCTACTACATTGATTAACAGGACTTATTAGTACAGGGAGAAGGGGAATATTTGACAATTGAAGATAGCTGGGATAGTGTACTTAGATGAGCTGTACTCAGGAGAAGGTTGGAAAATCTAAAAAAAACATCAATTATTTATATTAAACCATTTATCCAATTTCTTTGCATTTAACACATATACCACTGTCTAAATATATGGCCTAGAAACCTCATGCCCAGGGCCCCACAATCGCCATAAAAGAGTAGCTCTTATATCTGAGTCAGGGTATCCAGTGTATGGAAAACAGCCCATTTTCCCACAAAAAACCGACAAAGTAGTTATCCAAGCTGTATATAGCTAGGAGAGGAAAGGAAAAAGAAAACAAAAGAGAAAGGATATATAGGAGAACAAGGACTCCTAGAATTTATGAAACAAATTAAAGCAAGTTTCCGCACACAGTGGAAGAGAGCAAAAGGAACAAATAAAGGCAGTAAAATCACACCTTTTGTGCCGAGAAGTCCAAGCTTCCCTTGCCACTTCACCTGTTAGGCGGAAGCCTATCTCAAACTTGCGGGATAACTAAGGCCGATGATCTTTATCGTGGATGGAGATTGCAAGGAAGACTCAAGAATTTAAAAGTAGGTAAAGTGATAAAAGATTTTTCTAGCATAAAACTTATGATATTGATAAGATCTCTTCTCCGTTGCTTGATAATGTTCAAATAGCTTGGGAGGTACCTCGATATTTATATGCCGCGTCTGGGTGGTCGCCGGCTACATCTAGTTCTCATACTAACTAAGTACCTAATAACAAACTTCCACTTTTTCCGAGAGTGAGAACACCATTTGACCCTGACAATTCTGTTATCTCACTTGACTTCCGAATCACAACACCATGAATTTTCCTGACGGTGCTCCCACACATCAGTCCATTGGTTACTACCCTTCTTCTTCGGCATGGAGTCTCATCAGCAAAAAAACTGCCCTGTGCCCAGTGGCATCCTGTTCGCCCCGTCCCCCGGACGTTCCAGGCGCTTATAACGTAAACTCCAGTTCTGGGTGCTTCCGCCCGGGCTCGTTTCGTCCGGGCGCGACCTTTTTCCGTCCGGACGCACCGGGTGCACCCTGGCGCAGTTTGCC
>Ga0307509_10004984_pt1 | contig 18762 bp, 19 predicted proteins | sample 10_EM_MG_FD_202245 | JGI IMG/M metagenome (GOLD analysis project Ga0307509, IMG submission 202245) | Populus trichocarpa ectomycorrhiza microbial communities from riparian zone in the Pacific Northwest, United States - 10_EM | ecosystem: Host-associated > Plants > Roots > Unclassified | place...
CTGGCTTTACATTATTCTACTTAACTAAAGCGAGAGACACCCTATTCTGATAACCAACGATCCTCGAGAGAACTTATTGAGTGAAGCTTTCAGGCTTAACGATATTAAGTTTTACCGCTTGATTCTATTTTGAATTATCTTTATCTTTATTTTGATCCTTACTTCTACTTTGAGTCTTCGGTGCGGTCGCAATCTTAGGATCCGTCTTCCTACAGAGTGCCCCCGTTACAACGTGTGGATCAGGACGATTATCCTGAAGGAGGAGGGTGATTCAAAGGAGGGCTTTCCTGGCTTGGCGAGTATCACGCCGTTCGATCCCTTTAGTGAGGCAGGGTTGTATCCTAGCTGGACCAGTGGGCCAAGGGTCTTGAGCAGGAATGATGGGTTTATTTTGTTGACATGTTTCCCGGTAGAGTATGGGATCCCTTCTGGGCCAGGGGCCGACGTGGGGGAGCACTTGCAAAGCGAGGACCATATCTCTTCTTTGGTCAGAATTGGTGCCGTCCCGTGAGGCCTGAGCCTGGGTGGCAGGGAAAAGGGTTCTTTAGGCGGGAAGAAGTGGTCCAGAAGGACGCTGTTCATCTGTTGGGGGGTTTCTGCCCCAGGGAGGGAGGGGAAGCATGGCTGTGCTCGGCCGTAGGCGAACCTCTTGGCTGTCCACAGGTTCTGTAGCGTGGAGGTCAACAGGAAGGAGGAAAAGTGTTGGTTTTTGGCGGCCTTGTGGTATTCGCGACGGAGGATTGTAAGGTTGGGGGACCACCAATGTTTGGAGTAGTGGGACTGTCTGGACACCGGCGTGTGCTTCCTTAGGAGAGCGACCAGCCGGTTGCGGGAATCTGACAGCCATTCATCCAGGTTCGGTGTGGTAGGGCGAGTGGCAGGGAGCTGGACTTTAAAGGCCTTGATGATAGGGGTCAGAGTTTCCCAATCCGTATCAGCACATCTGGGGCGTAGTGGTTTGTGGTTCAGGGAGGCGGGGGTGAGCATAATTGTTGTTGGTATATTGTTGGAGGCAGTCGAAGGGAGGGAGGCCTCCCGGCTTTTGACTATTGGCAGTAGGAGGGGGTTGCCGAAGGGGAGGACTATGACAGACGGGCGGGCACTGCCCACCAAGGGGAATATAGTGTATTCCTGTAACGGGGGCACTCTGTAGGAAGACAGATCCTAAGATTGCGACCGCACCGAAGACTCAAAGTAGAAGTAAGGATCAAAATAAAGATAAAAATAATTCAAAGTAGCATCAAGCGGTAAAACTTAATATTATTAAGTCTGAAAGCTTCATTAAATAAGTTGTCTCGAGGATCGTTGGTTATCACAATAGTGTGTCTCTCGCTTTTAGTTAAGTAGAATAATGTAAAGCCAGAGGACACCCGTCACCCATTCTACCTTTCGCGAGCACCCTGCTCAGCTCAGGGCTGTCCAACTCACCCTCCTAGAGTGAGCTAACACGCGGAGGCAGTCGGACCGCTCGGATATTAACTATCTGCACAAATAGGAAGTGCTTCCGGTGATGTCTCTCCAACTACATCTGCATGAGCGAAAGCCCTTTCCTATCGGTAGCATATCAGTGGCCGACTGACATGCCCACCGTAGAGATAATATCCATTGGGACTCACTGGCCCAGCGGTGGTTTTGTCTATACAAGCTACGCAGTCCATCGGCAAATCTACTTGTCTATACTAAGCTTCTAAACCTGACTGCATGCTCCCACGATAAGAAATCTCCTGCTGCCTGACTGCATGGGCGCTACCCACAGTCAACCATGCGGGACCCTCTTAAATTGTGACAAGACTCACACGTCTAGAGTCCACTAATAACCCATGGTAATGCTACTGTTCACGGGGTAGCCCAGGACCGGCTTTGGGGTGGTTGGCGTGGAAGACTTGCAGCTTCCCCTGTCAGCCCCAAGCCCTCTACTGTTAACCATACAACTACCCGGAGGTCAAAGTATGCCCATATGTGGTTCCCAGGTATTATCCAGGTGGCACCCCAGGAGGCGGTCACGCTCAGACCCCTTATATATCCTGCGAACAGCTTCTGGTCGGTTGGACGGCCACAACTCATGCGGTGTTGTGGGAGCGTTCCTATGGATCTCACTTTACTACGAAGCACACAGCTACACAGCCGTAGAGTGCTGTCGCGCCGTACCAACGCTGGGGCCTCAGGGGGGTGTTAAGAATATCCCCTGAAGGTTAGAGGAGGTTCAGACAACTCCTGCTCCGTCAGTAGTCCGTTTCGTGCCATACGAAGGGGCCCTTTGAACATTTCAGAGCCCCACTCTAGTCCGATATCTTCCCCCTGAGTCCGCCGATGACTTTGTCGGTGAAGGTAGGGTAACTGGGGTACCTCAGTAGGGTAACTGGGGTCCCAAGGTAGGGCAATCATGTTTCTGAGGTAGGGTAACCTTTCCCTTCCATGCCTTTATTTCCTTCAGGAGTCTGCACAACCACATATTATGTTGCCCCGGAGATTTGTGCAACGTTTACTATGGGTCCTTAGCTTTATGCGATCATACCCTCCGAAGGTTACCCTGCATAGTAGGGTAACTTTGGCCTACCTAGGTTACCCTGTCTAACCATATGTTATCAAGTCACTTTGTAGACACTTGTACCAACTCATGTCTACCTGTAGTATACTAAGTATACTGGCCTATCCTCAATATGGTTACCACTTGGTATACCATACGGGCTTGAGTCTAGTCCACTGTAGCTACCTATCTGTAGGGTCGTTACAATTCCCCCACGGGGTTGACAAGTGCGAAACCGGCCTCTGCTGCTTTCGCAAAGTAGGGAGTTGAGAAGGATATTTCCCGGGATGAGAAGAAGAGTAGCTGGTCAGATAGCGGGTTGTTGATCTTGAGGTCCCCGACCACCAGGAGGGGGAGCCCATGATCCAGGAAGCGAACGCCTAGTTGGACAGAATGGACCCGATGGTCCATCGTATTGGTGGAGTAGGCACTAATCACCCTGAATGAGTAAAAAGCGTTGACAAAAAGAGGTTCCACGGAGGAGATGTCGAGGGCAAGGACCTCGTCCTCCCCCTTAACCCTGGAGAGCACTGCGTAGTTGGAGAGAAAAGATACGTGAACGTAGGCCGCCACACCTGGCTTCCTAACCGCGGGAAAAGGGACTTGAAACCATTAAAGGAGGGAAGGTGGGCCTTATTGACAGATGGATCCTGCAAAAGGACAAGCGAGGGGTAGGTCGCCGCTACTTTGAACCACTCGAATAAGGACATAAAAACATTCCAGCTCCCAAGGAGGTTATGTTGAGCGATTGACAACGGAGGGGGAACCGGGGCCTGCCCGTTCCCGCCCACAGGCAACAGTTGATTGATCATCACCGGGACGAACCCGACGATCGAGGGGGGCACGGGAAGGCCTTAGTTCCTCCAAGGGGAGAGGACAGCCGAAGACCTGCGTAGTCCCGGGGCACCTGGACGGCCCTGCCGGGGGTGTTGTCTTGGGGTTACCAGGTCCACCTCTGTGTTACCCTGTCGGGCCGGGGGAGTTGTGGGTGCCTGACCGTCATCGACGGGCAAGTCCATGGGGTCTTGACCAGGCGGTGCTTGCGAGGTAGGTCTGGTGGGGACAGTTGGGACAGGTCGAGCCGGACATTCCTTGAATGTGGCAGTGTGGGGTTACGGCAATTGCCGCAATGGGGGGGCGAGGTCGGGCAACAGGACACGATTGGCTTACGGTTGCCACTCCTGGGGGAGGAGGGATTCTGACACCACTGAGCAGCGCGAGTATGGTGAAGCGCACAAATGGGGCACGTCGGGTGGGTGGGGGGGCATCGTTGATGGGCATGTCCGTATCTCCCGCAGTTTTTACACTGGGACGTTTGTGTGGCGGAGAAGGCAAGCTCAACCTTAAGCTTCTGCGAGCGGATGACGACACCAGTGGTGAGGGTGGATACGTGCTGGGGGTTGACTGTGACAACCACTGAAGTGGCATTCTTGGTCCCGGAGAATCTCGGCTTGGGTTAAGGTACCTGGCTGAGAGAATCGGGGTCGCTTTGTCGTTGAGGATTGCTTGCCGGAGATATGGGAAGAGTTTCTCTTCGTGTTGTGGGAGCAAGCGTAATGGAAGGCCGTGAATTGCTAGCTGAACGGCGGTCGGGGCACGGACCAGGGTGCACCAGCGGTTGTCGCCAACCGGGAACGACTGGTTGAGTGCCTTGGTGAGGGAAACGAAGTAGAAGGCGTACGACGCGGCTCGAGTGGCTTTGTCGGTAACGGTTAGGGAGATGGCACCACGGGGTTAACAGTAGTGGAGAAGCCGAGAGGGAGTAGGCACTTAGAGTGGCAAACGACGCGCGCAGCGATGTCAGGAAAGGTAGCGGCGATAGCGCGAGCGTCTGCGTTGGGCGAACGGGTCTGGCGAGGAGCCAAGAAATGTCGTTGGGGGCCTGGGAGGGCTGGGGGCCCCTTTTTAACAGCAGGGGCCACGGTGCTCGCAATGTGTTGCGGGGAAGGCAGCTTCCCAGCTTTGTTCTTGGACTTGGCGCCCGAGCCTGAGCCAGTGGCAGCTTGCGCCTAGGAGGGGGAGAGCACATTGTCGGGGTGGAGGTGGCCGGTGGTGAAGGAGTCGAGGTGGGACCTCCCCTTCCGGAATTCTCCGGCTTCATAGGAGTTGGGGAGAAGGGTGGCGTACTTCGTGGGGTCACCGAAGGCCTTGCCAAGACTCGTATTGTAGAATAGGAGGAGGTATTTAGGATCCTCAGCCGCAGCTGGGGGAGGGGTGGGGGGTGCTCGGGCCCTTTCCTGGCCCTTCCTTGAGGGAGGGGGGCCGGTAGCTGGCAGAGGTGGTGGGGCCCTGTGTGTGGGGCCTGACACTTGGGGGAGGACAGGGATAGGGGCTGACACCCGATGTGACAGGTCAGGTATTGAGGCTTGGAGATCGGCGATCCCCTGAGAGGGTTGTTGGTCCTGGGCGGGTGGGAGGCTTCCGAGTTGTAAGGACATGTCATGCATTTCCTCCCTGAGGTTCTCATTTTCCTCGGAGGTGGTTGCGAGCGTCTGGGTTACTGCGCTCAGCTCATGTGAGATGGTCACAAGCCCCTGTAGGAGCTGAGAAAGGAGGGTGATTGTAGTAGACTCGGAGGGGATGGTATTGGACAGCATTGACGAGCTGAAGTCGCGAAGGTCTTGTTCGCTAAGGCGAACGGCTCTCCGGGCCTGAGCTAGTTGCCTCGCCATGACCCCGCGGGGTTGATCAGTTGACGGCGTACCTGACCTCGACGGCAGTGGTGAGTTGAGGGCCAAGAGCCTGCCAAAGGGGGCGATCCCTGGGGGGAGTTGGTCAGCGTCCGCCATGAGAGCGAGTGTGGGTGGAAAAGTAGGCCCGGAGTTTGTCCCGCAAGAAAAGTGAAGTAGGATGTTGAGTTGTATGTGAAATGTGGGGCCAGGGAACAAGAGTGCGAAAAGCTTGGCCTATCTCTTGGTCGTTTTTTTTGTTTCTTTCTTTTTTATAATCTTGTGTGATTTGTTTCAAGGTACAAACAGCCTCATGCAGCGCTAGCTATGGAGAGAAAAAAACCTGTAAACACGGGCCACGACCCGCTTCACCTCTTCATGGGAAAAGTCAAACACCCCGAATCCATAGGAAAAGTCCCCCGCCCCTAGCACCTAAGATAGAGACCTCAGACACCTAAGGAAACAATACATAGAAACGTACAGGTAGCGAGAACCAAAGCCTCTGTAGGCTCCCCTAAACAAAAGAAAAGACTCTAACGGCAAGAAACGCTGGCAGCGGGGAGAGGATTGTTGATCGCCGTCATAGGAAACCTCGGGTACCGAGGGCCCATGGAAATCATGTTGAACGGTCAAGCAGGTCATTACATTGATCCAAGGTGTTGAACGGAGCCACGGAGGCAGTGCTCTTCCACGACTAGGCGTAACCGAGGAGGGGACAGACGATCGGAGAGGATAGGGGCAGTAAGGTGCCCGCGAGAGAGGATAGAAGCGAGGGGAGCCACCCGCCGAGGAGAGCCACTCAGCAGACAAGGTGCCAGCTGTGTGGGGGGGGTGCCTTCTAGTAGCCCAGGACCAGATTACCGGTTCTCTCATGTGGTCCCTTGTTATAGGAGAGAAGCTGTCACTACTGGAGGAGATTCCAGACGCGATGGGAACTGAAGGGCAGAGGAGCGAATGTGGCAGTAAGCTGCCAGCTGGTGAGCATGTGGTAGAACGGTACCAGCGGACAGAACCGGGAGGAGGATAGGGGAAGGCTCTCCAACTACCGGGAAGTACGAACACGGAGGACAGAGAGAGGGTCAGGATTTTTCGAATGCCGACCGTACCGACTGAGTACCTCATGAGAGAGTACAATTCCAGAGAGCAGGGCCACCAGGGCAACTACTTCACCGATAGCCCGAAACTAGCGGCGGTGTATTGACGATGGAAGGAGGGTTGCCGACAGTGTAAAAGCTAAGCGAGGTGGAAAGCAAGTGCGGGGGAAGGGGGAGAACCGAACTTGATGAGCGGGAGTCAACAATGAACGAGAACGGGAACCATAAAGAGGGGAGGCAGACGGGCCTCAGAAGAGAAGGGTAGGTGGTTTAACGTCAACTCCTAGGGAGAAGCCATCGTGGGAGAAGAGAGGTGGGTTGGGGAAAGTGACGATGACTTCTCGTGCTGTTGAGATTTCAGTCGCCGGAGGGCGAGGAGAGATGGTTCGTGGCCTATCTCTTGGTCGCTTCTTTTTTTTTTCTTTTTTCTTTTTTTTCTTTTTTGTTATCATGCATGATTTGTTTTAAGGTACCTACAGCCTCATGCAGCGGGATGTATGGAGAGAAAAAAACGTATAAACAAATACCACGACCGGCTTCACCTCGTCATGGGAAAAATCACACACCCCAAATTCATAGGAAAAGTCCCCCCCGCCTAGCACCTAAGATAAAACCTCTGACACCTAAGGAAACAATACATAAAAACGTACAGGTAGAGAGACCCAAACCCTTCCGCAGGCTCGCCAAAACAAAAGAAAAGAGTCTAAAAGCAAGAAACGCTGGCCGCGGGGAGCGGATGGTTGATCGGCGACATATGAAAACTCGGAACCAGAGGGCCCACCAAAACCATGTTGTACGGTCAGGCAGCTCATTACACCGATCCAAGGCGTTGGGTAAAGCCACGGAGCCAGTGCTATACCACCACTAGGGGTAACCGAGGAAGGGTCATCCGTTCAGGAGGGTAGAGGGCGAGCGGAGCCACCGGGCAGAGGGGATGCCCACCAACGACGATGAGCAGTAGTTTGCCAGCCGGAGTGTAGCTGTAGAGTGCTAGCCGATGGGAGGCAGTAGGGTGCCAGCCAGGGAGCGGAAAGGGGCAGTAACGGTGCCAGCGGACAGAACCGGGAGGAGGAGAGAGGAAGGATCGCGAGTGGGCTAGCCACAAGCGACTAACAGGCGGGAGCAATGGCATTGGAACGACGACGGAACCGAGGGAGGCCGAGATGTTACTAAGCGAAGCTTTCCCCATCCAGGGTACAAGGCCAGCAAGGCGAGGCCTACTTGGACCGAGTGTCCTGACACCATTGCGCCAACCGTGCGCGTAGCAAGAAGCTTTCCAACTGTGCAAATGCTAAGCGAGGGGCAAAGCAAGTGCGGGGTAAGGGGGAAAACCGAACTTCAGGAGCGGGCGTCAACGAAGACCGAGAACTAGAACACCGAGGAGAGGGGGCGCAGGGCCGCAGAGGAGGAGGGGAGATGGTTTAACGCCAACTCCTAGGCAGAAGCCATCCTGGGAGAAGAGAGGTGGGTGGGGGAAAGTGAGGATGATTTCTCGTGGTGTTGAGATTTCAATCGCCCGAGGTGGAGGAGAGATGGTTGGTCGCCTATCTCTTGGTCGCTTTTTTTCTTTTTTGTTTTGTTTTGTAATCATCTGTTATTTGTTTTAGGTACAAACAGCCTTATGCAGCGCTAGCTATGAAGAGAAAAAAACCTATAAGCCCAATAACAACCGCCAGCTTCACCTCATCAGAGGAAAAATTAAACCCCCCGAGACCATAGAAGAGACTTCCCCCGCCTAGCACGTAAGACTCGTACATCAGACACGTAGGGAAACAACTCATAGAAACGTACAGGAGAGAGACCCAAACCCTTCAGCAGGCCCCCTGGTAACACTAGGAAAAGAATCACGGAAATGACGAGATGTAACTACTATTGCCAATATGCGTAACCAAAAGGCCCCGCGGCTAGTCCCCGTAATGGGCCGGCCGGTTCACGGTCGGGACTGACCGGAGGATGGCGACGCGTCGGCGTTTAGAAGAGACCAAGAAGGCAGTGCAATACCATGATCAACCGTAACCTAAGCGAGGTTTGCGACGGTAGAGTAAATTGCAGGAGGGACAGAGGTTGGTGGGCGAGCGGAGCAACAGGGCAGAGGGGATGCCAGCCAACAATGATGAGCAGTAGGGTGCCAGCCGGTGAGTAGCAGTAGGGTGCCAGCCAGAGGGGAGCAGTAGGGTGCCAGCCAGGGGAGGGGTTTTAGCAGTGAGGGGCCAGCTTAAGGGGCAGTACGGTGCCAGCGGACGGAACCGGGAGGGGGGTAGAGGAAGCATCGCGAGCGGGCAAGCCACAACAGACTAACGTGCCATAGCAAGGGCTTTGGGGCGACCGTGAGACCGAGCGGGAATGTGTTGTTACTAACCGAAGCTTTCCCCATCAGAGGTACAAGCCCAGCAGAACTGAAGCCTTACTTCGACCGAGAGTCCAGACGCCATGTCGCCAACCGTGAACGAAGCGAGAAGCTTTCCGACCGCGCAAAATGGTAAGTGAGGTGCAAAGCAAGTGCGGGGTAAGAGGGAGAACCGAACTTCGGGAGTGGGTGTCAATGATGAACGGGAACAAGAACCCCAAGGAGGGGAGGCATGCGTGCCTCAGGAGAGGAGGGTAGATGGCTTAACGTCAACCCCTACGCAGTAGCCATGATCGGGGAAAAGAGGTGGGTGGGGGATTGTGAGGATGATTTCTCGTGGTGTTGAGAATTCAAGCGCCGGAGGTGGAGGACAGATGGTTCGTGGCCTATCTCTGGGTCTTTTCTTTTTTCTTTTTTGTTTGTAATCATGCGTTATTTGTTTCTAGGTTCAACAAGCCTGATCCAGCGCTAGCTATGAAGAGAAAAAAACCGATAAATGCAAACCCACCGCCCGCTTCACCTCTTCATGGGAAAAATCAAACACCCCGAGTCCATAGGAAAAGTCTCCCCCGCCGAGCACCTAAGATAATATACCCCAGACCCGTAAGGAAACAATACATAGAAACGTACAGGTAGAGAGACCCAAAGCCTTCAGCAGGCTCCCCAAAACAAAACAAACGACGGCTGTTCTAAGACCCTTTCGGGGCCCAAGGGAGAGGATAAATGATGGCCGACATGGGAAAACACGGAAACTGTGGGCCCAATAGAACCACTCGCGCGGTAGTGCAGGTCATTACATCGATCCAAGGCGGTGGTCCATAGCCACGGAGGCAGTCCTATACTAAGACTAGGCGTAACCGGGGAAGGGTCGAACGATCGGAGGGGGAGGAGGGCGAGCGGAGCCACCGAGCAGAGGGGATGCCAGCCAGGAAGGTGAGCAGTAGGGTGCCAGCCGGTGAGTAGCAGTAGGGTGCCTGCCAGAGGGGGGGGAGCAGTAGGGTGCCAGCCGGGGGAGGAGTTTTTAGCAGTAAGGTTCCAGCTTAAGGGGCAGTATGGTGCCAGCGGACGGAAGCGGGAGGGGGGTAGAGGAAGGATAGCGAACGGGCTAGCCACAACTGACTAACGGGCCATAGGGAGGGCTTTTGGGACAACAGCGAAACCGGGCGGCACCGTGATGTTACTAACCGAAGCTTTCCCCATCAGAGGTACAAGTCCAGCAGAACCGAAGCCCTACTTCGACCTAGAGTCCGGACGCCATATCGCCGACCGTGAACGAAGCGAGAAGCTTTCCCACCGTGCAAAATGCTAAGGGAGGTGCAAAGCAAGTGCGCCGTAAGGGGGAAAACCGAACTTCATGAGCGGGTGTCAAAGATGAACGGGAACAGGAACCCCAAGGAGGGAGGCATGCGTGCCTCAGGAGAGGATGGAAGATGGCTTAACGTCAACCCCTAGGCAGTAGCCATGAGGGGCCAAGAGAGGTGGGTGGGGCAAAGTCACGATGATTTCCCGTGGTGTTGAGATTTCAATCGCCGGAGGTGGAGGAGAGATGGTTTGTGGTCTATCTCTTAGTCTTTTTTTTTTCTCTGTTTTTTTTTTGTAATCATACGTTATTTGTTTTAGGTACAAAAAGCCTTATGCAGCGCTAGCCATGAAGAGAAAAAAACCTATAAGCCCAATATCAACCGCCCGCTTCACATCATCATAGGAAAAATCAAACGACCAAGACCATAGAAGAAACTCCCCCCGCCTAGCACCTAAGACTAGCACCTCAGACAGGTAGGGAAACAACTCATAGAAACGTACAGGAGAGAGACCGAAACCCTTCAGCAGGCCCCCTTGTAACACAAGGAAAAGAATCAAAGAAATAACGAGATGTAACTACTCTTGCCAATATGCCTAACCAAAAGGCCCGCGGCTAGTCACCGCAAGGGGCAGGCCGGTTCACGGTCGGGACTGACCGGAGGCTGGCGACGCGTCGGGGTTTAGGAGAGACCAAGGAGGCAGTGCAATACCATGATCAACCGTAACCTTAGCGAGGTTTGCGACCGTAGAGTAAATCGCAGGAGGGAGAGCGGTAGGTGGGCGAGGGGAGCCAGCCGGCAGAGGGCATGCCCGCCCACGATGGTGAGCAGTAGGGTGCCAGCCGGTGAATAGCAGTAGGGTGCCAGCCGATGGGGAGCAGTAGGGTGCCAGCCAGCGAGAAGGATTAGCGGTAAGGTGCCAGCTTATGGGGCAGTACGGTGCCAGCGGACGGACCCGGGAGGGGGGTAGAGGAAAGATCGCGAACGGGCTCGCCACACCGACTAACGGGCCATAGCAATGGCTTTTGGGGCGACAGCGAAACTAAGCGGGACCGTGATGTTACAAACCGAAGCTTTCCCCATCAGAGGTACTAGCCCAGCAGAACCATAGCCTTACTTCGACCGAGAGTCCGGACGCCATATCGCCGACCTTGAACGAAGCGAGAAGCTTTCCGACCATGAAAAATGCTAAGCAAGGTGCAAAGCAAGTGCGTGGTAAGGGGGAAAACCGAACTTCATGAGCGGGTGTCAACGATGAACGGGAACAAGAACCCCAAGGCGGGGAGGCATACGTGCCTCAGGAGAGGAGGGAAGATGGCTTAACGTCAACCCCTAGGCAGTAGCCATGATGGGGGAAGAGAGGTGTGTGGGGGAAGGTGACGATGATTTCCCGTGGTGTTGAGATTTCAATCGCCGGAGGTGGAGGCGAGATGGTTCGTGGCCTTTCTCTTGGTCGTTTTCTTTCTTCTTTTCTTTTTTTTGTAATCATGCGTTCATTGTTTTTAGGTACAAAAAGCCTTATGCAGCGCTAGCTATTGAGAGAACAAAACCTATAAATCAAAAAACAAATAACAAAAGAAAGTCACGGCACCAATAAATATCCACTAACGCGCAGGTTTCTCCTCCGCCGGGCCATAGGCCACTTATCGCAAGGAAAGCACAAACTAACAGCTTAGTGGTCTGTAAAGCAAAGCGTACATAAGATAAAGGAAAGAAAACCCCGCAGCCCTAAACCTCAGCCAATGAAAAAACCCGAAACACCGGGGGGGGCACTCTGGGGGGGGAGAGAGGAAATGGGGAGGAAGAGGGGGGGGTGGTGGGTGGGAACATTGTGGGGGGAAATCTCGTGGTGGTGACGCCTATGAAGGTGGCGAGTCTTTTTAGTAGAGGGAGGGATGACCAGAGCAGGGCTTCGGGACGGACATCAGAGACGGCGTGGAGGAGGCGTCACCTGCTGTGTTGTCTGGAGGGGCCGGATAGGACGGCGTCCTTGAAGATTTCAGGTTCCAAGCCACAGCTGGGCCAGGAGCTATCGGCATCAGGGGACCTCCAGGTTGAGTGGGGGGCCAGACAACTCTTTCCGGCTCTCATCTGATGGATTCTCCCGGCAACAAACTTGCCCAAGCCCATGAACGGACTCGGGGACAGGGCGGGAGGGTGTAGGTAGTACCCCAGGGTTGGGAAAAGGGAGGCCCGCTCCTCGAGGAGTTTCTCCCTTACCCGCTTCTTTAGGGTGGAGTAAGTGTTGTTCATCAGGGACTTGGGCGGGAGGGTGAGGGTCGGGAAGACAAGGTGGGAATTGATCATGGGCATCCTAGATAGCCCGAGCGTGAAGGGTATTGTTCGGTGAGCCACCGCGTCTACCGGCAGGTGGTTCCTGATGGGGGGGATAGGGCGGGGTGTTTTCCAATGTAGGGGGAGGTAGACGGACGATAGGCCCCCGGTCATGACCTACGAGGAATCAGGTGCCCGGTGCACCGAGAGGGCAGGGAAGGAGGGGTGAAGGGGGGCAGTTGCCGGGTTCACACTGGGAGGGGAGCAGACCACCCTGAGCGCAGCCAACCTTTGCCGGTGGGCGATCAGGAGGGAGACGGGCGGGAGGCATGACTCTACGGAGAGTATCCCTGTGGGCGTAGCCGAGAAGCAGTTTGTGGTCCACGGTTGGACCTTTCTCCAGAATGTGTCGAGGTGGGCTGTCGTGGTCACGTTGGGAGTGAACAGGTCCGGCCCGTAGAGCAGGATCGGGGCAATCAACGATGTTGCCAATCTGTGACATAGGCTGGGGGGGAGGCCCGCTCCGGGTGGGCTCAGTCGCCGCATGAGGGCGAACGCTCCCTGGGCGAGAGCCAAGCTGCGCCAGAAGTGTTCAGCGGGGTCAAGGGCCCGAGTGAACCAGTACGCGAGCCATCGAACGGAGTTGCTAGGGTGAAACAATTCCCCTTTGATTTGGATAGGCGAGATACACTTAGGTGAGTGCCTTTGACTGGGGGTACTCCAGTGTATCAGCTCTGTTTATGCGACCGAAAAGGAGACGCCCAGGAGGGACGCCTTTCTTCCCAGTTTTTCGAAGAGCTCCAGGAGCCGGCGGATGTTGCCACGGTAGGAGAGGGAGGCTACTGTAAGGGCGAAGTCGTCCACATACGAGATCATCAGCCCGCGTGGGATGCTGAAATGTAGTGGTCCCAAGTAGCGGAGAATCAAGAGCGGGAGATTGGGAAGGCTTGGGGGGCACCGACGTTGAAGGGGGATGGAGTCCCTGGGGCCCCTTGAAAAACTAGGGTGCAGCTTCGCTCCGCTAGGAAAGACGAGACCCAGGAGGCCAGGTAGGTGGGGATGCCGCCTGCCCTGAGGATGCGGGCCAGGGTGGAGTTGTCCACGTTGTCGAACCCTGCCTTTATATCCAGGAACAGGGAGGAGACCTTGAGCCTGGGCCTCAGCAGGGTCTTGACGTCTTTGGCGAGGGTGAGGCACGCGTCGTAGGTACTGAGTCCAGGGAGGGAACCGCATTGGTTGGGGTGCAGTAGCCCCCTGAGCCGGGCTGCGGCGAGTAGGCGGGCTGCTATAATCCTCTCGAGGATCTTTGAGATCGTGCGGATCAGGACTATTATCCTGAAGGAAGAGGGTGATTCGTAGGAGGGCTTCCCTGGCTTATCTAGTACCATGCCGTTCAAGCTTTTTAGCGATGCGGGGTGATACCGCAGAAGGACCTGCCGGCAAGTATTTGGAGAAGGCTCGATGGGTTGATTTTGTTGACCTGTTTCCAGGTCGTGTAGTGTATCCCGTCCGGGCCCGGGGGCGAGGTCGGGGAGCACTTGGAGAGAGCCGCAGCTATTTCGTCCGCAGTCAGGGGGGGTGCCGTCCTATGTGGCCTAAGCCTGGGCGGCGGGGAGAAGGGTTACTTAGGGGGAAAGAAGTGGTCCAGAAGGACACTGTTCATTTGTAGTGGGGTCTCTGCCCCTGGCAGGGAAGGCAAGCGTGGCTGGGCACGCCCGTAGGGGAACCTCTTGGCCGTGCAAAGGCTTTGGGGGGTAGCGGCCATCAAAAAGGAGGACCGGTGTTTGTTCTTCGGGGCCTTGATTGCCTTGAGATACCCCGCCTTGGAGGTGCCGGCAACTTCCCGCATGTTTGGGGTGTCATGCTTTCTGGCCGCCCTAGCGGCCTTGTGGTATTCACGACGGAGGATGGTCAGGTGGGGGGTCCACCAAGGTTTGGAGTTGTGGGAGGGTCTAGATAGTGGCGTATGCTCTTTGAGGAGAGCCACTAGGCAGCTTCGTGATTCTGACATCCATTCGCGCAGCTTCGGGGGGGTCGGGAACGACGGTGCGGCCGGTACCTTAAAACTCGTAATGATCGGGTCCAGGATTTCCCAGTCCGAGTCCGCCCATCGCGGGCGAGGGGGTTTCTGGTGTAGAGAGGGTGTGGCGAGAGTGATTGTTATTGGTATGTGGTCGGAACCCGTTGAGGGGAGGGAGGCCTCCCAGCTCTTAACCAGCGGGAGGAGGGCGGGGTTTGCGAAGGCGAGATCTATAACCACGGGTCGGGCTTTGCCCACCAGGGGGAACCTTGGGTATTCGCCTAGGGGATTGAGGAGGGCGAAACCGGATTCTGCCGTTTTCTCGAAATAGGGAGTCGAGGACATGATCTCCCGTGGTGAGAAATGCCGCAGAGGGTCCGAGAGGGGATTGTGGATGTTGAAGTCTCCCACGACTAGGAGGGGGAACCCGAGATCGGGGAAAAGAACTTCAGCTGCGAAGGAGTGAATCCTGTGGTCAACAGTGTTGGTGGAGTAGGCGTTGATCACCCTAAAGGAGTGGAAGTCAGTGCCAAAAAGAGGCTCATCGGAGGAGACGTCGAGGGCAAGAACATCGCCCACCCCCTTACACCTGGGTAGCACCGTGTAGTTGGAAAGAAAAGACATATGAACGTAGGCAGCCACACGTGGCTTCCTAACCGGGGGAAAGAAGGACTTAAAACCACTGAAGGAAGGAAAGTGAGCCTTGTTGACAGGTGGATCCTGCAACATGACTATCGAGGGGTAGGTGGTCGCCTCTCTGAACGACTCAAACAAGGAAAGAAAAACATTCCAGCTCCCAAGGCAGTTATGTTGAATGATGGAAAGAAGCGCAGGGGCAGGGGCCGGCCCTTGTCCCAGGGGAGGAGGAAGGGGTTGTTTATTCATTGCCGGGACGAACCCGACGACAGAGAGGGGCAGGGGAAGGGCTTGGTTCCTCTAGGGGGAGGGGACCACCGAAGCCATGAGTTGTTCCAGGACGCGTGGAGGGTCAAGCTAGGGGAGGTTGCCTAGGCGTTACAAGGTCCACCTCAAGGGTACCCGACCCGGATGGGGGAGTAGTGGGTGCTGGGCGGCCATCGACCGCCAAATCCATGGGGTCTTGACATGTTGGGGCGGGGGCTGGAGAGCCGGTTGGGGAGGGGACAGGCGGGGGAGGTCGAGCCGGACATTCTCTGAATGAGGCAGTGTGGTCGTCACCGCAGTTGCAGCAATGGGGGGGCGAGGTCGGACAACTGGATGGGACTGGCTGATTGTTCCCGCTCCTGGGGCAGGTGGGATTCTGACATCTGTGAGCCGCGCGAGTATGGTGAAGCGCACAAATAGGGCACGTGGGGTGGGTGGCTGGGCATCGTTGATGGGCGTTTCCGTATCTCCAGCAGTTCTTACACTGGGAGGTTCTAGAGGAGGAGAAGGCAAGCTCAACCTTGCGTTTCTGCGAGAGGATGACGACCCCTGATGGAAGGGCCGAAACGTTCTGGGGGTCGACCGTGATAACCACCGAAGTGGCCTGCTTGGTGGCTCCAGAATCTCGGCTAGGGTTAAGGTACCTGGCTGAGAGAATCGGGCTCGCTTTGTCGTTGAGGATTGCTTGCCAGATATATGGGAAGAGTTCCTCTTCATCTTGAGGGAGGAAACGTAGTGGGAGGCTGTGGATCGCTAGTTGGACGGCTGTAGGGGCGAGTACGAGGGTGCCCCAGGGGTTCTCTCCGACTGGAAAGGACTGGTTGAGGGCCAGGGTGAGGGAGTCAAAGTAAGGGGCGTATGAAGCGGCGGGGGTGGTCTTGTCGGTGACAGTTAGGGAGACAGAGACTCGAGGGTTGACAGTAGCAGAGAGACCCAATGGGAGGAGGCAGTTTGAACCGCGGAGGACGCGAGCAGCGATGTCAGGAAAGGTAGCGGCAATAGTGGGGGCGTCTGGGTGAGGGGAAGGGGACTGGCAAGGAGCCAAGAAGCGTCGTTGGGCACCTGGTAGGGAGGGAGGCCCCTTTTTAACAGGAGGGGCCGCCGCGCTCGCAACTGGTTGGGGGGAAGGAACCTTCCCAGCTTTGCTTTGGCTCTTGCCGCCCGAGCCTGAGCCGGAGGCAGCTTGAGTGTAAGAGGGGGAGACGACATTGTCAGGGTGGAGGTGGCCGGGTGTGAAGGAGTCGAGATCGTACCTACCCTTCCGGAACTCTCCGGCTTCGTAGGAGTTGGGGTACAGCTTGGCGTACTTCTCGGGGTCACTGAACCCCTTGCCAAGTGTCGTATCGTATAATGGTATGAGGTATTTAGGGTCGTCAGCCGTGGCTGAGGGAGGTGTGGGTGGTGCACGGGCCCGTTCTTTGCCCTTCTTCGATGGGGGGGGGCCGGCAGTTGGGTGGGGCAGGGGTGCCCTTGGTGGGGGGGGGGCTGGTGCTGGGGGGGCTGGAATCGGGGCTGACACTTGATGTGACAGGTCACGTATGGATGACTGGAGATCGGCGATCCTCGGAGCTGTTTGTGGTTCTTGGGTGGGGGGAAGGTTGGCTTGTTGAGAGAAGATGTGATGGAGCTCCTCCCGGAGGTTCTCGTTTTCCGCGGAGATGGTTGCGACTGCCTGGGTTACCCCGCTCAGCTCATGTGAGACGGTCACCAGACCCTGAACAAGCGGGGAGACGAGGACGATCGTGATGGACTCGATGGGGAGGGTGCCGGCCTGCGCATCTGGGCTGAGGTCCGGGAAATCTTGGATGCAGAGCCTGAGGGCACTCCTCGCCTGAGGGAGTTGCCTCATCATGAACTCTATGGGGTGATCGGTCGCGGGTGTTCCCCAGCGTGACGGGAGAGGGGAGTTCAGGGGCGAGAGCCTACCGCAGGCCTGGTTCCCTGGGGCAAGATTATGGGGGTGCGCCATGAGGGCGAGCGAGCGAGGAGACGTGGGCCAGGGGTTTGATCTGGACGCAAAGCGGTGTGAAGTTGAGGTTGTATGTGAAATGTGGGGGGGGGGAAGAAGTTTGCGAGAAGCGTGGCCTATCTCTTGGTTGTTGTTTTTTTTCTTTTTTTTCTTTTTTGTAATCAAATCGTTATTATGTTTAAAGGTACAAAAGACTCATGCAGCGCTAGCTATGGAGATAAAAAACCTATAAGCAAACGTCATCCCGCCCGCTTCACCTGGTCATAGGAAAAATCAAACCCCCCGAGACCATAGAAGAAACCTCCCCCGCCTAGCACCTAAGACTCGCACCTCAGACACGTAGGGAAACAACTCATAGAAACGTACAGGAGAGAGACCCAAATCCTTCAGCAGGCCCCTAGGTAACACTAAGAAAAGAATCAAAGAAACGCCTAGATATAACTACTATTGCCAATATGCCTAACCAAAAGGCCCGGCGGCTAGTCGCCGGAAGGGGCAGTCCGGTTCACGGTCGGGACTGACCAGAGGGTGGCGATGCGTCGGGCTTTAGGAGAGACCAAGGAGGCAGTGCAATACCATGATCAACCGTAACCTAAGCGAGGTTTGCGACCGTAGAGTAAATAGCAGGACGGAGAGAGGCAGGTGGGCGAGCGGAGCCACCGGGCAGAGGGGATGCCAGCCAACGATGATGAGCAGTACGGTGCCAGCCGGTCAGTAGCAGTAGGGTGCCAGCCGGTGCGGAGCAGTATGGTGCCAGCATGGGAGGAGGATTAGCAGTAAGGTGCCAGCTTAGGGGGCAGTACGGTGCCAGCTTAGGGGGCAGTACGGTGCCAGCTTAGGGGGCAGTACGGTGCCAGCGTAGGGGGCCGTACGGTGCCAGCGGACGGAACCGGGAGGGGGGTGGAGGAAGGATCGCGAGCAGGCTAGCCACAACCGACTAAAAGGCCATAGCAAGGGCTTTTGGGACGACAGCGAAACCGTGCGGGACCTTGATGTTACTAAGCGAAGCTTTCCCCATCAGAGGTACAAGCCCAGCAGAACCGAAGTCTTACTTTGACCGAGAGTCCGGACGCCATATCGCGGACCGTGAACGAAGCGAGAAGCTTTCCGAGGGTGCAAAATACTAAGCGAGATGGAAAGCAAGTGCGGGGTAAGGGGGAGAACCGAACATCATGACCGAGTGTCAACGATGAACAGGAACGAGAACCCCAAGGAGGGGAGGCATGCGTGCCCCAGGAGAGGAGGGAAGATGGCTTAAAGTCAACCCCTAGGCAGTAGCCATGATGGGGGAAGAGAGGTGGGTGGGGGAAAGTGACGATGATTTCCCGTGGTGTTGAGATTTCAATCCCCGGAGGTGGAGGAGTGATGGTTCGTGGCATATCTCTTGGTCGTTTTGTTTTTTTGTTTTTTTTCTTTTGTAATCATGCGTTCATTGTTTTTAGGTACAAAAAGCCTCGTGCAGCGCTAGCTATGGAGAGAACAAAACCTATAAATCCAAACAAAATAACAAAGGAAAGTCACGGCACCAATAAATATCCACTATCGCGAAGGTTTCTCCTCCGCCGGGCCAGCGGCCACATATAACAAGGAAAGCACAAACTAACAACTTAGTCGTCTAGAAAGGAAAGCCTACATAAGACAAAGGAAAGAAACCCAAA
>Ga0307509_10004985_pt1 | contig 18756 bp, 14 predicted proteins | sample 10_EM_MG_FD_202245 | JGI IMG/M metagenome (GOLD analysis project Ga0307509, IMG submission 202245) | Populus trichocarpa ectomycorrhiza microbial communities from riparian zone in the Pacific Northwest, United States - 10_EM | ecosystem: Host-associated > Plants > Roots > Unclassified | place...
GCATATCAATCAAAATATAGACATAAGCCCTAAACTCATTAATTTGGGGTTTTCCCAATTCTCCACACAGTTGACTCAATTCAAATCATCTCTACTTATTATCATAATCCAACAACAATAATAAACAACCTAATTAAATATTCAATCACAAAAACATTATGAACTCTAATTTCAAGAATTGAAAAAATTTCAATCCAAAAGTAAAAATCCACCAACACATGAAGTAAATTGGTTAGAACCATATACAAAGCAACCAAATAGTGTGTGTTTAATTGGTTTCTCCATTTCTCTTCACTTTTACACACTTTTTCTCTCTAACTATCCAAGCTTCCAACTCTTATCTCTCTCTCTAGCTTCTCCTAACTTAGATTGACATTATAGATGGTAATCACTTAATCACACTCCATAACCCATAACCCAAGTAAATTTAAAGAAGAAATAAGGAGAAAATCACAAATTTTGAGTTTCCCCCCTTGCATTGCCAACTGGTTTTTTTTTTGAGAGACAGAGGGAGATTTTGTCAAAAACTATAATAACGCTTCTCATTTAAATCCTATATGTATTTTCTATCAAATCCTTGTCTGTCGATATTTTTGGCATACATAAAAAAAATTATTTCATCTGATTTTATTATAATTATCTTGGAATTTTTCATAAATGGTCATAATATAATTTCCTCTAAATTGTATTATTTTTCAGTTGAAAATTACATTATTATGCACGGGGTTCACACCGACCATCAATATTTTCACGCACAAGATCATTTTTTATTTCATCTAGGGTTTTTTTTGCTAAATAATCGAGGATTTTCACCATTCATCACACAAAAATTTTCTTTTAATTTTATTATTTCCTCGTTGGGGATTTATGTGAATCATCACGAGACTGACATTTCGTGTACCAATTTATTATTTTATTTTGTCCAAGATTTTAAACTAATTTACTAGGGATTTTCACCCCTAATCATAAATGTTTTCCTCTTGATTTATTATTTTTTTGGTTGAAGACTACCCTATTTAACACTGGTTTTATAATTTTGGGGTGAGGGTTTACATTCTCCTCTCCTTATAAAATTTCATCTGTAAAATTTAAATTCATACTTATGTCTGAAAACAAGCTCAAGTGATTTTTTTTCACATTTGTCTCCTCTTTTTTCCTGCAGTCACTTGTCTTATTTGTTTAAAGCTTCCTCTCTATCATTCTCACTAGAAGAATTATTTATTTAACAATTTCTTTTTGCCTAAATCCATAATCTTCTCAAACTAAACTTCAAATATAATTTTTTTTATTGTTCTCAATCGACACTATGGTAAGATTCGAGATGAACTCAATTCTACTTTCTAAAGTAATAATATAATGAAGTACATTATGAATTCGAGATAATATAGATGGTTATGTCAACCGACATGCCACTTGTCCAACTTTGATTAACAATGTTTTGAGAATTTTAGAAAGCAATTTTTGAACTTCCTTTGCTCATTCAATGATAAGAACAATTATAAAAAAACCTCTAGTAAATAACACAATTTTTATTTCAAGGTATAGTATGCAAGGTACACTCATAGATACAAGATTTTAACTTATACCTTATTTCAATTATACTTTTATTATTTTATTTTATTAGTTTAAGATATCCATTTTATCCATCTAAATGATCATAACTAACACTCTCATTTAACCATGTTTGTCGATCTTGACACAATATTTATAACTCCATTTTTTGTCAACCATACTCGATAAGCCATTTCAACATTGATGGCTTGTAATTTACAACAACCAATTGTTATTTGATTTATCATAAATGACACTACATGTTAACTCTACACTACCTGGTTCATTTCAATAATTTGTAATTCACATTCTACATCATTTATATTCACAAGTTTCTTTTTAAAATATTCATAAATCAGAATTTAAAATGTAATAACCCTTATCATTGTGGTCGACTTAAAATTTTGTATAACATGTTCGCCATTGAGGTCGGTTTAAAAATTCACATATAAGTTTTTTTGTTAGGGTCGAATTAAATTTCACAAATTAATTTCACTGTTTGTGGTCAATTAAAATTTCACATGTTAATTTCCTATCTCATAGGCATCATTTACATAATATTATTTTCCTACCCTATATACATCATTTACAAAATATTATTTTCCTACCTCGTAGGCATAATTTACATATTAATTCCCTACCATGTAGGCATAATTTACATAATATTATTTTCCTACCTTTTAGACATAATTTACATAATATTATTTTCCTACTTGTAGGCATCATTTACATAATATTGATTTCCTACCTCGTATGTGTCATTTAAATAACATTATTTAAGCCTTCGTCCAAATGTCTGACATAGATATAAAATAGATAAGTCTTCATCCAAACAGTCAACTTATACATATAATTTGTAAGTCTTTATTCAAATGGCTGACTTAAAAACTAATTAACTAGTCTTTGTCCAAACAACTGACTAGGATATAAAATAGATAAGCCTTCATCCAAACAATTGACGTATAATTAAGTAGTCTTTGTTCTTATACCTGACTTAATTTGTTGCAACCGACTATCAAGGAAAACCACACTGCCACCTCATGTAAGCTATTATTGCAGGATTCATGACAGTATCAAGGAAGATCACACCGCCAACTCACGTTAATTATTATTGCATGATCAACTCATGCAACGGCAGGATTCATGGCAGTATAAATCAATAATCAATACAAGCTACAATCAAGGATTAGTCACTGTAAAGCTAGGATCGGTTTCTTGTATTTTTCCTATTACTATAGCTAGAATCAGGGATCAGCTAGAATCAGGGATTCGTTTTGTATTCTTTCCTTTATAAACCTTCTATACTTAGCACTCTATATTTAGTTTATATATTACATTCTGCAGTTTGAATGAATTAAGCAAAATTCAAAACTTTTGTCTTCTCTTTTATGGTATTAGAGCGTTTCAATCTCTAACGAGTATCGTTCCTAAATCTTCACCATGTCTTTTTCCGCATCCATCAATTCAACCCCTGACCAAATCATCACTATCAATTCTGCTACTACCATCAATGAAAAACTTACAGCCTCCACCTTTCCACAATGGAGAGCACAGTTTGAAGCCTTACTTATTGGCTATGATCTCATGAATTTTGTTACTGGTGATCTCTAGTGTCCTGCAATTGATACTGAAAACTCTGTTGTCTCCAGAGCTGCAAACTCTCACTAGATTCGGCAAGATAAATTGATTCTTCATGCACTGCTAGCCTCAACATCCACCACCATCACACCTCTGCTTGCTTCATGCAAAACCTCCTATGAAGCTTGGAACAAATTAACACATTTGTATGCATGAAAATCACGCATCCGTGCGATGCAGTTGAAAGAAGATCTCACCCTCAATCATCGTGGTAGTAGGACTGTCACTGAATTTCTCCAGGCGATTAAACTCACAGCTGATGAACTTGCCAAGATTGATCATCTTGTTACTGATGATGATTTGACTCTTTATGTTTTAAATGGACTGGGTCCAGACTTTAGGGAAATTGTTGCACCCATACGAGCCAGAGAACATCCCATTCGGTTTGAGGAGTTACATGATTTGTTAATTGGCCATGAAAGTTATCTTCGTCGGTTGGAACAACAAACAATGCAGCCGCTAGTTTCAACAGCAAATTTTACTCAATGCAGGCACTTCCCTGCTAGAAATAATGGACAACGTTTTTACTCCAAAAGCCGTGACAGCACCAAATGAAACACATACAATTCAGGTTTTCGCAAATATAAACCTAAGTGTCAACTATGTGATCAGTTGGGTCACACAGCTAAAACCTGTTCCAAACGCAATTCATCTGATTTTTTTGCAAATTGTGCTGCATCCTCTAAAAGCAAGGATTCGAAATGGCTAGTGGATTCGCCAGCCTCTCACAATATGACAACTAATCTTTCAAATCTATCTATTCATTCTGAATATGATGGTACAAATGAAGTAGTGCTTGGTGATGGATCAGGTTTGCAAGTATCTCATACTGGGTCATTATCGTTCATCTCTCCCACCCGTATTTTTCATTTGAAAGACACTCTATGTGTTCCTGAAATTAAAAAAAATTAATTTATGTTCATCACTTTACCAAACAAAATAATGTCTATCTTGAGTTTCATCCCTCTTATTTTCTTGTGAATGATCGGATCATGGGGGCGACACTATTAAAAGGTGCATGTGAGGATGGTGTGTACCCTTTGCCGGAAACAATGACTATGGCTTCCAAACCTGCTATTGCTTATGTTCATGAACGCACAACGACAGATGGATGGCACAAACGACTTGGTCATCCATCTTCCAAAATTGCTCAACATCTTATTCGCACTTTTTCCTTACCTGTCAGAAAAACAAAAGAAAATTCATCTCTTTGTGTCTCATGTTCTCACAATAAAGCCCACCGACAAACATTTCAATCTCATGGTTTTGTTAGTACAGCACCCCTCGAATACATTTATACTAATGTTTGGGGTCCGACTCGTGACACTGGTATTGATGGTTCAAAATATTACATTATTTTTGTTGACCACTATACTAAATATATATGGCTTTATCCTATGTCCCATAAATCATGTGTTCACACTATCTTTCCTCAATTTCAAAATCTTGTGGAAAACAGGTTCAACACCAAAATCAAAAGTCTATATTCTGACAATGGAGGTGAATACATTGCTCTTAAAAATTATTTATCTGTTCATGGCATTGGTCATTATACCACTGCTCCCCACACCCCACAACAAAATAGAATATCTGAAAGACGACATCGACACCTTGTTGAAACAGGTCTCACTCTTCTCACCGATGCCCACATGCCTCTTTCCTATTGGCCTTATGCATTTCAAGCTGCAACATACTTGATCAATCGTATGCCAACCTCAACTCTGAATAACAAAACACCCTTCGAACTGCTTTTCCATCAAAATCCCAACTACATGAAACTAAAGCAGTTTGGGTGTCTTTTCTATCCCTTGACCAGACCCTACAATACACATAAACTTCAAACCAAAGCCATGTCTTGTGTCTTCGTGGGTTACTCTTTAACCCAAAATGCTTATTTGTGTCTAAATCTTCTCAGCAGAAAAGTATATCACTCCAGACATGTGCTCTTTGATGAGACTGTCTTTCCCATGGCTCAAACTAATTCTTGTTCTTCTGCAAAATCCCAACCTGCAACCAGTGCTCTTAGTTCTTCTCACCCGGTTACCATAAGTCTGCCATTGCTATATCCTGCACGACCACCAGCATCAACTGCTTCTGCATTGGGTACCGCTGCTCCTTCATCACCTTCGGTAGCTTCACCTCCAACGTCAGTTCCCTCACAAGTATGTTCTTCTGCTCAAACTGAAACTTCCTCTCAAAATTTAATTGTTAGTCATGCACCTGTGGTACTTCCCACTGCTGAACCTCGTCCTCATTGTATGGTTACTCGCTCTATGAACAACATCTATAAGCCTAAAAGCTTGTTCATGGTTACCAAACATCCATTACCTCCATCTTTGGAACCTACATCAGTGACTCAGGCCTTAACTGACCCTCAGTGGCGTGCTGCAATGTCCTTTGAGCTTACAGCTCTTATACGCCATGATACATGGCATCTGGTACCACCTCTCACGGGCTGCAACATTATTGGATGCAAGTGGGTGTTTCGGGTTAAAAGGCTTGCTGATGGCTCAATTGACAGATTTAAAGCTAGATTAGTGGCCAAAGGTTTCAACCAAAGACCCGGTTTGGATTATACTCAGACTTTTAGTCTTGTAGTAAAATCGGTGACTATTCGCACTATTTTATCAGTTGTTGTGATGCATGGATGGCCTCTCCATCAGTTAGACATAAACAATGCATTTCTCCATGGCAATCTTACATAAGAAGTATACATGTCGCAGCCTCCAGGGTTTCGGGACCAATCTTCACCACATTTTGTTTGTTGTCTTAAGAAGGCAATCTATGGCCTTAAAGAAGCACCACGTGCTTGGTATACTGCACTTAAACAAGCTCTTCTAGAATTTGGTTTTGTCAATACCAAGTCTGATTCTTCATTATTTTTCTATACTGTTACGTCCACTACTGCTTACTTTCTAGTATATGTTGACGATTTAATTATCACCAGTAACAACTCTCATTTTGCTGCAAGTGTTATACAATAACTTGGCAGGAAGTTCTCCCTTAAAGACTTGGGACCCTTGCATTTCTTCCTTGGCATTGAAGTTATTCCCACGCAGAATGGGTTGTTCCTCACTCAGCATAAATACATCAGGGATCTTCTTACCAGAACTTGCATGGATGGAGCAAAAGATGTCACCACTCCACTGTCAACTTCGGTCTCTCTGAAATTAAATGATGGTTCAGCTGCTGTCAATCCTACTGAATATTGCAAGGTAATTGGAGCATTACAATATCTTTCACTCACTCGACCCGACATCAGCTTTGCAGTCAACAAATTGTCACAGTTCATGCACTGCTCTTCTACAATTCACTGGACTGCCACCAAGCGGTTGTTGCGTTATCTGTAGAATACAATTTTCCATGGCATCTCAATTCAGAAAAATGTTAACCCTCCTCTTACATGTTACTCAGACGCGGATTGGGCTGGCAATTTGGATAATCGCAGCTCTACTTCAGCTTATCTCATTATGTCGATTCAAATCTCCTCTCTTGGAGTTCCAGAAAGCAGCGTGCAATTGCACGATCATCTACAGAGGCTGAGTATCGTGCGCTATTATTGCAGGATTCATGACAATATCAAGGAAGATTACACTGCCAACTCACGTGAATTATTATTGCATGATCAACTGATACAACGACAAGATTCATGACAGTATAAATCAATAATCACTGCAAGCTATAATCAAGGATTAGTCACTGTAAAGCTAGGATCGGTTTCTTGTATTTTTCCTATTACTATAGCTAGAATCAGGGATAAGCTAGAATCAGGGATTCGTTTTGTATTCTTTCCTTTATAAGCCTTCCATACTTAGCACTCTATATTTTGTATATATATTACGTTCTGCAGTTTGAATGAATTAAGCAAAATTCAAAACTTTTGTCTTCTCTTTTACCGACTTATTTTTAACATTATATGGTTCCATCGTTGTGCCCATTTCAAGAATTAAACTAACTAATCTTTGACATTTCAATCAACTTAACATTTATGTTATCAAATTTTATAGTTATGAGTATTTCAATAATTAAACTAATTAGTCTTTTTTGTTGCAGTCTTGTGGGTGTGTTTTTATTTAATGTCATTACTCTACCCGAAAACATCATTTTTTTCACCTTAAAGGCATAATTTCTCATGATTTTTTTTTTCTGCTTCGAATGCGTAATTTCTCTTGACAATTATTTTCCACCCCAAAGGCATAATTTTTTATATCATCTTTCATGATACCACAATTCTGACAATGAACATTTGTTCTTGATATATACAAATAAACATACAATTTGTATTTCAACATTTACAACATTTACACAAACAACTAATTTAATTAAAGAGGTAAGAATGACCCTTACCTGAAGCTCTTGTTGGACGTGCTTTTAAGGAAGTGAGTTCCACTCCGAAAGCCTCTCTAAAATTCTCAATGATAACAATTTAATATCTTGTTTGGCCAAACACATATATTTTCTTATTTAACAACCAATTTAGCCATAAACATAAATACACATATTACAAAAAAAAATAAAAAAAACAATTATATAGGTCTTAGCTTATTTTGGTTTTAACATACATTGCTCTAAGCCTTCACAATATGATTTTTATGTGTTTAGCATAAATTTTCATATACATATTTTTGTTCTAGTGCGACTGCACACAAGAGAATATTAAAATCTCATATCTAACTTCAATCTCCTTTCATTTATATCAAATTAATCAATTACCATCATCACACCGATCAATTAAGTATAACAACATTATTTAATCTTTCACACATTCAACTTCCCACACTTCTATCTTTTCACCCTTAACAAATATTTTCTAATGTTTAGGCATTCTTTTTCACATAGATTGCAAACATAACTAACACAATCCCATCATCATGTTAATCAAATCTAAACATAACAAAATCATTAAAACACTCACATTACATAATCTTACAAATTCTCACATTTTCCTTTTTCTAATATATAACAACATTAACTAACTACTTGTAATTCCATATTTCAACATTAATACACAATCTTAAGCATTTCAAAACATTATTTAAAACACCAAAATCAACCTAATTTATTCAAATTCCCAAATCCTTTAGAATACCCAAACATAATTAGCTACTACGGTCTTGATTTTTAAAAATTGGTTTTCAATTTATTCAATTTACCCTTAATGATATCATCTAAACCTCAAATAATTACCAATTACATAATTTAGCATATCAATCAAAATTTACATAAACCTTAAATTCATGAATTCAGGGTTTTTCCAATTCTTCACACCATTGACCTAATTTAAACCATTTCTATATAGTGTCATAACCCAACAACAATAATAAATAACTCAATTAAACATTCAATCATAAAAATATTATGAACCCTAATTTCAAGAATTGGGAAATTGTAATCCAAACATAAAATCCCAAGCTTCCAACTCCTCTCTCTCTCTCTCTCTCTCTCTCTCTCTCTCTCTCTCTCTCTCTCTCTCTCTCTCTCTCTCTCTCTCTCTCTCTCATTTCTTCTAATTTGGTTTGATATCATGGATGGAAATCACTTAATCATAATTCATAACTCATAACCCAAGTAAATTTGAAGAAGAAAGAAAGAGAAAATCATAAATTTTGTGTTTTTCTCGTTTTGCATGGGCAGCTGGTTTTATTGAGAGAGAGGGAGATTTTATCAAGAATTACAACAATGCCACCCATTTAAATCTTGTATGTATTCTTACCAAATCCTTGCCCGTTTGTATTTCTGGCATACAAAATTTTTATTATTATTTCATTCGATTTTAACATAGTTGTCTTGGGATTCTTCATCAGTGGTTATAATAAAATTTCCTCTAAAATTTATTATTTTTTAGTTAAAAATTACATTATTCTACACGGTGTTCACACCAATAGGTAGTATTTTCACGCACAAGATCATTCTTTATTTCATCTAGGGTTTTTCGCTAAATAACCAAGGATTTACTCCACTCATCACACAAAAGTTTCTTTTAATTTTATTACTTCCCGATTGGGGATTTGCGTGATTCATCACGGGGCTGACAATTCACATACTGATTTATTATTTTATCTTATCCAATATTTTAAGCTAATTTAGTGGGGATTTTCACCGCTAATCATAAAAAACTTTTCTCTTAATTTATTATTTTTTGGTTGAGAATTACCCTACTTAAACACTGGTTTATAATTTTAGGTCGAGGGTTTACACTTACCCTAGTTAAGTTTATTCTTTTATTGAACAACTTCTTAATTCGGTTCTTTACCTCACTGCGCTAACATCAGAAGTATATTTTATAAAGGGAGCTTGACATTTGGAGGATTTGCTAGTATTGTTCTATAGTCAAATTATTAAAACCAACAAAGAAACACCGATAATATGAGTCCTATAACAAAATTAGGGCCTTGTGAGTTGTTTTTTGTATTGAAACTTAGAGCAAAATAGTTGTATTCTCATATTTAACTTTGCACCGTTGTTGCTAATCTGGCTGCAAGTTATGATAACATTCTTACAGCTCTTGAGTGGTGTTAATTATTGGCTGAACATGATCTAAATCTAGGAGGTTACCCCGAAACCTTTATATTAAGAAGTCACCCTCTTATTGTTGGAGAGACTTAAATAGAACTCAATATTCTAATGCCATTTACAATTGAAATTTTCGATCACCCATCCTAAATCATCATGACCATTTAATTTAGTCAAGGTTTCAACTACATTTGGTCCACTCTCTATACCCTAACATAGGTATAAAACCCTTAACGTTTGGATCTAGCTTGTTTATTTGATCAGGGTAAGCTTTTAGTCTCAAAAGGTACCTTTCTCCTTCAGTAGTCATTAGCTATCAAGACTAGACAAGAGAAATAGACATGGGCTATGGCTAAGCTCATTGATGTAACTATCTTAGCCTTGTTAGCTATTAGAAGCTTAAGGTATTGTGATCTATAGCCAGGAATAAGCCTATCGGGAAGCCATTACTTCCTAAAAAGGGTTAGTGTCTGAAAAACATGTAGTATAAGTGTGTAGGGGAGGGGGCATGGTTTCATATCCAGTCTTAGATATACAGAATAATTTAAAAGATCACCTATAAGTACACAACAATATATACACCACTAATTCATAGCACAACATACAAACAGAAACAACATGCAAGTCCATCATTCAAAAGAATGTTAGGAATAAAGAATCTAAAATAAACCATATAAACACAAAAGCATAAAACAAAACTGAAGCTTATGATATGCATGCGCAACTTAACCTGAAAATTATAGTCCCTAATGGAATCATTATCTTATCGTTGGTCGCAACCTAACTTTGATCCTCGTGCATTTATAGGGTAGTGTTTATGATAAGCCCTCCTATGAAATGAGAAAAATGATGGTCACACATCATACAAGTCACCACCTAGGGTTAATGATCCTATGAACCTAATAACTGATCTACTAGAGTCTAGATAAGGGGTTGGTTACAAGGAGGGAAGATGAACTCAACAACCAATACCCCTCCAACGCCTGGCCTAAGGCTGGCTGCAGTGCACATATTAGTAGTAAGAGAAATCTGTAGTTATAATGCAAACAAGAAAAGAGTGAACTAAAATAAATAAACAAGAAAAAATGTAGGAATCCCTTCCTTAAAAAGATGGTGGCCTCAAGACTCAATAGCACACACAATAACACAAATACATAAGCATATAAGCAAATAAGACTACAATTATCAATGTAACAAGATAAAATATATATATATATATATATATATATATATATATATATATATATATATTCTTTTTAGGATGGTTGTTTGATTATGTTAATATTTTATGTACTATTCCATCAAGTTAGGCGTTTCTCCTTACATTAAAAACATGGTAAAATCAAGAATTTTATATATATTTTCATTACATAAAAGGAAAAATATGTATATAAAAATATGATATGAAAAATATGTTTTCAACTGGTCGATCGGTAACAAATCACCAAAGGATGAATCAGTAGAAAACACAAGTTTTAAAAGAGATCAGTTAAAAACATATTGCTTATAAGTGAACCGATCGAAAACATAAGTTATTTAGAATTAATTGATCAAAACAAACATCTCATGGGTGGACAATTAAACATAAGATTTTGAAAAGGTTCAGTAAAAAACAAATCACTCATAAATAAGCCAATTAGGAAACACAAGTTTTGAAATCAACTAGTCAAAACAAATAACTCATAGGTGGACCGGTTAAACATAACATTTTAAAAAGGATTGATAGGAAATAAATCTCTCATGTGTGAACCGATCAGAGAATATAAGTTTTAAAAAGAATTAATAATCCTTTAATCATCCCATATCGATAATAAAGACACAAAAATAATCACGTACTCAATATTCATCAAGTCATCTTATATCAGGAATCAACCCGTACAATCTATGTTGATTGATATTCATTGAATCCTCTTGTATTTGGATTTGAATCACACATTCACAGTCATAATGCAAAATTTAGTATTTTACTTGGTGAAATATATTTTTTGAAGAAGCACTATACACAATCAGTTAATAAATTATTAGGTAATCATGTATGATAACAGCTAATTAATTTATCAAACATGCAAACCAGTGGTTGATTAATCATTCAAACATAAACTTAGAAAACATTGGAAAAATCATTCATCATAGATAATCCTAAAAAATAAGATCACAATCCCATCCTTCCAGTTCTATTAGGGAACATTAACGACCCTTATTTCTTATTAAAATCCCCTAACAGTCTCAGACCACTTGGATTTGGCACCCTGCAGATACTTCATCCAATCAAACATCCATAAATACACATACAAGTATAATTACTTTAAATTAAAAATACAAATAATAAATAAACAAATGAATAAATATATAAATTAGATCTGTAAATTACCAAAACATCCTTAGTCAAACTGTGAAATTGTTGAAATGCCCTGATAGAGCATTGTATTGTTCATTCGATGTTTGAGCCTCACGTGTTAACATTGTTGATGGTCTGACAACGATCCTAATGAGATAGTGGTGCGTTGAATAGCCCACCATAAAGATCTTAACCTTGTCCATCTACCAATGGTGATCGTGTACCTCACAGCCAATCAAGGATGAAAATTGGCGGAATTAAAGGCTTGGGTGAACCAAATGGTTTTTTTGCTTTTTATGGCCTTTAACATTGGTGCTAACAATAAAATATGGTTAGGACTTGACCAAGGGAGGTTGTTGCTCCTTTTTATGGTGGTTACGATGTGTTTAGTGGCTAGATAATAGAGATACAAAGACTAAAATTATTATTGATTGCTGACAAGGGTTAGGATATAGTGTGGCGCATTTTATGCTAAATCTATAAGCCCGTTTTTATTAGACAGTCTTGAACTTGGTTGATTTGATCTGATGGTCAGATTTGAATGTTTTTAAATTGAATTTATGGTTGGGGTTTTTTTGGGTAGTGACTAGGTGTGAGTGAGCCTAAATTAAGCTTATGGACTCAGGGCTTTGATTTTGTGAAATGAATGGATGGTATTAGTCTGGGTGTTAATACGGTGTGGATGAGCTTAGGTTAAGCCTTTCAAATCAATGGCTAGGATTTAAGGGAGTGGATCTAATGGTTGTGATCTTTTCTCTTTATTTGTTTTTTTTTTTTTTTTTGAGGTGAAGCAAAAGTTAGAAATGAAAAAGGACTCTCTATTCTCTCAATTCTTCTTTTACCTAAACTGTTAAAAAAAAAAAGTAGTAAATGAAACACTAGCTATGATGTGATTAATGGCATTCCATCCCATCTCTCAAACCTTGTGTGTGTGTAAGTTAAAATCAATATAAAAAGACTATTTTGACCACCAAATAATCAATTTTGACCATGAGGAATTTCCTTTCTTCACTCTAAAAAATACTTTAGCCATGAAATGATGAATTTGACCATGATAAGTTATTTTTAACTAGTTTTGCTATGATAAATTGGTTTTAACTACAAAATGATAGCTTTGGCTGATTTTAATGGGGAACCTGATTTTAATATAAAAACAAATGACAAGTTTGACTTCAGTGATTGTTGTTGTGCCTTTTTTTTTCAACATTTTCTTTCATGTTTATGTTTTTCCCCTGTTTTTTCTAAGTTTTTGCCTTTATGTTTTTTTTTTTTTTGTGCAAGTTTGGCTAGGTTCTTATGGTGTTTGCTCCTTCTCTTACTCTTCTCTGCTAACACCATTTTTCTTTTTATCCTCATCTTCTTGATTTGTTAAGTTGATCTTAACAATTTGTATCAGAGCCTTAAGATCTGACACTATGGTGGAAAATCATAAGCTGAAAAACGTGGAAGAACACTACAAGAAATTGGAGGAGCGAATGCAGATCCTTCAATAAGAATTTCAGGAATCCTTAGCTGATCAACAAACTAAATAGCAAGAACAATTCAGTGAACAGAACAGGATGACTAATCAGATTAGTGCACAAATTGAAGCCTTATCGATTCAATTTCAAACGTTCCTTGCTAATCAAATGACAAGAAAATATTTGGGAAACACTTCCAGAGAAATATTATAGACTCCAGCAAAGGGCAGTCTAGAGGGAATGCTATCAAGAGGAAAAGGTCCTGCTAAGGGAGATCAAACCTATAGCTAGGAGCAACAGAAAGTGGTGCATAATGTTGCCCTTCCAAGAATGGATCTGACAACATTTTGGGGAGATAATCCTAGGGGTTAGTTGAGGAGATGCAAGAAGTTTTTTAAGCTGAACACAACTCCTTTTCAGCAATGGGTAGAACTAGCATCTCTTTATCTGGAGGGAAAGGCAGAGATCTGGTTTGAAGGCTACATGTGTAGAGTGGAAGGTATTATTGATTGGGAAGAATTCTCAGGAGCAATATGCAGTCGATTTGGCAATAGAACTGACATTGTAGAGGAAATTAACAAGCCAATGCAAGAAGGTGATGTTGATGAATATGTGAAGAGGTTTAAGGAGTTAAAGTCACTAATGCATTCATTAAATTCCTTACTTCCTAAATCCTACTATATCTCCAACTTCATTAGTGGATTAAAGGAAGATAGCAAACTTATGTTGAAGATATTAAAGCTGGTGACACTGATGATAGCTTTTGATCAAGTTAAATGGCAAGAGGAGTCAAACAATGTGTTGTTGGCAAGAAAAAACAAGTTCATGCCCAGGCCAGCAACTGTGGTGCAAACGGGGAGACCGGTAGGTAATCTTCAAACCAATTATGTGAATGATAACTAGCAAAAACAAAAGGTTTCAGAGACCATGCATGAACAGAGGTAAAGACGGGGCAGTGTTTCAAGTGTGAGGATAGGTTCATGTGAAGGAATTACACATGATCGAAGGCAATGAGGAAGAAGGCAGAGTCAAGGTTTTCCTAGTAGACATACTAGAAAGAAAGCTTATTAAAAAAGACAAATGAGCTGTAGTGGCAGGTTTAATTCAATGGTCTAACTCATTTCCTGAAGACACAACATGGAAAGAACTTACAGAAATTCAATTGCAATTTCCAGAATTCAATATTGATCCTTAATTGTTTAGATCCGCAGATTCTTGAGTCAAGAATCTTTTCGAGGAAAAGGTATTGTTACCATTCGATGGCAAAATAATGGTGGGAAACAAAAACAACAAGAAGAAGGTTGTTGTGGGAAGGCAAAGATGAGCTGAAAGTCGAAAGCATCAGGGACACGTCACCTATTGTTAGTTAAAAGATTATGTTAGTTAGTTAGAGTTAGTTGGATTAATCTGTTAATAGTTGATATTGATCACTATAAAAGCACAGTGTATGGATCACATTGGATATGAATAGATTGCAGTCCAATTTCGATCTCATTTCTCTCCTCTCTTACTCTTCTCTGCTAACAGCATTATGTTTCTTACCCTCGTCTTCTTGATTTGTTAGTTGATCTTAACATAAAAACAGAAGTACAAAAAAAGAAGGGTAAGAGTGTCATTTCACGAAAAATGAGATCCAATTTCATACTACACTCGAAACTAGGCCAAGAGAAAAATACATCAATGTACCTGATAGTGTCCATGATTGATAATTTTCAACATCCTTTATCGACCAGGGTTATAAGTTCTAACAATCTACACTACGATAATTCTGACTAGTTTTGGGGTTAAAAAAAGGGGAGGGGGGGCATTGATGTTATAGCTTTGCCAAGGCTAAAGAACTGATCAGTAAATTGCTAATATTTGGGAATTCAACACGGTAAAAGAGACAGGAGGAAGACACTTTTGTTCGTAAGATCAGAAACAAGATACGTTCTCCTTTGAAGTCAGGAAATTGCATGTTGAATAGATGGAAGCTGCAGCAGCTCTGACAGCCAATTCCTTCTGCAAGCTATCAGCTTTCTCAGTCCTGCAACATTGAAGAAAACTACAGAATTATAAAGGTAACTTGCAGAATATTTGCCATATGAAGAGGCATGAATAAAAGAAGGCTGACAAAACAGATTGTGTATGTTGATGACAATGTCAACACGATAATCACTCATCACAGTTCCAATGCCCATTATATGAGTTCAATCATGCAATTTAAGATGCTATACCCGATCCAGCCACAGATTTGACAGCAGTATAATGGCAATAATTTACCTGGGGTAACCTAGAATTGCTTTATAGCTCAAATGTTGCAGTCCCTGATCAAAGTGCACTTGCATTTCTTTTACTTGGCACAACCATCTTTCCTGAAATTCAAACCAGAAAAGAGAGCCTAAATAAGCTTGTTAAGGAAATTAGATTAAAATAATAAACTTTCTATACAATCATAAGCTCCACAGAAGGAAACAATCATAAGCTTGTGAAGATTTATTTTTAAAAAAATCCTATTACATGCAGGAAACAACTTTTGTATTCAGAAACTGTGTTATAAATACAGGCAATTGAATTTGTCCAGTCAGAGGTGTCAAAACCAAAGCATCGCAAATCACAAGAATAACTAGAGTCGAGTTCACACACACACACACATTCCTAGATTACCAGTAGAATTTAATAGCATGAGAAAGAAAAGAAAGTCTCTGCTATCACTCTTACAAGTTGTTTCTCTTCTTCATAAAGTGCTTTATCCAACTGATCAAACAATGGTCTCCATCTCGCTTGATGCAGGGCAGCTGTTGTATTATTGGACACTACTTCTGAAGAACTTTGCATAATATAAGAACTGTCCACTTCAATAGCCGAGAACTCTTTTGATATTAAAAAATGTAACTCGGTAGTAATCACAGCTCGGACTCTCTTCCTGCTTCGGCGCAATGCTGAAAATTTTGAAGATGGTTTACTGCCATAAGGACATCAAGTAGCATACTAAATAGTAATTAGTAACCATTCACGTTATAAAAGCCCTACCTGCTATTCGTCCTTTAATGTCTTGATGAAGGAGTTCCAACCATTGACAAGAGACTGAAGCCGCTGAAAGTACAAAAGCAAATTACTTTCAGCTAAGGTGTTCTTTGATTTCAGACTTGTGTAATTCAATGTCATGAATACCCCAATTCTATGGATATATACTAAGGGTGAGCAAAAAAACCGAAAAACCGATTAAACCAAGAAAACCAAAAAAAAAATAACTGAAAAAACCGAACCGAAAACAAAAACCGATTAGAATATTTAGAAAAATATCCGGTTCGGTTCGGTTTCTGGTTTTGTAATGCTTAAACCGGACAACCCGAACCGAACCAAACCGGTTCGGTTTAGAAATAAAAAAACGCTTTCTACCCATTAACCCTAGCAGATTACAGTTCACATAGCCCGATAGCCGCCCCCTCCCTCTAAAACAAGTATAAATAACATATTTTCTTCTAACCCTAAATTTCAACATTCACAGCCGCCCCTCTCCCTGCTCTCTGTCTCTCACTCTCAAATTTGTCTTCTTCTCCTTAGATAGCAAAAATCTCTCTTTCAAAAACCTATTATTCTGTGCATCTTTGCAATCAGCCAATCTCCCTAGCTTCAAATCAATTAGTGATGAATCCTGACTATTAGATTCCACGAGAGAATTCGAATGATTGGACCTAGATTCCATTGATGAATTGGAGGCAATCATACAATAAAGAGAGCCTACTACTAGTTTACTTGAATCAATACCAACACAGCTATCACCAAACATCCCCGCACCCGTTTTGCTTACCATGAAAGGGTTTTCTTGGGATTTCAGAGAAACCAAGATCTAAAAACTCTGCACTCTCAACAGTTTCTGTATCAATGCTATCGATGCTTTTCTTGTCTCTCATCTCTCAAATCTATATTCTTCTCCTCCATGCTTTTTGATGATTTTACATTTCAATAACTTTTGATTTTTTCTTTGTTTTTTTGCAGTCAAATCCTTTGGTTTTGTGTATTTTTTTGTTGGGTTTAACTTCTGGACAAGGAGAACAAAACGAAAATTGGAGTTGATTTTTTGGAAAATGGAAGCAAGTATAAAAATTTCGGTTTGAACCGGTTTGGAAGGGGAAAAAACCGAACCGAAATTAATCAGTTTCAACCGGTTTTCGGTTCGGTTCGGTTCCAAAACTAAAAATAAAATAAAATCGGTTTGGTTGTTTATTTTGGTCCAAAACCGGACCGGACCGAAAATGCTCAGCCCTAATATATACAATTCATTTAGTGTCTTGCAATTTCTATACCAACTCAATTTCACATATAAATGTGCATATATTAAATTGTTAATTCCCTCTGAAACAAAAATTAAATACTCACCTCTCACAGAAAGACAAGAAACACTGGTGCTGTTTGCTGATTCCTCATTCAGAACCGTTCTAGACTCCTCCAAGGCATTAGTTGATGAAGACAACTTCAATGCCAATACATCATCTTTGCTGACAGCGGAGTATGAAACGAAATTTCTGGCATGTTCTGTGCCTACTATGTTGAAATCACCCTGCCCATTGGACATAGAGCACCCACTTGTTTGCTTGCTCCCAATTAAAGAAGTGGAACTCCCATCTCCATGAGAAAAACCGAGTCGTTGTATTCCAGAATCACTCATATTATTGGTTTCTTTAGTTCCAGATTTTAGATGGATTGCTTGTTTACTTTCAAGACAACCATTTTCGAGTTTTTCAGACCTCACCAAGGCCTCTATTATGGAATGGACCTGCTTTTTGTTTCTCACATGGTTTATGATCCCAAGGTTCAAGCCATTTAGCAGTCCACTTGGAGCAGCAATCTTTGTAAGCCTATCAACCTGCACTCTCTTTGCAAGTTCCATCTTTTTCTTGTGAACGTCATCTTTGGGTTTCCTCCCACATTGCTTTGGCATTGGTATCCCTCCATGAGAAGATGACATAAAACCACTTTGAATTGAAATCCCTCCATGTGAAGATGAGAGGAAACCATTTTGCTTCATCTCCTTCCACATTCTTAATGGATCTTTTTCCTGCACTGGACCAGTAGTACTGCCACACTCAGAAACATCCCTTGACTTATCCTGATCCTTGTTAGTTCGGAACAGCTCCTGGTTCACAGAGCTATCATCCTCTGCATTCAGATCCAAACCAATGCCAACAGAGGTTACACATTTATTGCCATGTTTGTCCTCATGCTTCTTGAGCAATGGGACTTCATTACAATTATCAGCGTGTTCTGCAATAT
>Ga0307509_10004986_pt1 | contig 18756 bp, 27 predicted proteins | sample 10_EM_MG_FD_202245 | JGI IMG/M metagenome (GOLD analysis project Ga0307509, IMG submission 202245) | Populus trichocarpa ectomycorrhiza microbial communities from riparian zone in the Pacific Northwest, United States - 10_EM | ecosystem: Host-associated > Plants > Roots > Unclassified | place...
AACAACTCCCGAAATTAGTGTCACTGCCCCAGAAAATCTCTCTGACGAAACCCCAGCGGGGCCGACCACTCTTGTAGCTTCTAGATCCTTCGGGACTGCCTCCAATGCGAACGGGAAGCACATGTCGGCTCTGGTGCGGCTGCTTTACATTCACTCGTGCCTGAATCCGGCGCATCGTTCTCCCTATATCGCTTCGCTTTTGATCCCATTGTACTCCGTGTTGAACATGGAGATCGAAGCCCAAGATGTTGCTCACGCAGAAGCAGATACCTTCTGGCTTTTCGAGGCGATGGTTGGCGAGTTTTCCCCCCTGGAAGACGAGGCTGAGGGAGCACTATGGATGAGAAAACTTGGTGACCGCGTGTGGTGGGCTGACTCGGAGTTTTACACTGACCTGGTAAGCCGCTTCTAGTTCCCTGACGAACAACAACCGACAGACCATGGAATAGCTTGCGATGGGACTTGATCCTAGCTTACCTCACTACTCCTAGTGGGTCGCTCTCTTGGTTATTCGAAGATTATCGGCTTATGCTGTTGCAGCCGGTGGCTTGCGCCACTGCTAACGCACACACTTCCACTCCCATGCGTGCTTATGGCCTGGGACGTGCTCTTCAGCTACCCCCTGAGGGAGCGTGACACAAACCCTAAGCTGGACGGGCTTTTGGATATATGTGCCGGAATGCTTCTCAAGTCAAGGTGGTCCTTGAAACGGTACGTTTGCCAGGGCGAGGCCAACGAGACAATTTCGGCTAACGCGGACCGTTCGCAGGTTAGCCAAAGGTGTCTTTCTGGGTCAAAAAACCCCTTCTAGCTTATGGGATTCAAGTCCACAATTCCAGCCGGGAGAGTCTAGCGATGCATTCATGGAGGGGATGATGTTCCTCCAGAACTACCCTGTCAACACTGTGGGAGGGATGGAAGCCGTCCTACAAGCCGCCGACGACCTGACAACAAAACGAGAAGCGGAGGCGAGGGCAGCTCTAGCAGCGAGTACCGGCGTGAGTGCGAGGATTCGTGGTGCGGTATGGGGTTTTTCCGGCCAGCCGGGGTCAGCGGTAGCAACGCCCGCTCTTAATGCTACCAATGAACCGGCTCGGCGACAAGAAGTATCAGTCGGAGTTACCGACTCCACCACGGGCCCCTCAACATTCACCTCTCGACTAGCTGACACCGTCTGGCGAGGTATCACGAACCAGAGCGTGATGGATGAGCCGAACACGCCAACAACGCCTTCATTTACAAGTCCTCCTCAATCTCCGTACCCTCCATCCCCTCGGCTTCTCGCTCAAACCTTCTCGCCAGGACCCCCGTCTCCTCTGGTCCTTGGTTCGCGAGGTAGTACCCCGGATCCTGCGGCGATTGGAACCAATCTCTGGAACTATGCCGAGAAGCTTCGCGACTCCGACACCGCGGCTAAGCTGTCGAAAGCCAGTACCAACTTGAGGGTAATGGCCCTGGATGCGTGGCACAAGCGCGGAGCGTCGGAGAACGATCATCCGGATCGAGGGACGGGAAATTCCCTGTCCGATGTCTCTCACAACCGCAAATACTCTGTAGAAAGTGAAAATTCTTATCTTTCACAAAGGCCCTCGTTCCTAGATGCGGACCCAATGTACACACCCCCACCTCGTCCTTCCCACTTCCGCCCGCCACGGGATAGTGTCTTCCTCGACATATCGAAGTCCATGTCTACACCTACAAGTCCCACGTTATCGGCCGCATCGGAGCTCAGCGTGAGCAGTACGGGCTCAGGTCGATCCATTTCTGGCGGTCCCAAGCCTCTACTGCTTTCTACATCGAATCTGACTTCGCCCACGAACGAAGGCAGGAAGGTTTGGAATCACATCGCTCGAGATTCGGTCTCTTCTACCTCCTCCATCTCGTCGGCTGACTACATGTTGAAACGGCGCACGGGCAGCGTCAGTTGGGACTCAGACACGACCAAGAGCCGGGTTGTCCCCATCCGGCGCGGCACCGGCAACGTGTCCCCTGCTGCGATTGGAGGCAAGCTCAACCGCTCACGCCCGGACTCTGCCTCATCAGAAAGGAGCGATTATTTGGGAATGCTAACGGAGCAACCAAAACCGAATGTTGAAGCTAGAGCTCAACCCTCCATCCCCGAAGAACGTAGCGCGAATTTGCCCTCACCAATACAATCTCCTCCTCCAGACACACCCAGTTGGGCCTCGCCTATCTCTGAAGGAGTCCGCGTTCAAGACGCGGAGCCACAGCGAGGATCACTCGTCCTCAATGACATATCGGAGGACAATGCTCCTATTCAATCTTTCCTTCGAAAGAAAACCCGCTCCCCTACCGAGCCACTACCCGAAGAGGCTCCCTCCGATTCCTTAATGGGTGGTGCTCGTATCAGGCACAGTCAACGAGTGAAGTCGCGACGTCAACTCCCCCGACTACGAACTGGTGCGGATGAATCGGGACGAACGATGACGGCGAGTCCGAGCACCCTCCGACTCCCGGAATGGCCTCACGGTGTAGAAGAGGCCCCCACTCCTCGAGCTTCCAACTTTGAAGTTTCTTTCCCTCCCTCCCCCCCACGGTCGCCGCGATCGCCCAGGCGCCCCCGCAAGCCCTCTGGCGATGGGGAGGCTAGGCCCCGGAAGACCTCCGCTGAGGACCGCGAGAATACGAGACCTCGGAAAGTTTCTGGTGGCGGGAGGGTGCGTCAGGTTTCTGGGGGTTCGGTGAGACGCAACCGGGAGAGTACTTCGATGGAGGGTGATGACGAGGGTTACGACGATTTTCTCAGCGCGTACGAAAGTGAGGAAGGGCATGTCAGGTAGTCGGTTTCAAAATGTTTTGCGCATCGCTTGAACTGCTATACACTAATTATAAACCGGGACTCTTATCCGCACGAATTACTCCCAATGGACTGGTCATCTCTTCGACTTCCACTAGTTTAATTTTCTGTCCACCCCATTCATTACGACTCATCGAATAATAGCACCTGGAGATTGTGGTATACGTCGCGGAGGACGGGCATCCGAGGGAGTTGGTTCTGCGTAAGGATGTTTTCAACTGACACCGACGAAAGCAGCGGGAGGGGAGGTCCGTACCTCGTATAAGACGTACAACGATTGCGTTTCGTCCACCTTGGTAAGGACAGCGAGGTAGTAGCGGACATTCCAGCCGTAGAGACCTTCGTTTATGATCACTGCAGAGATTGCCGAAGCAAGGATGACCCGGCGTTCGACAAACATGGGGAGACCGGGTAGACCTCTGTGGACCTCTAATTGCAGGTCCTTGGAGGGTAATACGATCACGGTTTCTGGAAATCCGACATCACAGTTATTCGTCGTTCGGTCTACATAGGGATGATGAAATATCACCCCAAAGCACCCGTGTTGCCTTCCAATATCCAAACGGGATTAGGAAGACCGGAAAGGCAAGTGCCAGGACCCAGTTGTGAGCCTAAGGGTAGTTTCAGCGGAGGGTACGCTGGGTTTACCAGAAACACGCAAACCGTCTGCCACACGATCGCCCCCAAGATGGGAAAGACCAGCACGACCGCCCAGTCAAGCAGACCCGAGTAATAAAGCGAAGAGGCATTTCGCGACCGAAAGCAATCCTTACTCTCAACCTTGAATTCACGGATACCATGTGGATGTTTCACGACACAGTATTCCGGGAACGCCTGAAGCAGAGGCTGGTGCATCCCATCCAGGATGGTGGTGTGGAGAAGGTCAAAACTTGCTGTGAAATTCCCACGTTTGAAACTCATCTCGACATATCTTCGAGAGATGGTTCGCGCATCAATTGATAAACATAACATCTGAGCGTAGGATGTACTTCGTACCACTCTCTACCCTGGAGCCCTCGTGAAGTAAACACTCGTGTCCGTGTCTGCCACCATATCAAAGGGGTTAGTACCAAGATAGGAGGTTGACTCGACCGGAAGTATTTGTGTTCGTACCGATGAAGGAGCGCAGTTCCTCGGTTCAGTGGGGCCTTTACCTGTTTCTTCATCTTGTTGTCCAGGTAGAAGACTGTCTCTCCCCCCTTAACCCCATCCTCGATGCCGGTCAGGTAGATGAGTAACGTCCACTCCGACCTCGACCCGCTCCCGGACGGATCTACGACCGCGTCGTCGTAGTGAGGCCCAAAATGCTGGTTCGGCGTGTACTTGTACATGCGGATATTTGAGTTGAGCGAATGTCCGGCGCGAGCGGTGGCCCTCGCTTTGGTCGCCACTGACGCAGGGTATGGGAAGTTTGGTAGGTGGGGACCGATTACGTCGAACAGGCGGGCCGCAAAATCTGGGGAGATGACGGAAACCCTATCTGTCGGGGTACGATTTGGTATCAGGATGAGATACACGGGTTTCGGTTCCCTAACTTACGGTTTACCCGCTCCGCCTCCCCTCGTTTCTTCGGTGGCGTGAGCTCCAACGGCAGCTCGTCGATGAACTTGACGAATCGTTTGCACTCATCCGCGGAAAACAAGTTCTGAAAGACTTCAGCTCAGGTGGTCGTGCGCGACGCCCCCCTCTCCCCCCGCTGTCGTACGCACGTCTATCAGCGTTATCTGATCTCCCAACAACACACGACACTCGAGGCCTTTCTTCGTCGACAGCTCAGGGAACTCGATATTGTTGGGTGGTGTACGTCCTGTTGTCGCCTTTGTTGTCACAGAGTTGTTGGTCGTCGACCTTGTCTTGCGTTTTGACATGGCTATGTGTTGATCTAATCTCGGACATTTACCACGATGTTAACTTGAATGCACGGCGTTTTACACACGTCATCCCGCCACACTCAGCCACCTAGATATGAATCTTTGCGGGCTAGACCGGAACCAATACCTTCTTGACTGCGAAATGCCATCGATGGACGACGTGAGTGGTCTTTTAGCTGGCATCCACCTCACATCGCGGTCTGATGCTCGAACTCGGCAGTCTTGGGATGATGACTCCGGCTTCTGGGATGAGTCCTACTGGGAGGAACCAGCCACGATCCAAGCTCTCGTACAGTTAACCATAGCGGAGGCCAGGGAGGCAGAACAGACGGTCAATCGCGAACAGTCTACTTTGGGTGGCCCTCCACCAACAAACCATCTCCGTGGCGATGGTAGAAACAGTGGACGAGTTGCCTCTCATCCCCTGAGGACTACACCTGCAATACCCCCTCACCCGTCGCAACTCCCCCTATCTCAGGGTACGGACGCCCCCTGTTAGGCGGTAACGTAATGACCCAATCTTTTCATCTCTAGGGACACAGCAACCCGCCGATGTATCAACACCATCAACGGGTCGATACATCATATCACACTCTCCTCACATTCAAAGGGACTTAGATCGTCTGGACATCTCCTGGGGAGTGCAATGGGAACTCGCTAGAGGCGAGTCCCGTGGTCGTTGGAGGTGGGACGACGTTACAAACGTGGAACTGAGTTGCCTCCTTGGCCCCAACGCTGAAGCCGCTCCGAAAGTCGCCAAAGCGATGCTCCGAACTCAACGGTCAGAACCCGTTGATGACATTGTATGGTGCGTCTGGTTTACGTACTCATCTCCGTCTGTCAATAATACAAGACAAAGGGCGGAGTACGACAGGGAGCAGGAGGCAATCGTCGAGGCCCATGACTCAAGGAGAAGTCTGGGGATTTATGGCGATTGGGCACCCTGGCACCCAGGTCCCGCAGAAGATTGGTACGGTGGGAGGATCTCCCAGCGAGCACGCGTTGTTGAAGTATCTGGCCTGTTCAAAGTCGTTCTGGATCCTCCCACCTACCACAGAAACCCTTCACGATTCGCCCGATTTCTGGGGTCCAGGAGGATGGTCCGTTTGTCAATCCCCCCGAGTATACGAAAAGACCGCCTCCGCAGTTTCTTGGCGCAGAAGTTTGTCCTTTGCGGAAGAGTATTCGTCGCGCTGCGCCCTAGGGACTCAAAGAGCGGCAAAGCCTGGAAGGTGTATCTTGTTGAGGTGAACGAGAACGTTGATCGCCACCCGAAGGTATCTCAGGGTGATCACCGTCGGCTGGCCCTTCGAGAATTCGTGCAATGGCACAACCCGATTGGACCGAATAAGAAGCAGGTCCGTGACACGACCTTTATGACGTGTATCAGACTAAACCATTCCTCTAGCCAGTCTCAAAGTGGATAACCCGCTTTGATCTGGGACTCTCACCATCCATTCCCGTTGTCGAGTTCGATCCCAGGGACGTCGAGTTCGTTCGTGACACATGTACGTTTCTACGTCCCATCATTTAGCACATCCTTATCGCGGTAACGCAGATCCTTTCGGGCTCGAGAGAACGGACATCCGACCTCGTGCTGGAGAACTGATCGCGGATGGCTGTGGGTTCATGAATCGGACGGCCCTGGACCTTGTCGCGCAACGGGCCGGGTCCGGGTTCTTCTGCGCTGTCCAAGGTCGGCTTGGAGGATCCAAGGGTGTCTGGTTATTACACCCGGACCACCAACTCCCCGATGACAGCCCCCCCAGAGCCTGGATTCGTGATTCCCAGAAGAAGATCACGCACGACTGTTCCTCAGGACCCAACGACGGGAGGTCAAGGGCATACTTCATCCTCGATTTTGTCAGCCCCGCACGTCTCGTTTACCCCTCAAAGCTTAATAAGCAAGTCATAATCAATCTCTCGTCCAATGGGGTGCCCGCTTCCGTTTTTGCCACCATGCTGGAGGCGGCGGTGGAAAGGGACTTTGAGGACCTAACCACGTGGGAAGGCGAAGAGGCTATGGAGTTTCTGCTGTCCAACGTCTCGAGGCTCGGGGGCGTCTCCGGGGCCCGGTCGGGAAGGAGGGCTGGAACTATGGCTCGCATTCTGGGAATTCGTGGGCGCGAGATGGAAGACATCCCAACATCCCAGGCATCAGACCTTGGGCTGGTTGAGGAAGAGTTCGAGCGCGATCCGTCGTCTGGCCCCCCTGCGTCACTGTCGGAGAAGATATTCGACATGATCATCGCCGGATTCCATCCTCTTCGGTCTGAATCCTTGTACGATTCTCTCAAGCAGTTCACTATGAACTTGATTTGTTCGTACGTGTTCGAATGCAAAATCCCCATTCCTCAGAGTTGCGATGGGTTTATCGTGCCTGGTACGTCGACATTACACCTGTTTGGAATGCCTTACTGACGACGTGCTACAGACCCCTTTGGGGTACTCGAACCCAACGAGATATATTTCCGGGCCAACCAGAACGTAGTGGAAGACTTGGGTGGCGCAACTTCCGATACTGTGATCGGACCTGTCCTGGTACGTTCGATGGCGCATTCACCCCCCACCCTCTGACCTGGTGGCTCGCCAACAGATCAACCGAAACCCAACCATGCTTCCATCTGATATCCAGCTCGTCACGGCGGTGGACAAGTACCACGATCTCTTTGGACAATATCGGAACGTGATCGTGTGCTCCGCCAAGGGTGAACAATCCTTAGCGAGCAAACTGGCTGGAGGAGGTTCGTCTTTGTATTTCCTTTCACGGTGGATGGGTTCTGATGTACACTTTTACAAAAGATTATGACGGAGGTTTGCACCGTTCTCCCATTAACCCCGATTTTTTTCTGACACTTGGGATCATAGACACCGCGATGCTAACATGGAACCAAGAAATCGTCTCCGCTTTCCGGCAACCAGGGTTGAGCTCTGTACCTGAGGGATTCCTCGCGGAAAACTTCGAGGAGCGAATCGAACACATGGAGACACTTTCTGCCAAGATCTCTGGGATGGGAGAGGTGGAGGCTGAGCAGGAAGTCCACCGTGTTTTTGTCGACGGTTTGGTGTATGAGGCACGAACGGGGATCTACTCGAACCTCCACAGCGCGTCGCTTTACGAAAGGGGTTACGATCACCCGGAAACAGTGAGGCTCGCCCACATGTGAGTTCTTCTCCTTTCGTGTCGTGTCTGCGCCTAAAACACCCGCTCGAAAGGTCAAACACCTGCCTTGATTCCGGAAAATCTGGTCTGCGAGTAAAGGAAACGGTCTTCAGGAACGATATGCGCAAGTACAACAAGGAGCTTCCGGAATCCTTGTCGAAGGACGGCGACGGATCGGGAGAGTGTGTCCGTCCCAGACGGCTCGGGAAATTCGTACTAGACGCACTCCTGGACCACGGCAAGAAAATCTGGGACAGACATAACATCATGTACAGGAATCTGAGACCGAGGACTTTTGGCAAACCCAACGATCACGAGCTCCTTCGGCCGTACGAGGAAGCGATGGCGGGTTTCACTAGCCCCCCTCACTCGGAGCAGCTGAAGATCTTGATGGACCACGTTGGGAAATGCAGGCGTGACTGGGCAGGGTTGGGTGGCTCCCGTCCTCCCCCCACCCCGAACGCGAAGACTCAAGCGGCGGCCAGGCAGAAACAGAATTCGACCGTCGCCAACATTCGAAAGGAGTTCGTGGCTGGACCCCCTCCGGAACTTATACCAGACCTTTACTCGCTTCCACGCGGTTCGAAGATGGTCAAGGAGATCAAGGCGTCGTACGCTTACTCCTTGGGAGAGAAGTTTGGGTTGGAAGTCGCCTTCCATGACATTTGCGCGTTGAAGGCTAATGCCAATGAGGTGGAATACCCAATCAACGGAAGGTTCAGAGATATCATGGTGGTAGCTCCTGCAGTCGCTCGTCGTTACAAAGCACAGATCGCCAGTTGAGGGGTGGAGATTTAGTAGATATATTAGTGATATACATTCTTGCTCGCCACGTAAACACAAACAACATGCTACTTTCATCCTAGAGCTGACCCCTGACCGCTTTGTCCAAGTTTTCGGCGAAGTATCTGATGTTCTTGGAATTCAAGCCCGCCATGGATATCCTACCGTTCGTGGTAAGGTAGATGTGAGCCTTCTCGGTCAGAGCCTGGCTTTGTTCGGGGTTGATACCAGTGAAACTGTCAAATGGACCTGAATGAGCCGGATGCTGTGGGTGCGGGACGGGAAGGTCACTGACCTGAACATGCCAATCTGGTCGATGATGTGGTTCCAAGTGCCGGGGGTCTTGAGCTCCTCAGTCAACAACCTGTAAAGTTCTTTCCTCATCTCGATGATACGACCGGCCATCGTCTTGATATCCACTTTCCACTGCTCGAACAACTCGGGGTCGTTCAAGATCAAAGCGACCAATCTCGCGCCATGAGCCGGAGGGTTGCTGATCTCGCTTCGAGCGAGGACGGAGAGTTGACTGCGGACCTTATCCGCGATCTGGGTCGAGGAAGTGATGATGTGAAGGGCACCGATACGCTCGCCGTACAGACCGGCGTTCTTGGCGAAACTCTGGCAGATCAACAGTGGGATACCACGTCTGGCGAATTCCCTGACGGCCCATGCATCCTTGTCCAGATCACCGCTGGCGAAACCTTGATAGGCGGAGTCGAAGAAGGCGTAGTGACCTTTCTGCAACATCACGTCTGCGATCTGACCCCATTGTTCCCGGGTGGGATCTACACCGGTCGGGTTGTGAGCACAGGCGTGAAGGAGGAAGACGGATCGGTCCGGAGCGGAGGAAAGGGTGCCCAGGAGCTCGTTGCAGGCAAGGCCAATGGTCTTGGGGTCGTAGTATTTGTAAGTGGGAGGATCGATCCCGACATTCCTTAGGATAGCGAAGTGGTTTACTGCGATAAGATAAAATATCAGACATCTTCAACGCTTCGTGAGGCAAACTCTAACATACTCCAGGTCGGGTCACTGAGGTAGACTCGCTTGGGCCCATTGAACTGGTAGAACCTGCTGAGGAACAAGGCCGCGAGGTGGTTCGCGCCAGTGCCGGAAATGGTTTGGACGCTAACGACCCGTTTTTCCGCGATCGCGGGGCAGTCAGCACCAAGGACGAGACGGGCAGCTGCGGAGGTGAATTCCGGAAGACCAGTAATAGGAAGGTATTCGTGGTCGAGGGACGGGTCGTTCAGTAAAACCTCGGTAGCCTGGTACCATACGGCGTCGGGGTCAGATTATTACAGCCGTGACGGGGGTCGTGTGAGCTCACCTTTTTCACAACGGGCAATACCCACGGTTTGGAATTGTCGTCTCTGTAAGCACCGACTCCCAGGTTGATTTTCTGGGGGTAGGTATCGGTTTTGTACGCAGCAGTTAGTTTAAATATGCCGTCAGGGGGCGCGAGGGGGACTGTTTCCCAGATTTCTGGATGGGTGTTCTCAAACGTCGGCCCGATGCAACCGCGATGACAACTGAGGACGGATGCTTACCGACGGACATTTTTGCGTCTCTAATGGGGGATATATGGTCTGCCACTTGCTGGATTCTAGACCTGGTGGACATCCGGGGGATGGATTAGAATCCGGGAAATCACGGACTCGATCGGGTTTTTATCGACTCACAGCCGGAAGCTGGAAGGAGCGGAAGAAAGGAGGACGGTGGGCGGCAAGATACCGCAGCGAGCTTTATAAAGGAGTCCATCGCTCTGCTCGTGGGGAGATTATTGAGGCTAAGTCTCAGCGATATCGGATCGATCTCGTTCGTCTAGGTCGGTCTCGGGTTTTCATCTTACAAAGTTGTACATAAAACACACACAACGTGTATATACGCGTAATCTCCACAACGACCAACGCGGTGCCTAGGGGGGGATCTGGATTTAACAGTGTGTCTAAACCAGGGCACAACATATCGCTCGCACCTTTGGTTGTTAGTTCCCGACAACGTCAAGGACCTTGTTCAGGATAGCCTCATGGCGATTTCGCGGGTCGTAATCAATCCTCGCCTTCAGGATCAATCCAAAGAGATCTTGCAACAGATGGGGGAGGACGGTGATGTCTCCGACGGGCTCCCTGAGCTCGAACTCTCCCTGATTGTTGTAGCCCTGTACGCTCGTCTCTGCGACTACGGATTCGCTGGTGGAAACAAGGAGGCGTTCGATTGGCTGGCTGGTCGTAGGGCGGCGGATGACCCATGCATTCCTAAATTCGCCGGTTTGCGGTAAATCGAGGGTTTGGGTAGCGAGGCGCGACAAGGTGGAAAAGTCGTCATCCTGAAGAGCGAGAACGTTTCCACTCGCATCTACCCCGACATTGGGGCGGAACAGGGCGAGGGTGAGAGCGTGGTGTTCGACTGGAGCGTTACGAACGACCGCAAACACCAGGTCCTTCCTTTCAGGCTGCCAGGACTCCGGGTTTCTGATTCGCTCTGCGCGATCCCTCCAGTTGGCGACGGCGGATTGCATCTTGAGCTCTGGGGTGTAGTATGATCGCGAGCTCCAGAGGAGCAAGAGGGCTAGCGCGGTGAGAACGCAGAAGATGAGGGGTTGGTTTGAGGACGCCAGGGTGGATGGTGGGGATGATGGGCGTTGTGGACAAGCAAAGGCCGAACTCTCTCCTCTTTATCAAACATTCCGCGTGGGTCTTCCCAGAACCTCCACATGTACCGAGTAGCATCACGTGTGACATCATCCCACCTCGCCCTCATCCAAACCGAATGCTTCCACTTCGAGTTGGTGTTAACTTCACTTCCACGTTTGCGCGCAGCGCAGCAGCCAAACGTGTTGGCTCTCAGTTGGCTAGACAGAGTTACGTGAGGACTGCGCCTGCCAGAAGATCAAATCTCCTTCTCTACCTCGGACTGGCTGGGGCTGGAATCGGTCTGCACACATATGGTCCGAACAGTGTCTATTGTGACAGTATGGAAATGTCTCGCTCTACTGTCGAGCGTGCGTGTTGACGTACCTTTAGAGCCGACTTCACAACAACCGTCGCCAGCGGTCGCGACCCCACCACCCGTCCCGAACAATTCAGACCTCCCACCACCGCCATCATCCGCCCTGAATCTGTACGAATTAACGTTCGGTAGCGTGTGTGGCATATGCGCAGGTATCTTCATCAAGAAAGGCGCAAAATTCGTCGCCTTCATGCTCGGCGGAACATTCGTTCTCCTTCAGGTGATACCAATCCTTCAAACGTACAACACCCATTCAGAAATCTGATCCCCCCACCGCACAGTACCTCGGATCCGTCTCCATCGTTCGGGTCGACTGGTCTCGCGCCGCGGGCCGGTTTGAGAACTTGTTCTACCGGACAGAGAACGGAATCAGACGTCCTCCCACGATCAGATCCCTTTGGAGTTGGCTCATCAACTTTTTGGCCGCAGACTTTCAGCCACGGGCCACTTTCGCAGCTGGGCTGGTCCTCGGTCTGCGGATAGGTTAGGCTATGTGTCTCTCGATGTATTTCCGTATCCTACTCTGATCGATAAATGTACAATACACCACGCCGTTCAGGAGTGGAACTCCCGGGCCGTCTCCGTCGGTTAAAAAATGAAATTTCCGGTCGGCAACGGCCTGACAGTCGATCAGGATAGTCTTATCGGTCATGTCCACTCGGATGCTGAAACGAGTCAAAACATCCTCTTTGCTCTCTCTCCCTCTCACGCGACGAAAGGCATGTGTGGAATCGTAGCTGTGCACGGTATCGAAAACCCTGCCTCCGAGCGGGCAAAATATATTGCCTGCTCCAAGAAGATCAGACACCGTGGACCTGATTGGTCGGGGTGCTATGTTGGCTCCAGGTCAATCCTCGTCCACGAGCGTTTGGCTATCGTCGGCGTGGGTGAGTGCGCATCCCCCCACTCTCGGTGTGTGGCTGGCTGACACCCGTGGTCGTACTCAGACACCGGTGCTCAGCCACTTATCAGTGACGATGGAAAATGCATCCTCGCCGTTAATGGGGAGATATATAACCGCGTGAAGCTTCGTGCTGAGGTTTCGTCGTACAAGTTCAAGACGCACTCCGACTGTGAGGTTATCATCCCTTTGGTGCGTTCCCCATCGCCACCTTGAACTGGCCCTGACGCGAAAAATCCCCAGTACAAAAAATATGGGAAAGATCTCTGCAACATGCTGGACGGGATGTTCTCTTTCGTCCTCCTCGACGAATCCGTCACCCCTACCAGGATCATCGCCGCACGAGACCCAATCGGCATCACGACTCTCTACCAGGGTCAAGTCTCCTCTAAACCAGGCGCCGTCATGTTTGCCTCGGAACTCAAGGCCCTCCCCCTAGAGTGCGACGAAATCATCTCCTTCCCACCCGGCCATGTGTACGACAGCCAAACCGACACGATCGAGAGATACTACAAGCCTACGTGGTGGGATACCGACCATGATGACAAGATCCCTACCACGCCTGCCAGCTTGGAGAGTCTGAGAAAAACCCTGGAGACTGCGGTCAAGAAGCGACTGATGAGCGAAGTTCCTTATGGGGTCTTGCTCAGTGGAGGCTTGGATAGCAGTTTGATCGCTGCCATCGCGGGGAGGGAGACCGAAAAGGTCGCTCAGGCCCAAGCTGAGGCCAGAAGTAAGAAACTGGCCGAAGCTTCGAGTGGTCCTGGAACCCCCAACCCTGATGGGACCTCAGAATATGGTACTACCGGATTTCTCAGTTGTGCGTGTCCCTTCGCTGACCACGGCCATGTCAGAAACGATCGCAACTTGGCCACAACTCCACTCGTTCTCAATCGGACTCGAGAACTCGCCTGATTTGCTCGCAGCCAGGAAAGCCGCACATTACCTCCAGACCGTTCACCACGAATACGTCTTCACGGTCCAAGAGGGTTTAGATGCGGTCGCTGATGTTATTTATCATCTCGAGACGTACGACGTTACGACGGTGCGGGCGAGCACGCCCATGTACCTCCTGAGCAGGAAGATCAAGGCTATGGGTGTGAAAATGGTTTTGAGTGGAGAAGGGAGCGATGAGATCTTGGGAGGTTCGTTTAACCCCGTTTGGCTGTCTGGGCAAACGGCTGATAAGATGGCGACCAGGTTATCTCTATTTCCACGCAGCACCGGATTCGAAATCATTCCACCAGGAATGTGTTAAACGTGTCAAGAACCTACACACCTCCGACTGCCTCCGAGCCAACAAGTGCGAGCTCATCTTCATCCCCCCCCCCCTCATGACACTCGCCTTATATTTGATCCTACGTATACAGGTCGACCATGGCTTGGGGTCTCGAAGCTCGAGTACCATTCCTCGACAAGGCCTTCCTCGAGGCGGCGATGAACATCGATCCAAAGGAGAAGCAATTCTTCAAAGGCACCTCCCAGGAAACCGATGAAGACGGATGTCCCAAGATGGAAAAATACATCCTACGAAAAGCGTTCGATGTCTCTCCCGACGGCAAGGTAACCTCTCTCGAAATTTTTGCACCTTCCCCAAGGAAAACTCACGGATCGGATGAATGGGTTTTGATTTCCCCTTTAGCCGTACCTGCCCAAGTCGATACTGTGGCGGCAGAAAGAGCAATTCTCTGATGGGGTTGGGTATTCGTGGATAGACGGCCTCAAGGAAACCGCGGAAAACGCCATCTCCGATGAAGATTTCGCAAGTCGTTCCGAGAGGTGGCCAGAAAGTACTCCAGACACCAAAGAAGGTTACTACATGAGGGAAATCTTTGACGGTACGGCCCTACCTACTTCCTCCTTCTCTATCTCGATACAGATGGTTTTTGTGCAGGCTTATTCCCTTCCAAAGCTGCGGCTAAAACTGCGGTGAGGTGGATACCCAGAGGAGATTGGGGCTGTTCATCCGATCCCAGCGGTCGGAGCGTTAGCATTCACAACGCTGCTTACGGGCTACCCACGGACGAGTAACGAGTCAAAGATTTTCTTTGTAACGCTAATATATTGCCTCGAGCCGGTAACATCTATAAACGTAGAAATGAGGGGACCGGGGAGGGGCATCCACCTGTCGTAGGACCTCTTGAAGGTCGTGACTGAGCCAATGAATGAAAACAACTGAGAATTGCTGGAAGGAACGAGAGTCGTTGGACAGAGGAAAACGTAATTATACCGACACGAAAATTGAAGAGCGGGAAGTATTCGACACAGAGAACTTGCAACGGCTCGCAGAAAATCTACGGCCACACACATGACACATGAGTTGCGAATGAACGGAGGAAATATTAAGGCGAGAGAGGGGAAACGTCGGACGGATACACGAAGGGAAGGGGAGACTGGACGCGTGGGAGTCGATGTAGATGTATACGTGTGTTGGACGTGAACGCACAAAGAACCTGGGAATAAGGAAAGGATATAAGGGTACCAAGAGTGTATCGAAGGAGGGGGGGGGGGTCTGATCTTGAGTGATAGTGAAAGTGAGAGAAAAGAAGCGGGAGAGAGAGGAGGACGGAGCAAGTAACGAGAGACGAGGTTAATAAAATAAGCATGAAACGAGCATCATTAGTAGGCGAGGAAAACGGTGCATGAAACGGTGAAGGAGTGTGGGTACAGTGTCATGGCGAGGCGGGGAGGAAAAAACGGAAAAAGGAAGGTGGGTGACATGGAGCAAGTGTGAAGATGGGGGATATTTGTAGCCACAAAAGAGTTCGCTGGCTGCGATGTTGGTGTTAATGTTAAGGGGCTATGAGGCGGTGATGAAGGTGAATAAGGTTGGGGAGATTTCGCGAGAGTCTACACACAAGGTACGCAAAGTGGGAGGGGATAGCTCAGTGAAGGCGTTATGCCGCCAAAGAAGGATCATTCGCCAAGGCCTGACGGTACATCCCAACGCCAGAATCCTCTGAGGGTGATGAGAGCCTCGTAGTCGAGTTGTTGTTTGGCGTCCTAGTCGCGACAACTGCGTTTGGCTTTGATGTATTCCTCTGGCGCTTTGGTACCGGGCTGGAGGTCGACCGTGGATTCTCGTTCCAAGCGGGTCGTGTAACGGTGGCCTTGACCGCAGTGTCATCGATGAGCGGTCGGCGGACGGGAGTGACCGCACCGGTGCGTCGACTTGATGGACGAGGTGGGGCGACGAGCGGTTCGGCTGACAGCAGACGGGTGCCGAATTTGGCGTTAGCGGATGATTCCCTGTTGTACGTCGTAATACCTGACGTAGGGCCCCTGCGCACGCCGTTCTGGGTGGGAACGATTTGTCGTGGTTTCGAGGTGACCGGTTTCTGGAGCGTGATCTTATCCGCTCCCCAGTACGAGAAACTCATTTTACTCTTCCGATCGGAGTCGTCGGAATCACCAGCCTCCTCGTCTTCGTCGTCATCAGGAAGCGGCATGATCCGCGGTTGGACTGAAACGTGCAGCGTTCGTGAACGCACGACCCTATTATGGGATGAATGTAAGCGTCATGGAGTCGATCGGAAGTAAAACAACACACTCATCCATTGAGACAACACCTTCACGCGGCTTAACAACGTTGCCAATGTCCCACGTTTCGATCTACGCAACTCATTAGCGAGAGCGCCGGGTGTGACGTGAATAGGGAAACAGACCTTGATGAATTTGTACAAGTTCCTCGGCCGTGCATGGGGATTCCTTCTGCCTGTGGTGGCGTACTTCGCTTTCCCTTGCATCTCAGGAAGCGAATTGGTCCTCCCGTACGAGGCACCACCTATCGGCAATGATGTGGTACCAGTCCGTTGACACCTCAGGACGACGTCGTTAAACACCACAAGCCACAGATCCTTCTTCCCCCCAATCCCACTGGACCCCGGCTGCAAGATGTCACTGAGCCGCTTGAACGAAGGCTTACCCCTCACCCTCCCTCCGTTGGCCCCGGGTGGCGGCGTCCCGGAACCAGAGGGCCCGATCTGTACAACCATCCGTTCCTCCACCAGCACTCGGGAGGGTTTCGGCACCGCAAGCTGCTTCAATTTATCGAGACCATCGATCCTTCCAAGGACGTCTCTTGTCTTGTCACGTTCCTCTTTCTGGATCTTCTCGTCTTCGATACTCCGGACGATCGTTTCGACCTCTGCTACCATCTGCAGCGTGCTCTCGTACTCGAAGGTGCTCGGGTCGGTGTGGAAGAGGAGGTTCTGGAACATGAGCGGGTATTTCAGCAGCCGTTGGAAGGGCTTCGACAATGAGATAGCCAGTCCAGTCTCTCCCTTCTCCGCAGCATTCTCCTCCAGCCGTTGTAGGTAAGTGCCGATTTTCAAGAGCTGGTCGCTTTCTTGCTTCTTCGATGGTTTGCGTCCTGCGCTGGCCGCGTGCTTCATGGCATTATCAACCTGTTCCAGGGCCTTCTCTAGGTGAAGCACGTATTTGGCGTAGCCTGTCAGAATATGGGACTAATGGTAGAAGCGGTTGAGCGATGGTGGACAAACGATAACAAAAGAACGTACGCTGCTAACGAACACGTCCGCAAGAGATCGCACGAGGGGGTATTGTTCTTCGTAACGCTTCTTGAGCGCCTCGCTTAAACGAACGTGGCCCTCCAAAAGATCGTTCTCGATAACTTCTAGGCATATCCGTAAGTCTTCCGGAAGTTGGCGCGGAGGGATGGCACCAGGAACAGGCGCAGGTTCGGAGATGGAATTCTTGTGAGTCTTGCGCAACATCCTCGTACCCTGTGTTTGGATTGTTCCCTTCGTGGACAGGGCGCCATCAGCGATGAGCGATTGGCGCCCAAGTGACTGGGTGGACTCTGCGGGGTTGGTCACGCGGAGAGGGGGAGGTAAGGATTGATGAGAATGGGATGGGAATGGGACTTCGCCATTCCTACCAGATCGGTTGGCGGTGGTGTTATACGGAGAGCGGGGGTGGTTGTGTTTAGCAGCTTGCTTAGAGGAGAAACCCTTAGCGAGGTCATCGTCGACGTCGTCGTCAGATATTTCTGGATGTGGAGTTTCTCCACGCTTTGTCGATGGTGGCGCCGGGGTTGTCGATCGGCCAGCAACAGGCGAAACAAGGAACCGGGAGGCGATCGGGAGATTTTCTAAGGACTCGGAGGGTCTTGCCCGCAAGTACTCTTCGTAATCTCTGAAGTTCCCTAACGATGTGCCCGGGTGGGGTGTGCTTGGTTGCGGAGATGTAGAAGCCGTAGAGAATGGGTGCAGAAGCGGATCTATGAACGTCTCCTTCATCTTGGCCAGCTCGCTCACATATCTGAAGTTCATCAGCGGTGTTTAGAATAGAGGGATGGGACGGGTTATCTGACCTTTCTTCACTGGACACGATTTCGAACAAGACTTCCTGGCGGGTGCGTTCCCGAGAGCCGATGTTCGCAACCAAGTCAACCTCTGTGTGTTCACTCCAGGAAGCGGGAGTCATAATACGGCTACTGTTCGATTGGGAGTACGGTGTACCCGATCGAATAGTCTGTTGCACGGATGCACTATCCGCAAAGACCTTGTTGGGGTAAGGCGAAGTCGTGGTCGCCCGAACAGCAGGGTGTTTCCCGGATTTGACAGACAGATCCGTCCTGGAACTTGCTGGACCCGTCGTAGAGATTTTACCGGAGCGGTTCGAGGGTATCTTCTTCATGGGTTGAGGCAGATCGTTAGTGGGAGGTGGAGACTGTAATGGGCGTTCGGCAGTAGGCGTAGTCGACGGGGACATGAAGGCGACCTTTTTATGCACGTCAACCGTTATAGCGGTGGTAGTGGTAATCGTTGCAGTGGTATTCGTCGTTGCCTTTGAGGGACTTCTGTGGGGTGTGGGCTCCCGTGGCTGGGGAACCGGGGTTCGTGTTGGAGACACAACATTGGGTTCTGCAGGTTTGAGGGTGGGGGTGGGTAAGGTTGGGAATTGAGGTTGTGTTGGGGTTGTTGAGGAGCTGGCGGTGGAGGAGGACTCGGCAGGGTCGAGAGGTGGTGGGTGGTCAATTGGCGGGAGTTCTCTAGAAGATAACTCTGGTAACGGTTTGAAGGACTTGACCGAGGTCGGGGTCGTAGTGATCAACGGATTAGGGGGCCAATCTGGTAGGGGACCGAGCTGGGGAATCTTCTCCTTGCTTTCACCCTTGTCCTTGTCCTTGTGAGATCCTAGCTTGAACTTGTTGAAGAGGAAGGCTTTCATGGTTTTTAGTGGCCCG
>Ga0307509_10004987_pt1 | contig 18752 bp, 23 predicted proteins | sample 10_EM_MG_FD_202245 | JGI IMG/M metagenome (GOLD analysis project Ga0307509, IMG submission 202245) | Populus trichocarpa ectomycorrhiza microbial communities from riparian zone in the Pacific Northwest, United States - 10_EM | ecosystem: Host-associated > Plants > Roots > Unclassified | place...
GGTAGACCTCGGACAAACCCTGAGCAGGACAGGGTGCTCGCACAAGGTCGGAGTAGTGGTGAATGTCAAAGGCTTAAATCTGATATCTACTTAAGTTTAAGCGTTTGGCATTCTACTTCGATAACCTACTTTCCTCGAGAGAACTTATTTGAGTGAAGCTTTCAGCTTAACGATATTAAGTTTAAGCGTTTTGATTCTTCGTGAATTATTTACTCTATCTTTATCTTCTACTTTGAGTTTTGGTGCGGTCGCAACCTTAGAGTTCACCTCTCTATAGGGTGCCCCCGTTACAGCCTGTCTATATTTCAATCAGAAATCTTCCTTGGACCAGACGCAATAGACCAGGAACCCTCACAGTTATTCTGCTTTCACTTCTGCCAGTTGCCCCGAAACTCGCAGGTACCAAATCGACCAATAAACTCCAAAGACAGATTAATGCCGACACTCTGCAAGGCGTCTTCCAACTCATCTTTGAACCGGTGAAAGCCACGGCTCTCGAAGGGATACCAATAGATTGTCCTAACTGCAAGATACGGAGATGCTTCCCAATCTTGTCAGGCTGGATCACTGTAACGGGGGTACCCTATAGAGAGGTGAACTCTATGGTTACGACTGGACCAAAACTCAAAGTAGAAGATAATGATAGAGTAAATAATTCACGAAGAATAAAACGGTTAAACTTAATATCGTTAAGCTGAAAGCTTCACTCAATAAGTTCTCTCGAGGAAAGTTGGTTATCGAAGTAGAATGCCAAACGCTCAAGCTAAAGTAGATATCACATTTAAGCCTTTAACATTCACCACTACTCCGACCATGTGCGAGCACCCTGTCCTGCACAGGGTTTGTCCGAGGTCTCCCCTCCATGAGGAATTATCCTGCTGGAAGTGTCGGACCAACTCGTGTACACTTAACTCCGTCAATGGGATGTGAGTTTCTGCAATGCATCTCCAATTCAACCACAGGTGGAAAAACTCATCCCATCGAAGTCATACCAGGGGCTAACTGTTATGACAACAACCGGAGTCAATACCTAGGTGGTGGACTCAATGGCCCAGTGGCAGTTTCGTCTATACAAGCTATACAGTCCATCATTTAATCTACGTGACTATCCAAGGTGATAAATTGACATGCAAGCTCCCCCGGTGAGATGTAGCCGATGGTTGGCTAAGTGGGCGCTACCCATAGCCACCCTCTTGGAACATACTCTACCGTGATATGACTCATACCTCTAGAGTCCAATAACAACCCATAGTAATGCTACAAATCAAGGGGAGAAGGTCCAGGCTGGTTACTGAGGTATTTGTCTTGAAAGCACCCTGTCCTTCTGAGAATACCTGAGTACCACTAGGAAGACTACCCTACAACCCGTAGGCTAGAATAGACTCCTAGATGCCTGAGAGACCATATATGGGTAAACCCCATTTTGGCTGTTACCCATACTCCCCTTATAGATCCTGCGAACGACATTCAGTGGGACTGACGGCGACAACTTATACGGTGTTCCGGCAGCTGCACCAATGACCTCTTATAACCAGCAAACGAGCAACTACACAGCCATCTGCCTATGATCTGCCCTCACAATGCTGGGGCCAGAGGGGGGTGTTAGCAAAACCTGCCCAAGTTCAATAGCATGTTCAGGCCACCCTTACATAGGCGTGGGGCCTCCCTTCGCAGATGTGCGCGCGCCCAACATCAGCAAAAAAACTAGCCTACGTCCTGTGCCTCCTGGGCGTCTGACGTACCTCACGCACAGAACGTCAATCGCGAATAAGGACGCCACCTCGATCCGACGTTGCGTCCTGATTTGGCTTTGTTTCCACCATGAATCCTGACACCACCCGGGCACAGACCTCTTCGCCCTGTGCGTCCTGACAGGGTCTGGTGCCCTCCCGCTGCGTTGTGACAGCATCAGGTGCCAGGCCGCCGCGTCCTGACAGCATCTGGTGCTCAGGGCTGTCGTCCTGGCGACCCATGATCACCCCTACGTAATTCCCACATTGTCTGATACAGTCCTCTTGCGTCCTGACGGCGGATCTCTCTCCCCTGTAGTCAGGGCTTCTTTCATCCGGCCACATCCTGTCCAGATATCTCTGCTCTGTGGTCCTGCGTCAGGATCTCATGATCCTGATCCATCATCTCCAGATGCCTGATGACTTCTTCCAGATTTTACTCCAAATACGGTGAGTCCCATGATTCTTACATATGACATGTTCAGACTCTCTGCGCTGCGATATCCTGACTCTGGTATGGGTATGTGGTTCTGCCACCTCATAAACTACTTCTGATGATATCGCAACGTCTCCCGGAATTTATTTTCTTTCGCACCTCACGCTCTGGCGATCAGCTCTACAATTTCCACTTTTGGTTCTGTCTTCTTATCAATACGAAATAATTATTAGTATATCTTACTCTACAAACACACCATTTCCTATGTACCCTGTCATACGCTTGCCCCATTACCCTGCTTCTCCGTTTGTAACCACCCGACGATAGGTAGCTACAATCACTATCACCTTAGCCCAAATGGTATACCAAGTGGTATCCAGAGGTGGTATGGTCTCGTATATATTATACACATGGCTGGTAATCCTATGATAAGGCCTAGAGAATAGTTGAGTATCTTTGAGGTACTCTACTAGGCAGGGTAACCTTTCGGGAAGACATTCGCATAAGGTCAAGAGATTTATGGGAATGTTACACGGACCTCCGAGACGACTTCTGTGGTCGACTGGAGAACTTCCTGAGCGGTTAAAGGCATAAGAGGGCAAAGTTACCCGACCTTGGGAATTTGGTCATTATGCCCATGGGTCCCAGTTACCCTACTGAGGAACCCAAGTTACCCTACCTTCACCGGCAAAGTCATCCTAGTACTTAGAGGTCGATTGCCTCACATTCTATAGGCTCTTAGATGTTCTTGGGCGCACAGGCATCTGCGCGGGGAGGCCCCACGCCTGTATGAGGATGGCCCGAATATGCTATTAGACTTGGGGGGGTTTTGCTAACACCGCCCTCTGGCCCCAGCGTTGGGACGGCGCGTCATAGGCAGACGGCTGTCTAGTAGCTCTTTTGCTAGTAAAAAGAGGTCATTGGAGCAGCTGCCATAATACAGTATAAGTCGTCGCCGTCCGTCCGACTGAATGTCGTTCGCAGGATATATAAGGGGAGTATGGGTAACCGCCAAAATGGGGGTCATCCATATCTGCTCTCTCGGGCATCTAGGAGTCTATTCTAGCCTACAGGTTGTAGGGTAGTCTTCCTAGTGGTACTCAGGTAGTCTCAGAAGGCCAGGGGGCTTTCGAGACAAATACCTCAGTAACCAGCCCGGACCTTCTCCCCTTGATTTGTAGCATTACTATGGGGTGTTATTGGACTCTAGAGGTAATAGTCTTATCACGGTAGAGTATGTCCCGAGAGGCTGGCTATGGGTAGCGCCCCTTTAGCCAACCATCGGCTACATCTCGACGGGGGAGCTTGCATGTCAATTTATCACATTGAATAGTCACGTAGATTAAATGATGGTCTGCATAGCTTGTATAGACGAAACTGCTACAGGGCCAGTGAGTCCACCACCTAGGTATGGACTCCGGTTGTTGTCATGACAGTTAGCCACTGGCATGACTTCGATAGGAAGAGTTTTTCCACCACGCGGTTGTATTGGAGATGCATTGCAGAAACTCACATCCTATTAACGGAGTTAAGTGTACCCGAGTTGGTCCGACACTTCCAGCTGGATAATTCCTGATGGAGGGTAGACCTCGGACAAACCCTGAGCCCGAGAGGGTGCTCGCACAAGGTCGGAGTAGTGGTGAATGTCAAAAGGCTTAAATTAGTTATCTACTTAAGTTTAAGCGTTTGGCATTCTACTTCGAACCCACTTTCCTCGAGAGAACTTATTGAGTAAAGCTTTCAGCGTAACGACATTAAGTTTAACCGTTTTCATTCTTCGTGAATTATTTACTCTATCTTTATCTTCTACTTTGAGTTTTGGTGCGGTCGCAACCTTAGAGTTCACCTCTCTATAGGGAGCCCCCGTTACACCGTTCCTGGGTCACTATGAACTCTTTCCTCGAGTTCTGGTTCCAAGATCTCAAGACTCAGAGATAGCTGACACAACAGAGTTTGGTTCACTGCGGCGTCCAACGTTAGCCCCACGGTCTCCTCAGGTGAAGAGTCCGGACTCAGAGGATCTGAATCTAGATATCTGAGAAGGCCCGCTGCTGACACGGCGCCGAAATCGAAAGAAGCTTCTGCCGTCCGGGAACTGTTTTGGCTCTCCGGTAGTGGCCCCAGATGCAGGTTATTCAGAGTTTGACTCTGTGGTGCTGTCCATCGCTGAAGGTTAATCCAACTTTGACCCTCTAGTTCTGCTCCCACAGCAGCCCAATCCTCCGTGAAGCCTTCCTGGCGATCTTGTTGGACTCTATGCTCTTGCTCCATCTTTCCACGGATGGTCCCACGAATTTTGTCCAGAATCAGAGTTTGAACTGAGTTGGGGCATGATGCCCACGTTGGCCTTTGGCACGCAAAAAGATCTTAAATGGCTGCCATTAGGTTAGTCTTCTCGGGAAAGAGAAAGGTCAGGGTTCTGGCTCCCCTCCGGCGGCTCCAGGCTTGAAGTCGCCCTGATCCTTATATACTCCTGTCTGCCATGCTCGCAGTGCATGGCAGATTATGGCCCACGTTAAGCAAATCATCGTACCGTTGATGCGCCCAAGACATTCCGGATCAATAATCCCATGCATTCTCCTACCCTCAAAGTACTTGCCCCATATGGCCTTGGGGATCTGGGGCGCCAGGAATCAATTTGTTATTTTCTGCGTCAAGTTCACGCTAATTAGTTGCAAGAGGATAGGTCCCATTGTTATTAAGAGCAAAAACGCACCTCATATCCTCTCGGGGAGCACATAAATCTATCCTTTTGCAGCAGGTAGTCCACCCGGCGCGCAATTGCCGTTGGGTCTTCTGGGAGATCGTACAATTTTACGATCTCATGCTTTACGTGGTAGACAAACTGGGATCTTACCCCCACGTGTTTTTGGCCTACCTGGAAAGGTTAGTACTAGTCCAGACGTCTAAAAGATTCTTCTATAATTGGTTGATGTCTACTTGCCACTTTTACGCTTTCCTCAGATGCTTCTACATTTCCTGCATTGGATATGTTATTGAGAGCCTGAAGCCAAACACGCTGCACCTGAGTGGTCAATGCAACTGGTCTTGGGAGTGGTTCATCAAAAAGGGTATACAGGAGAATACATCTCTTGGCCCGTGCTACAACGGCTCCCTCTGCTCCCATAGCTGTATTGCGCCGTGAGTTAGTCTCAGGCCATGTGTGCGCATGGCCCGGCATGCCTTCTTCGCCCCGAAGACTTGAGCGTCGGACTGCTGACGTTGTAGCTCTGGGTGTAGCCATTGATAAATAACGCGAGACACCAGATGTCAAGATCGTCGGTGGAGTGTACGCACTACTTCCTATTATACGTGCTCGTGCAGCAGGGGTACGCCTGACGATTGCGGCTTCGTGCGATCCGGAGGTGGTCGAAATTCGGACAGTCGATACCCTGTTGTTGGTTCGTTTCTCCCCGGCTCGTGATTGATAAGTATTATTGATCTAGTGCCATCCGCATTATCATTCTCATCTGTGTCTGGCTCTGTGTCCAATTTGGTTTGATCAGATATGTGGGAGTTTTGGTACTCATGGCTGCTATCATCGCTGAGATGAAAGATTTCTGTTATTTGTTCTCCATCCTCATCCTGATCTGCCTCATGATCGTTATACGCCACTGTGTGTAAAGTGTCCCTTCGGGGGCGCTTGGCTGGTCGTGCCAGAAGACGTCTTCCAATCCGTGGTGGGGAAGATTTCTGAGCCCCCGAATGTGCACTGTGAGTGCTGCCTGATTGGGTCGGCTGCGTTCCTGATCTGGCTGCCTTATCGACTGGTACAACGTCGCGCCTACGTCGGTTCTGATTGGCTACCCGTGCGGTGGGTTGGCTGCATGAATTGGCTTGTGGTTGTTTATGCATGTTTGAATGCCGGATGTTTGATAAAGGTATAGGATTGGAATTAGGATGTATGAAAAACCGATATATTGTGTGGTAAAGATGAAGAGTGTGTTGTTGTGTTGAGTAGAACATATCTGGTCTTATATGCTGGGACTTAGGGGGCGGGTGGGGGGGGTGGTGGGGTGGAGGGGGTTGAGGATCACATACGATCACTCGTTAATGAAAAAGACTATTTGGCTGCAAAAAGGGGTTTTTCTGCTTGTTTATCATTAAGTTAATACTGTGGACGAGCTCATGTATGATGTTCGTCTTGACTCTGGTATGAACCAGTTCGACGGAATGCGGGCGTCGCTAATGTACGAGGCGTCGTCGATGTCTGAGCCTAAGCAAAAACTAGCCACACCGAGTATCGCTTAGCCACACAAATTCTAGCAAGAGACAAGCCACGCTAAAGCAGTTTAGATTTATCGATCTTAATCTCCGGACGTTGATTCAACAAGATTGAAGTTTGAGATATCAGTTTTCACGTCCTGCATCCTCGCCAATTGTCTAGTTCTATTGGCCATCGCCTCCCGCGTTATGGACAGACTATGCGAGGCGTGCCCAATCGGGAAAAACATATTAGACTTTAGCTCAAGGGGAAGTAAGGTCAAGAAGCTGATGCAAGGGCGCGCACAGGTATCATTAATTGTGTTCTATCTGATAATAGCTACGAACAAGAAGCAGAAAGGAAATTCAATGACACCAAAGGGAAAACAACATCTAGTAAACGGTAAGGTTGTTTGGGTAAAAATGAAAAAAGAATTACTCAAAAAAGTAGTGAATCTCGTTTTATTTGCTGCCCGTGCTGCGTCTTGCTGAACGGCGCACCTGCGAAGTAGATAGGGTGTTGTTTGGGGCTAGCGGAAAACTAAGGTTTTGAGATCCGCGTGCCGGGTGTGTCAATGGAGCTGGTGGCTGGGTCGGGGACTCATTGATTGTGGCCGGCAGGTGTTCAGGTGGGGGAGAGGGATGTTCTATTGGTCTCTCCGGACTCTTGAGATCGAGCCCAGCATGTGGAGCTGCAGGAGGCGAGAGTGGAAGTGCGTCGCAAATCATAGATAGACTGGTAGGAGGTGTGTCCTCGGCGCCATCGTGTCCTTGATGCCTCACAGATACAGCTCCTGGGTTTGCCAGCCAATCAAGCATCCACGGGTGCTCCTTCGCCATTTCGCGAAGCGGTGCAAGTTTCGCCAACTCAGAAGGCCCAGAAGGGCCTGAAGAGTGCAACACCGACGCCGTCGCAATTGGATTAGAGCTTGCCGGTACTTCGATTTGCGATGGAATATTCCGCTGGAATGTTGAGGGGCCTGGATCTCCAAGTGCCTGGAGATTGTTCTGTAATTAGCTATTCCATTTTAATGTGAAGGATAAAGATAGATGAATGATGCTGCGGATTAGATACTTACATCGCCGTCGCCCACATATATCGCCCTAGTGCCATGAGGCGCCCAAGTTTTCCCCTCTGCCTCGGCCTCTAGCCATTCCTCATCGTCAACAGACTCTTTATCCCACATTTCTCTCACAGAGTCTTCTCCTCCAGCCGACTCATCCCAGACGTCGCGGTCAAAAAATAGATACCTCCCATTGGGAGGCTCGGGGGTTTCTTCCAGGTCCTCTCCATCTTTGCGATGTGACTCGAGAACCATTAGGTCCAGGGGATCGTGGCCTTTGTTAGCGAGGAACCACCCACGAATGTCGTCTTTTCTATTGAGAAATATGAGCTGGCGTAGGGGGAGTGGATCATCCGGCTTCTGAACTAGCATGGCGGCACCTTCTCCTGGCGCACCAATTAGATAGCGGGGGCATCAAATTTCCTCTTCCACGTCTTGCACTCTTACTACCCAGAGCAAATCCATGATGCACGGTGTAGTCAGAACCCGCCAGGCGATTCCCCTGTCAGAGTCTTTTACAAACCATGGGTGGCCAAGGAACGGATGCAAGGTAGGCAGCGCACCAGTCCTTCGAATAATATGCATTCTCAAAGCACGCGGGGAAAATGGGGAGTGCCAACTCGAGTAAGGCACTTGGATCTGCTGTGAGTCAAGGGTAGATGGAATAAATATTGGTAATACTTACCTGGAGGTTCCGCAACATCGCCACAAAGATCTCGCCCAGCCTTTTGGCGCTCATTCGACGTCTGCAGTTTCTTGGCAGAATCTTTGACTAGAATTTTCAGTTGACGGATGAACTCTCCAACATCATCCGGGTGGTGCATGCTTTTGATGAGCTCAATAGACTCCTTGAGTGGCGAAAGGCTGCGAGCAAACGAACCAATTGAGTCAACTTGCGATTCAGTTAGGCGACAGGGCTCAAGAAGGCGAGCTACAATATAGCCCTTGATTTGCTCACGCCATGTAGCATAGAGGGAAGATGCGCCACGCGGATGCTTGAATCCACACCACGATTTCGCATACAGAATGTCGCCATATACAGTCCTGGTTTGAGTTAGACAGTCAGTATAACCAATTCAGACTACTCGATATTTTGGATCTAAATACCCTGAATCCCCAACGGCTGGCTGGAAGTGTGCGCGCTCAACTGGCTCTGGTTCTCTGTTCATTTGAAAAAATGAAAGATTTGTCAGGTCGCTATTCTATTCATGCACAGCAGGGGGGACAATGATTGCTCACAATGCGTCTTCCGCGGGGCGACAGCCTGCCGAATGTGTGAGAGTTCTTCTTCGTATTCCACTCTGAACTTCTGGCGTGCGAGGCTGATCTGCAGGACGTCTGAGAAGCAGAGAGTTACCGTTGATCTCAAAGGTTAGGTGTGGATGTTTGCTTACTTTCCCATGCGTAATTGACGTCGCACTCTGCCTGGGGGCACCATTTGTGCGTGGATGAATGAATTGGATCAAACCGCTAGGGCAAACAAAATGGTTGGCTGACTAAGGCTATTGATACGACGTCAAGTAAGGCTTAGAGGGTACGGATTCTAGTTGACGTAAATATCTCTCCCGACGAAGGCCGTCGGGGCGCTTTCGAAAAGCGCAATGGTAAGTGTGGTGTGTCTGGGAGTAACAGGAAGATGTGGATGGGGCGCATGAGAGGACCTCTTATAGGCGTCAAGAGCAAGAGCGTTGGGTCTGCTCTTGCTCTTCCTTGTTTGTCGCCCTTAGGGTCCGGCGTGTACAGTAGGTGCCTGGGGTAGAGTTGGGTGTAGCTGACACTTTCGTGGTAAAGTATCATGGGCGTGAGTAACAATGAGCGTCCATAGAAGAACGAATTGCAAAGGGAGCATATACCAAATGTAGAGAATAGATCGATGGCTTAGTCTCCCATCTCGTGTGGTCAACCACCTTTTTAAGTCTTATGTGAGTTTGACGCCACGAGACGTTACGTACTGCGATGCATCTTGGCGTCCCTTGGTGTCCACAAAGGGCTAAGGCTGGGAATAAGACGTCAACCCAACCCTGCTGCGGATCACAGACCAGACACAATCCCAGGGCATTATGACTTTTGGCTGACGAAGATGAACACCTCCGACTTGATTGACATGCTATGAGAAACTGCATCTATTCTAAGTCTAATTATGATACTCTATTAAAACTATCAATATCAAATGTTAATACACTCTGTGTCTTTGTAGACTTAGACTCAATCTACGCGCCATAACATGGATTACACTCTCGGGGGCAAACATAGTCTCTTAACCAGAAGCTCATCCTTACTATCGTCTTCGAAAACCATTCGGCACTTCTGAAGCTGGTCCTCTTTCAAAAATTCTTTAGCAGAAGCAACAAGACACTGCATTTTGGACCTGCGCTCATCCCAATTATCGACGTCAAACTGCGCCTTACACTTCCATGCCTTATCGTCATGCGTGGGACTCCATAGCTGTTTCATGATGCGATGTGTGTTCAGCATTCTCTGCGGTTTAATTGAGAGAGGTATCCGACGTCCTGTGGAATTGCCGCCTGGGTTAACAGGAGATGTCATAATGACAACCCTACTACAGTGCGAATCAAAGTCTTCTGAAATATCTGATGCTGGGCTGGACCATCCCGGAAGAAAAAGGGGAGAATCTTGTGGGTTTTGTAATCCACTGGTCTTAGTACAGTTCATAGGAATGGCTTTTCCCTTCGGTTGAGCTGCCGGGTTGACATTACGTCCGGCTAAGGCGTTTGCCCAATTAAAGACAGGATTTGGTGCGAGGTATCTGTGTCTCAGCTCCTATGGTGTAGCTGGTCTAGCTGGCGTTGATGGGCAATGACAATAAACGAGCACGTCAAGCGGGTCCTCATTAGGTTGATTTGACAAGAGCCATGTACGTACATCCTCATCACTCTGGTTGAAAATATAATTTGAATAATGTAATGCGTGTGTAGGGTCTTCACGAAGCTCGCGCCGGCCTTCGCCTGTGGCGCCGAATATGTAGCGAATGCTGTCCGAGGGTACATATCTTAAAATTGCCGATGACAAGCCCCCAATGTCATATGAATTTAACTCTGCAAAATCCACACCATTGATATGAGGATAGCGCCAATAGAGGATGCGATAATTGGGTTGCGGTGCGTCGCTATCAACCGGATGTCATTGCCAAACAATGCGCAGGGCCCGTGAGCGACCAAGTAGAGCCCTCCAGTCTGTATCTCATTTGTTAGTAAGTCACCACACAAATCATTGGGGTAATTTCGAAAAACACGCACTTATTTGCCTTACATCGCATAGATCTGGTGCATTTTGCCTTACATTAGGCTGATCTAGCGCATAGCGAATTAGCTGGGCCTCATAATTGGCCGGCGCAGGCGTACAAAGGATAGTTAAGGGGGCAGTTGGTTGGATTTGCGGAGGGTTATTCATGAGGGGAGCACCCATTTTGTGCATTCTGACTCCCGACGACCGCAATCTTAATATCGCAGGGGCAATCACCGGGAGAGGAATATTCTGCGTTGCACTTCCTGATGGACCAGGACCGGCAGACACCATAGAGGGAGGTTGGTGTGCCCCTTGGGGATTTGCCGGGAGAGGCTGGATTTGGTTTGCTGACAGACCAGCATTTGCAGACGCTGTCGAGGGAGGTTGGTTTGGCCCTTGGGGATTCGGCGGGAGGCTGGATTTGTTTTGCACCACCGGCTGTCTGAGGAGGATTGTTTAGTGGCTGGTTATTCACCACGACCTCAGGAGACATTTGTTGTGGGTTATTTGCCGATGAAGCCCTTGATATTTTGAGTGTGCTAGCAGACGAGCTCAACCGCAATTTGAGAGGGCGCATCGCCGGGGGAGGCATATTCTGTCCAGAACTTCCTGACGGACCAGGATTTCCCAACGCTGGCAAAGGAAGTTGTATTGGCCCTTGGGGATTCGGCGGAGTAGGAGGGATTTGGTATGCACCAGCAGCCTGGGCAGGTTGGAATTGAGCTGGCCCTGGTGCATTGCCTGTGGGAGCATTGGGGGCGCCAGCGCCTGCATTCTGTACAGCTGTTGCAAGACCCCACTGGCTTCCAAGGGGGGCATTCGCAGGGAGTAATATTTTGGGGACGATCACCTGCGCGGGAGGGACTCCCGGCACCTGCGGAAACGGCTTATCTTTCAAGTTGATTGTATTAGTCAACTTCTTCCCAGAGTCCCTAACCAGTTGGACCACTGCCTCGTCCACCTCCTGCATACAAGGTATGTCGTTCGCTGCAGATGCAGTGGCGAGTTCATCGCAGGCGGGTCTCAATCACCGGAAGCCGGCGACAATTTGCAGGAATTCTGCGTCAGGGAAGTGGTGAAGATCCGTCTGATAACCCCTGGCTAACATTTGATCCTTAACAGCGTCCCGCCATGCACCGTATATGGCGTCCCCTTGGAGACCAACCGCGATGCCCATTGACCTCTTATGCTCAGTGATTTTTCTTTTGTCTGAGCTTCGAAATGAGATTTCTCCAATGAGAGAATTAGCAGGAAGCTGATATGTATGACCTGCTGGTGCCAGCTGCGGCCCGCCGGGTGGCATCAGTGCGTATTGAATGATGTTGATATTCTGCACCATATCGAATATGTTTTCGAGTATATTGATTTGATAAATATGAGAGGCTAGAGATGTGCGTCTTGTGGATCTTGTGGAAGTTCTGAATGGCAGATGATTCTTGGTATGAGGTCCTCCTGTGTTGATCTGTTCCCATTATATATAAAACACTATGATCTTTTAGGCCGGTTGAAAGATTCAAGTATTTTTAACAATTTATTAGGGAACCGGGATCTGACGCTCTACCACAGGGCACCCCCATAATCTGATTCAACTTGAACAAATGAAACGGAATAAAGACTCTTGCGTTCGAACAGGAAATATTCTCGGTCTACTATCAAGATCCTGAAACAAACAATCCAAGGCTGGGCCACGTGACCTTTACGCTAAGCAATTCAAAATACTTGATCCAGCTTAGATCATTCGGGCCGCTTGACCCTACGTGCGATCCACACGCGTTGTTGACATCACCCCGATAGCCTTAGACTCGAAACTACACAAGGCCGAGATAATCTGAGAAATCTTGCCCCATGCCTAACAAATGTCCATTCTGCCGACGGAAATACAGCCGGTCTGGTGCATATGAGAAGCACCTGCGAAATGCGCACGCAAATCTGGATATCGTCTTAGCGTCTACAATAAAATATGCATCCTCACCGACTACTAACGATAACAAAGGAAGCAACATATTGCCCCACGAGGGGCATCTCCGCCTGGATTCCGACTATGAATCGGATCCAGATCCCACCGGACATGCGTACGGCGCATTCGATAACATCAGTCACGAGTCTGATACAGAGATACTCAACGAAACTGCAAGTCCATTACCCAGTAAACCGATGCCTTATGAAGGGGCTGGCGAATCTATAGGAGATGTCAAGGGTTTTGAGCAAGAACAAAGCAATCTGTGTCAGCACCCATGGTCCCCATTTAGTAGCGCGCACAGTTTCAAGCTAGCGTCTTGGTTCATTAAGGGTAAAGTACCTAAGTCACGAATCAAGGAATACTTCTCGAGTGGTCTCGGTAATGCTTCATCGGCCGGCTATCGTTCCATGCATACCCTTGAGAACCTCGTCCAGGCATTGGATCCTCACACTGCATATCTTCAATGGAACGAAGGACAGGTTGATGATGGCAAGCGAACATTGCCATTCTTCTATCGCAAAGTTCTAGATTGCGTCAGATATCTTCTGCGCCAGATCGCCTACAGAGATGACTTCCTCTACGTGCCGCACAGGGAATACGACACCAATGGACAACGGATATACGCAGAAATGCATGCGGCGGACTGGTGGTGGGAGCTTCAAGTACAGCCTCATAACCCTTTTTTAAGTAAACAATCGCTTACTGAAACCAGGAGACACTTCCGCCAGGTGGGACGCTTGTTCTGATCATAGGAATGTCTGATCAGACGTATCTCAAAAACTTCTCCGGCAACAAGAAAGCATGGCCTGTCTATATCACGCTTGGAAATCTTCCATCTGGCTGGCGGAACAGCCCCACATCCATGGCAGTTCTGCTTCTTGCATTATTGCCCATTCCCTCAAAACTATCAAAGTCCTCCAAAGCAGATCAACACCAGAGACAAATCAACGCTGACACCCTACGGGACGTATTCGAACTCATCCTTGAGCCTCTACAAGATCCGGCGCATGACGGGGTACCAATTGACTACGCCAATAGGAAGGTTCGAAGGTGCTTCCCAATCTTGGCCGCGTGGATTGCGGACCACGTGGAACACGTTGCGCTGCATAGAATATAATACAACGTCTGTCCGAGATGCGATGTGCCTGCGGTTGAATTAGGCACCAACATGAAAGTCTATCCAGTTAGAGATTACCCAATAGATCACCATTATGACTAGGAAAATTGGATCGGAGAAACAAACCACGCCGACATCACCCCTGAGAGTCATGGTATTAGATTAGGTCAAAATGTTTTTTACGGGCTCAATGGTGTTTCACCGTCAGATTTACACAAACCAGACATGCTCCATACAGTTTATCTTGGGGTATTCAAGCACATGATTGACTGCATCCAGGGCTTTCTGCAAAAGCACGGATGACTTGAGGCATTTAACGAAGTTTGGAAGGCAATACCGCCTTACCCAGGATTCCTTGTACCCAAAAAAGCCTACCGCGAGGGTACGCAGTGGCAAGGGAAAGAGATGCGGAACCTTGGGCGGTGTGTTCTAGGCATTGGGGCTGTGGGAGTGCGTCAGCTTGGGAGTGCCCAACTCATACCGTTCAAGCGTACTCTAAGATGCGTCAGGGCGCTGGTCGATTTCAATATGATGGCACAATACCGAAGCCATACAGCGGAAACAATCACCTATATGGAAGACTATCTGGTCACATTTCACAAGATGAAGGATATCTTTTTAGAGTTTCGAGTAACTAAACACATACGCGCGAAGATCAATGAGCAACGAAGGGAGCTGCGACATGATAGGCCAAAGACAAGGGAGCTCATCGCACCCTCGAAACGGCGCCGGATGGGCAACGCAGAAAGGGAAGAAGAAACCGAGCGACATATGGACTTGATCTTTTGTGAATCGCATTTCAACTTCATCAAGATGTATTTGCTCAGTCACTTTTGTGATCATATACGCCAGTTTGACAATATTCCGATGTATTCAAGCGAGTTTGGCGAGCTAGCCCATGAGACCAAAATCAACGCTGGATGGCGGCAATCAAATAAAAACGATGCCTCACGGCAAATTATGCAGAGCTAAAGTGGACAGTATGGCATCCGAATGAGACTATTTGTAATGGGGGCACCTGATAGACAGGTGAACTCTAAGGTTGCGACCGCACCAATCACTCAAAGTAGACGATAAAGATGAGGTAAAATAATTCAGAAGAATCAACAGTAAAACTTAATAGGGTTAAGCTCGAAGCTTCACTCAATTTTGTTCTCTCGAGGAAAAGTTGGTTGTCGAAGTAGAATGCCAAACGCTTAAACTTAAGTAGATATCAAATTTAAGCCTCTGACATGCACCACTACTTCCGACGATATGCGAGCACCCTGTCCTGCTCAGGGTCTCTGCGAGGTCAACCCTCCATCAGGATTTATGCTGCTGGAAGTGTCGGACCAAATGGGGTACACTTAACTCCGTCAATAGGATATGAGGTTCTGCAATGCATCTCCAATACAACCGCAGGTGGAAAAACTCTTCCTATCGAAGTCATACCAGTTGCTAGCTGTTATGACATCAACCGGAGTCAATACCTAGGTGGTGGAATCACTGGCCCAGTGGCAGTTTCGTCTATACAAGCTATGCAGTCTATCATTTAATCTATGGGACTATCCAACGTGATAAATTGACATGCAAGCTCCCCCGGTGAGATGTAGCCGATGGTTGGCTAAGAGGGCGCTACCCATAGCCATCCTCTCGGGACATACTCAACCGTGATAAGACTCATACCTCTAGAGTCCAATAACCACCCATAGCAATGCTACAAATCAAGGGGAGAAGGTCTGGGCTGGTTACTGAGGTATTTGTCTCGAAAGCACCCTGGCCGTCTGAGACTACCTGAGTACCACTAGGAAGAATACCCCACAACCCGTAGGCTAGAATAGACTCCTAGATGCCGGGAGACCACATATGGATGACCCCCCATTTTGGCCGTTACCCATACTCCCCTTATATATCCTGCGAACGACATTCAGGCGGACAGACGGCGACGACTTATATGGTGTTATGGCAGCTGCTCCAATGACCTCTTTTAACTAGCAAACGAGTAACTACACAGCCGTCTGCCTATGACGCGCCGTCCCAACGCTGGGGACAGAGGGGGATGTTAGCTAAACCCGCCTAAGTTCAATAGTATGTTCGGGCCACCCTTATACAGGGGTGGGGCCTCCCCGCGCAGATGCGTGTGCGCCTAAGAACATCTAAGAGCCCATAGAATGTGAGGCAATCGACCTCTAAGTTCTAGGATGACTTTGCCGGTGAAGATAGGGTAACTTGGGTTCCTCAGTAGGGTAACTGGGATCCTTGGGCATAATGACCAAATTCCCAAGGTAGGGTAACTTTGCCCTCTTATGCCTTTAACCGCTCAGGAAGTCCTCCAGGCGACCACAGAAGTCGCCTCGGAGGTCCGTGTAACATTCCCATTATTCTCTTCACCTTATGCGAATGTTCTCCCGAAAGGTTACCCTGCCTAGTAGAATACCTCAAGGCTACTCAACTATTCCCCAGGCCTTATCCTAGGTTTACCAGCTATTTGTATAAAGTATACGAGACCATACCACCTCTGGTTACCTCTTGGTATACCATTTGGGCTAAGGTGATAGTGATTGTAGCTACCTATCGTAGGGTCATTACACTATTAAATCGGGAATCTCTGCGACCTTGCGGTGCAGATCTCTCTCCCAATGTGGTGGAACAGTTGGACACAACTAGCACCACAACAGGGCCTGACATTCGTAGGAGGATGCTGAAGGGACGCCGGGACGATGTTTCCAACATGGCCGATTTTAGTCGGGTGTTGGGGGTTTCCATTCAAATTGTATGTCGTGGATTCATCCGGTACAGCCGGCATAATCTGCCGCCAGAGAGCCGTCTTCCGGAGCACCTTGAGATACTCAAATCACTTCCAGTGAAGCTACTGACACAACTAGAAATTCCAGTTCTTGCATTCCAAGAAACAGAAATATACGATATCCACTGTCCGCGATGCACGGGGGCTCTCAACTTTAGGAACCACGGGAGTCGCAATGATTGGGTTTGGGTGCGGGCCGGAACTGAAGACATGGATGGTGCGCTCCGGGGCCGTCTTCCAGCCAAGCTCGTTGCACTCTTCAAAACACAGACTACAGATGCGAGGATCGAGTGCGCCGCCTCGCTGGCGTTCAGTTTGTGAGGGGAGTGAACTCAGGGCGGATATCAGACGTACATAGCCTTGTTACCATCCAAATGAAGGAGGATGCTCGGGAGATTACTGTAGTTGATATAGGGACAATTATCGGCCTGGCGCACCTGATCCCAGTAGGGGAACGGCGCTGGATTGTCAATAGCCGTATCGATAAGAGAACATTTAACGAGGTATATTAAGGGATCCGGATATCAGAAGGCATCTGAGATGCTATTTAGTGTCGCGGATTGATTGAGGGAGGAACCTAGTGCCAGTATAGTAGTATAAAATCTACCGATGAAGAAACAAGCTATAGAGTAGAATCACCAGATCCATAAACTAGAAGGGCGGATGATCAGTAGTATATGACCCGCACGCGGAAGACATGATTTAAAAAAAAAAGTGGTACTACTCCCGATGCCAGCCGACGCAACGAAGACGCAATAATAGGCTGCATCCATTAGCAGATTGAAGTAACTTGAACGGGCTGGCGCCTAGAGGTATTCAGGACGCTGCTATGAGGCAACCTCCCATCCTGACACAAAGAAGCTCGCAGCGCGGCCCGGGTGGCATGGGATGTGAGCCGGCGTTGCGAGGAAACTCAGGACCCATGGAATTTGAGCGGGCGTTGCCAGACAACTCAGGACGCACAGGACACAGGGGACGCAGAGGACGCAACTCAGGACGCACAGGACGCAGGGGACGCAGATACAACATCGCGTGGGTCAGGACGCAACGGCGCCCCATGTGATGCAGGGTAATTTTTTGCTAATGAAGAACATCTAAGAGCCCATAGAATGTGTGGCAATCGACCTCTAAGTTCTAGGATGACTTTGCCGGTGAAGGTAGGGTAACTTGGATACCTCAGTAGGGTAACTGGGATCCATGGGCATAATGACCAAATTCCCAAGGTAGGGTAACTTTGTCCTCCTATGCCATTAACCTCTCTGGAAGTCCTCCAGTTGACCACCAAAGTCGTCTTGGAGGTTCGTGTAACATTCCCATAATTCTCTTGACCATATGCGAACGTTCTTCCGAAAGGTTACCCTGCCTAGTAGAGTCCCTCAATGCTACTCAACTATTCCCAGGCCTTATCCTAGGTTTACCAGCTATGTATATACAAGACAATACCACCTCTGGTTACCACTTGGTATACCCTTTGGGCTAATGTGGGAGTTAATTGGATCTACGTATCGTAGGGTCGTTACAATCACAGACCTTATGGAAAATGTTTTACTCTATAGAATCAAACCAAACGCCTGTCCCAAATGCGAGGTCCAAACAGAAGATCTGGGAATTCCTTCAGTGCGTTATCGTGCGAGAGATTACATCAGATATGACCGTTACCAACGAGAAAGCGAGACCCACCGCACCGAGATTGAACATTGCCGCGATGAACTTGAAACACTTGGTATCAAGATTGGCAAGAACCTTTTTCACGGCCTGCCCCGAGTTTCACCACCAGATCTGCACAAGCCGGATGTGCTATATACAGTTTATTTAAGACTCTTCAAGCATATGATTGACTGGATAGCAGGATTTCTCAAGAAAGGTGTCTGACAACAAGCGTTGGACGATGCCTGGAAAGCTTTGCCCAACTACACTGGATTCTATGTCGACAAAAAGGCCTATCGCGAGGTCACAAAGTGGCAAGATAAAGAGATGAGGAATCATGGGCGTTGCCTCTTGGGAGTTCTTGCCATGGCATTAAGACGGCCTGATAGTACTCAGGTACAACCTTTCAGATGTGCGCTCACCTGCGTCAGATCGCTCCTGGACATCACTATGCTGGCACAATATCGAAGCCACACATCCATTTTTTTTTTTTTTTTTTTTGTTTTTTTTAAATCAAGTGCGTTTGTTTTATTAAGGTACAAAGACAGCATGCATCTTTAACGA
>Ga0307509_10004988_pt1 | contig 18748 bp, 12 predicted proteins | sample 10_EM_MG_FD_202245 | JGI IMG/M metagenome (GOLD analysis project Ga0307509, IMG submission 202245) | Populus trichocarpa ectomycorrhiza microbial communities from riparian zone in the Pacific Northwest, United States - 10_EM | ecosystem: Host-associated > Plants > Roots > Unclassified | place...
CGTGTCGACATGAGCACTCGCAACGGCCCTGTCTACGATGCCGGGACGATGGGTCAGTGGCAAGTCCAGTTCGGCTTCCGCGACTCGAGCGGGGGATTCGTGCCGCAGGGTTCGCCGGTGCTGACCGATTCGAACGGCGTTGCGACCAGTTCTGTCAACGTGTTCGGCATGACTATCGCTCGTGTCATGGCAAAGGCCACTTCGGTGTCGCCGCAGCCCGAGTATGTCCGCACTATGGAAACGCCTCCGAAGGTCACCACCGTCGTCAAGGGCACTGCGATCAACGGGTCCATCGTGGTCAAGGGACAGTCCCAAGGGCCTGCTCCGCTTGTCGCCATCCTGCGCGTAGCCTTTGACACTCGTTCGGATCAGCTGGCCAATGAGTCGGTGAACTGGTCCATCTCAAGCGATGCCGGTACCACTTGGGCTCCCATGGGCGCACCCGGCCTTCAAGTCATCCAGCGTCTTGGTGAAGGTCGATATCTCGTGAAGGCGACGTTCGTCAACCGCAACACCCAACTCAGCAGCGAGACCGCCCCTGTACCGCTGGCTGTGTGGGCTGTTCCGAAGATCGTCGTGAGCGGCAACACCTTTGAGTTCCCCGGCGCACAGGCCGCACTGACCGCTACCTTGACTCAACCGAGCGGCATCCCCGTCGTGTCGTCTGCTGTCGAATGGAGCGTCAGCAAGCGCGTCGTTGTCTCGGCCGGCAGCACCGCGCCTCCACCTGTTGCGACCGGTACTACTACTGATATCCGGTTCGTAGCTCAGGACCCTGGTCAATACATGTTGACCGTGCGTGCACGTATGCTCTCTTCGGATCCGGCCGACCCTCGTGCGTGGGGTACTTCCCTCACCCAGATCACCTACGGCGCCCCCGAGAAGCCTACAGCGCGAATCACGGGGCCTGCGCGTGCAGAAGTTGGGAAGCCCTATACGTTCGATCTTTCGCTGAGGACTCGCTACTCCCTTACCAATACGAGCCTCTCTCTGGGCGGATCATGGACGCTGCCTGACGGAACGACCGTGCCGTCTCTGGCCGGCGTTACCTACACGCCTACCGACGCTGATCTTTCTGCTGGCACTGTGATCACGCTCAAGTACCAAGCGTGGGTCAACGGATATGAGGACACGACCACAGCCACCGCAACCGTCACCGTGCCGATCTGGAAATACCAGTGGCCGGAGTGGAGGGTCGTCCCCTCCGTCGTGAGCCAGTACGCGCCGACCAATGTTCGTCTGTCCGTACTGCCAAGCAACCTGGCGCTCTTGCCGACGCTTGATGGGCTGACGTACACCTGGACGGTTCCTGCTTCGGCGCGAGTGTTGTCGGCGCCGGGAGTCAGGCTGGATGCTGTCATCGACTTCGGCGGGGACGTCCCGTTCAGCGTGACCATGAGTGACGCTCGAGGCAACTCTACGACGGTCGATTCGACGGTGACCGTGCAGAACCCGAAGGCATACGCTGTTGACCTCGCTATCAACAACATGTCGAAGTGGTCTCATGCGCCGCTGTCTCTTGGAGTCACGCCGAAGGTCACTGGCGGCCATCCGCTCGACGCCATCACCACCTGGCAGTATTCCCTCGACGGCGTTCCGCTCAATTTGGCGAACAAGAACACCGCCATCATGGCTGTCGATCAACCTGGCGATCACACCGTCACGGTTGTTGTGACGTCGAAGATGGGTGCGACCGCGACGAAGACGGCGACGGTCAGCGTTCCTGCGAATCAGGCACCTACTTGCACGGTTTCTGCCACGCCCGGCTCTGACCGCAGATTCGTGCCGATCTTGGCGCACTGCGTGGACCCTGATGGGGCGATCACCAAGTACATGTGGAGCATCAACGGAGTGCCGCAGCCATTCAGCAACGGCGCGAAGTGGACTTACATCATGCAGGCGGGTGTGACCTATCCCTTGCAAATAGATCTTGTCGTGACCGACGACGGTGGGCTGACGGCTAACGCCAGCACCACCGCCCGGTAACAGCGGTGATGCAGTTGCTCTTTGGTTCCTAGGACTCTTATGCGCAAACCTCCCAACTGGTCATTCTTTCGGTGGCTCTCCACCGTGGTGGGCCTCTGCTTGGCCATGTTGGTTGGGTCCGCGCATGCTGGTGTGAATTGCACCCCGGGTGCGACTATCGCGACCACAAACTTTGGTTGGGGGTATGAGTATCGATCCGGTGCCGACCTTTATATCAACGGCGGCGTTGTTCGCGCCTATTGCGACATCACCAACGTCTCCACCATCGACTTCGGCATGTTCGGCGACAACGTTAGCGAACATGACTACGGATCCGGGGCAAACAGCGCTCCGCCACCGGATCCTTTGCTCTTTCCAAATTACGACCGGATAAGGTTGCCGCTTACTATGTCGGTGGACATTGCGGTTCCAGTGTCCAAGAGCACCGTCGTCAGCGGATCGGGGTGCGTTGGCAACGCGTGCAGTTACACCATCGTGCGTGGTCCAGCTACGTATGGATGCACGATCGGTCAGATCTCTCACACCGATGTCGTCGGCTATGGCGACTACGGTGCCCCCATCTACGGCGACGTCGTCGGCGCCAGCTTTGTCGGCGAGCCCTATGGCGTGTTTGGCTACCCCGCCGCTACCGGTTGCTGGACTTATGTCTCCGCGGCTACCGAGCACGTTACTTACAGCTATAGCGGCGACACCTACTGGTACACGTGCGACGTCGGTGGCAGCCTGATGTTCGGCGCGTGCTACAACCCCAGCGGCGGGCAGGCCAAGATTATCTCCACGGCTGGCGGTGGTACCGTCATCAACCTCAATTTCACGCTCCCAAGCATCTCTGCCAGTGCGCCGACGTCAATCAGCGCCTCGGACTACCTCTATCCAGACCGCGTACAGGTCGATATCGGTGTTCCCGCGGACTCGACTTGCACGTCTGTGGACACCATCGTGGCCCGTGATGGGGTAGACGTCCAGACATTCAACAATGGTGTCGTCAACGCGCCAATCTCAGTTCAATATCTCGACTATGGTGCGGCGCTTGGCGTGCACACCTATGCAGCTCGCAACGTCTGCCACGTGAACGCGCAGAGCGCCACCTCGGCGCCGTTGTCAGACCAAGGCTCCAAGCGTTACCCAAGCCCTGTCTGTTCCGCCATTACTCCCAATCAAGCTTCCATGGCGTTCAGTGCTGGCGCGAGCATGGGCGTCAGCATTGCCGGGGGCGCCAATATCGCGAGTGCGCGGATCGTTGCCTATGGCCTCGTCAACGGATCCAACGATCTCGTACCGTACGCCGCCGATGGCGGTCCTCCGACTTACACGGGAGTCGTCCAGCTCGATAACCACGCACCTGGTAGCCCCGAGTACGGAACCATCCAACTTGAAGCGCACGTGACGGGTCTGAATCCTGATGAGTCTGACGTTGTCTGCGCGACCGGGTCGTTCGCAATGACAGCACCGCCTCCGGTCAATGTTGTTGCCACAGACGGCACGGTCTTGGACGCTGTGACCATCACGTGGGATCCTGTTCCAGGCGCAAGCTCGTATCAGGTCGTTGAGTGTCCGGACATCGCTGGACAGCCAGTTTGGGCGGGACCCGGAAATTCCGGCGCGATCTCCGTCGCAGGTTCGGCGTGCGCTCTTATTGGTGGGCAAGTCTCTAGTCCAACTTACACCAAGCCAGCGCCTGGTACGACGCACGACATCTCTAGATTTGCGGTGTACGCCGTGGGTGGTGACGGTCTAACGTTCGGTGTGTTGTCAGCCACTGATTCTGGCTATCCCGACCGCGCACCTACTTCGGCGGTTGCCACGGGTTCCATCATCTACGGTTCCACGACGACCACCGCCCTGACCCCGGTGGTAACGGACGTCAATTCCCCCGAGGTATTCACATTCCAGACGCCGGTGACTACGACCGCGTTCGGCGGCACGATCAGTGTCCTTGGGGGGACTATCCAGTACACGCCCCCGTCGACACCTCAAGTCGGATTGGATACGTTCTCGTTTGTGGCCTATGACAAAGCGGGCGCGTCGGTGACTGGAACCGGTACCGTTGACTCAGGCTGCCCTGCTCCGACAATCAGCGCCGTTGCTGTGTTGCCCCACCGCGTGCTTCCCAATGCGGGTTTCCGTGTCGCGATTGCGTACGGTAACGCTAACTGCCCCCATCTCACCACTGCGTCAGCTGTGGTGACGGGTCCTTCGATCGTCGCGCCGATCACGGTGTCGTCCGTACCCCCTGCCGCTGCCGGAACGCTCTTTATCGACTTCCCTGGCGCCGCGGTTGCTGGGCCCTACAACGTCGCCGTCAGCATGACCGATACGGTTGCCGACAAGACAGCAACACGTTCGGCCGACTTTCTCGTCGCTCCGTTCACGATGCCTACGATCAACACTCCATTGGCAGCATTGGAATTCATCGAGAAGGCAATAATGGCCTCAAATGCCACGCCTGACTGCGTGCTGACCACTTCTGATGCTGCTGCCGCGGCGGATACAGACAAGTGTCTGATGGTTGCGAACGGCCTGCCGCCTGGAGTCGTCGTCGACACTGCCGCCGCCCGGCCTACATGGTCCGGTATTGGTACTGCGGCTGGAACTTACCCGGTCAGTGTCGATGTCCAGGAGTACGACCTGGCAGGCGCGAAACACACCTTGGGCACCATTCCCGTCACGATGGTCATTTCGCCGCTTTCGTCAATGGTCTTTACCTCAACTACTCCACTAACGGCGAAACTACACCTGAAGACCGTCACGATCAACGTCGTTCAGACCCAAGGTCCCAACTGTGTGGTGATTACTGACCGTGTTGCGGCACAAGCCTTTGCGGCAGCAGGCACACGCCGTTGTCTGCTCACCATTCCGAACATTCCGGCCGGGTTTCAAGTTACTCCAACGGGCTTGACTGGTACTGTCCACTCGGCATCTATGCCTGATGTTCCATGGACAGTGTCGATCTACGACGCGGGCGGTACCGAGCACGTTGTTTCCTCGGGTACAGTCGTTTTCGACGTCCAGCCGATTGATCTTGCTTATCGACTCGCAGTTCAGCCCGCTGCGCCTGCTGCCGGCGTCAGCAATGTGAGCATTCAACTCGCACCCAGTGCGACGGACACCTGTCCACTTACTACGTCGCTTGCCATCGCTGACAATCCGAATTCAAGCAATGTGTACTGCTTGGTGGAATGGGGTTCGCCGCCGGCCGGGTTGGCGCAACCATTGAACTTCACCGTGCCGATGCTTCGCGGCGTGTTCGCAACAGCTGGAACGGTCAGCGTTCCATTCACCATCTCGGTGTTCGGGCCCGACCATACCAAGTACCAGATCTTCGCCGCGGCCCCTACGGTCGCTGTTGCCGCACCACCGACGCCGAGCGTGGTCTTGCTGAACATGCACGAGATCTCGCCTGACGTGTTTTACGTGCCGATGGACGGCGGCTACTACGGGAACATTGGCAACTGTCCTGCGTGCGGCGCTGTGATCGTCACGCAAACGACCGCTGGCGACGCTACTCCAAAGACAATGTCCATCCTCAGCCCAACTGGGCGGCAGTCTCTTGTCGGTACTGCTGCTACCCTGTGGCAACAGAGGGCTGCCACGCTTCGTGTAGCGTTGGCCAACGCGACCAGTTACTACGCCGAGAAGGCCATCACCCTTGTTTCAGTGCCGCCGACTGCAGCAAAGGTGCTTCTGACCATCCCTGGTCCAGATGTCCCAGACAATGCCCCGGTCGACCTCACCGCGACTGTGGGTGTATTCGGCTCGACTGGCTTTGCATACGACTCGTCCAAGCTGGGTTCTTGGCGCGTTCGGTTCGGCACTCAGGACTCGAACGGCACGTTCACTCCGCTGACAGGCTATATCGATACTGACTCTTCTGGTATTGCGCATGGCACCGTCGATCCGGCGTCACAGCTGGTGATGAAGCTGGTTGCTGTGGCTGAGCCGGTGAGTCCGGTGCCTGGCTACACGGCGTCGATCTCTTCGTTTGTTCGCGTGATTCGCGTCGTCAAGGGCACGCCTATTTCGGGTCACCTGGAGGCGTCGACCGTTGATGGTCCGGCGCCGCTGCTTACCGTAGTCAAGGTCGTGTACGACTCGCGTGCCGACCAGGTCGCCAACGGCGGGCTTGTCTGGTATCGCTCAGACGATGGAGGCTCGACCTACACGCAGATCCCGGACTTCACCAGTGCGATCCTGGTCACGCGCATTGCCGAGGGCAGCGCGATGTTCAAGGCGGGCTTCATCAACCACAACACGTCGGTCACCAGTGAGTCCCCGCCGATCACAGTCACTGCCTTCGGCGTGCCGCAAGTGGTGCTGTCGGGCGACATCTACTCGTTCCCCGGGACAACGGCCACCGTGACGGCTGTCGCTCGTCGATCGGACGGGAGCGTGATCCCAGACGCCGTGTTCGATTGGTCGGTGGCGCCACGTGCGACCACTGCAACGGTTCCCCCTCCGATTGCGACTGGCACTGGCCCGAGTGCGACGTTCACCTCCCCTGTCGCCGGCGTCTTCATGGTGAAGTACAAGGCGAGGCTCGCCACGTCGCCCGCGGGAGATGTGCGGTCCTGGGGCGAGCGCAGTCAGCAGGTGATTTTTGACGGTGCGCAGAAGCCGTATGTGCGCGTTGTCGGGCCCATCCGTGTGGAGGTTGGTAAGACGTACACATACACGGCCAACGTGACCGCGCCGTTCCCGATCGCGAGCTCGCCGCTGAGCCTTGGTGGGCAATGGAGCCTGCCGGACGGCTCCACTGTGTCCGGCACAACACTCAACTGGACGCCTTCTGCAGCCGATCTGGCCGCAGGCACATCGGGTCGAGTCACGTACTCTGCGTGGATCGTCGGATACGAGTCGACGACCACGGCGTCGGCCTACCAGGCAGTGACGCTGTGGCAGTACGTGTTCCCGACGTGGCACGCAGTGACGCAGCTCGGCGCAACGGTGGCACCTGCGGGGGTGACCGTTGCCCTCGTTCCCGATAACTCGGCGCTCATCAGCACGCTCGAGGGGCTGACCTATACCTGGTCTGTGCCCGCCGGCATCCGCGTGACCGGTACTCCCGCATCGAGATTCACTGGAATTGCGGACTACGGTGGCTCGTACACGTTCGACGTGACTGTGGCCGACGCTCGAGGAAATACGCAGAGCATCAGCGCTTCGGTATCTGTCAACAACCCCCTACCCTTTGTGATGGACGTTGTTGTCTCCAAGATCAGCAAGTGGTCTCATGCGCCATTGATCGTCGGCTTTACCCCGAAAGTCACGGGCGGCCACCCTTCTGATTCCATCGTTACCTGGCAGTATTTCGTCGACGGGGTGCAGCAGACTGCTCTGCCAAATCGATCTGGCGTTCAGATCACATTCGATTCGCCGGGTTCTTACAGCGTTGAATCCAGGGGCTTGTCCATGATGGGAGCTACGGTCTCGAAGACCGTGGTTGCGAATGTTCCTGCGAATGTGGCGCCCACGTGCACGATCGACGCAACTGTGTCTTCAAATCGCACGCAAGTCGCGCTCAAGGCCAATTGCACCGACCCCGACGGCGGTATCGTCAGGTACGACTGGTACGTGAACGGCGTTCTCCGCACCGGCGTGGCTGGCGCGTGGACGTATATCAAGCCAACCGGTACGCCGTTCCCGGTGACGTTCGATCTCACCGTCACTGACGACGGCGGCGCCACATCGTCCGCATCGGCAACTGCAAACTAGGTCTGGCAAGGGCTGTGGCCGCTCTGTCGGGCGGCCACAGTTCGCGAGTGTGCGCAATTCGTGGGTGGCGGACACGCGCGGCAACTCGACCATGCTCAGCGGCGACATCACCGTGACCAACGCCCCGCCCATCGTGGTCGACCTGGTGGCGCAGAACCTGTCGAAGTGGGCCCATGCCCCCATCCCCTGGGCGTGACGACCAAGGCCGGCGGCGGCCACCCGCTGGATGCGATCCCACCTAACGGCGTGCCCGTTTCCGTGCCCAGCCAGTCCACCGCTCGCTTCGACCTGTCCGCCTCGGGCAGCTGCAACGTGCGCGTGAACGTGGCCAGCCGCATGGGCGCTACCGCCAGTAAGACGTCCAACGGCACCATCAACGACTGCGCCTGGTCCGTCAACGCCGCGCCCGTCACCCTGTCCGCCGGCGCCTCCTGGACCGCTAACATCCCGCTCACCCAGGTCTGGCCCGCCCAGATCGATGTCGTCGCTACCGATGACGGCGGCCTGCCTTCTACTGGGTCGGTCACGGTCCCTTGACAGATCGGCGGAGGCTCAAACGCCTCCCCGGTCACATGCCAACGCTCCCGAGAGGGACAGGATCGCTAGCCTCTTGCTGACGTCGCAGCGCTGCTCGCGGCCTTGCAACACCTCCAATAGGTCTGGTAGCAGCACGACGCAACTCAAATGCGTCCGTTGCGCCGCGTAGAAGAAATGAACGGGCAGTTTGGGCGAGCCCGAACTGCCTGCGATACGGGTGCGTTTCGGGTCCTTTGCGCCAGCAATCTTCCCGCGTCTTCCTGCTACCGTTCGGCACACGCTCTTGGAAACGTATTGCGGTCAATCTCTGTGACTTCTCAACTCTATTCATATGCCAATTGCATTCCGCAAACGCGCCTATTTCGGCACGTGGGTGCGCTGTCAATGAACTCGTACTTCCTGGCCTTCGTTCTTGCTTGCCTTATTCCGTCGACATCGCGTGCAGGTGACATCTGGAAGGAAGCAGCAGAACGAGCAGGTGTTCCTGTCGCCGTCGTTCACGGTATCGCACTCGCCGAATCCGGCAAGACGTGGACAGACGGTGTCCGTCGACCATGGCCCTGGACCTTGAACTCTGTAAAAGGCCCGATGTTCTTTGCCACGCGCGAACAAGCTGCATCTGCGCTCTTCAAGATCCTGCAAGAGGGCATCACCAACGTCGACATTGGCCTCATGCAAGTCAACTACGGCTACCACGGCAATCGCGTCAAGAATCCGGCTGATTTGCTGGATCCCGCGATCAACCTGCGAGTTGCTTCCATGGTCCTCAGTGAGGCGCGCGACGTTGTCGGCGGCGATGTCGCCTCGGCAGTTGGCGCCTATCACGCAGGCCACAAGGCCTCCGCTCGAGGCCGCTCCATCTGGTATCAGAACACGGTGGCTGCGCTTGCTCGGCGCTTGAGCCCGCAGAGGATTACGTCATGAAGGTATGGCCTCTTTTCGTCGCCTTCGCGGTTGCTGTCGCCGGTTGTACGACCCCTCCCCCCGCTGAGCCTCCCCCGCGGGATCCTGGCGTTTCTTTCGACTTCAAAGTCGTTCCACGAGCCCCTGATGTGGCGGCCTACCCATCGATCGCTGAGCACGTGTGGATTCCTACGCCGGCGGATCGCACGTTCGTCGTTGTGCGTGTCGTGAACAACGCCAAGCCCAAGCCAATGCCAGCGCCAAACTTTGTGCGTGTCCCGACGCCTACGGCCGCTGTCCAACCGGCTCCGGCGCCGCCACCGCCCCCGCATTGGGATGCCACTATCGCCTTCGCGTTTGATCGAGCGAACCTCGATTCGAGAGCGCGGGCGGCCCTTGACAAGTTGCTTCAGAGTGTCGGAGCGACCGACCAAATTTCTGTCGTTCTCATCGACGCCTACGCTGACGGCAAAGGTTCCGACCCATACAACGACAAACTCACTGAGCGTCGCGGCGAAAGCGTCAAGGCGTACCTTGTGTCGAAGGGTGTTCGCCCCTCGATCGTGACCGCCAATCCGCACGGGAAGCGCGATCCCGTTGCACCGAACAGCACGGACGAAGGTCGCGCAATCAACCGTCGCGCAAACGTGCAGATCGACGGGGCTCGGCCATGACGTTGCCTACTGACGGTCGACGGATGCCGAAGTCGATCGATGACCCAGCTCAAGTGCTGCTCTGGTCCATGGACGAGTTCGTCATGGTGGCCGTCCTCTTTGGCGTCGGATTGACGTTTCGTCAGCTCACCGCTTCCGTTGTCGGCATCTTCATCTTTCTCAAGGTCTATCGGCGCTTCCGTGACGGGCGGCCGAATGGGTTTTTGCAGCACGTCATGTACTGGTATGGATTTGCCGGCAACGAGACCAGCTGCATCCGTAATCCTTTCATTCGTCGCTTTCTTCCATAGAGCACCAGCATGAAGTGGACAATCTTCAGCAATACATGGCGAGGCCTCAAGGCCGAGAACGTCCTTTATCGGACTCTCGTGCCAGTATTGGTCATCGCCAATCTGATCAGCATGGCCGGCTGGCTACAGAAGGACCGAATCACGGTCCTTGTTCCGCCCACGCTGAACGAGGCGACTAGCGTCAGCAAACGAAGCGCCGACGCTGGCTACAAGAAGGCGTGGGGGCTGTTCGTCGCTTCGCTTCTCGGCAACGTCAGCCCCGGCAATGCGGACTTCGTCATGGAGAGCCTGCAACTGCTGATGGCGCCTCGCGTCTTCGCGACTCTGAAAAGCTCCGTCGCCAGCGACGTTGAGATGATCAAGAAGGACGGTGTCAGCGTCAGTTTTGAGCAGAAGACCGTGTTGTTCGAGCGTGAAACCGACAAGGTGTTCGTCATCGGCCGCACTGGCATTTCCAATGCGGCCGGCAGCGTGACCAAGTTCGACCGGGTCTTCGAGATGAGGGTGACCATCGACAACGGTCAGCCGCAAATCGTCGAGCTCGACAGCTACCAAGGCAAGCCGAAGACTGTCGACGTCTTGAAGGCGACTCAACCAGCCGGCAAGGACGGTGACAACTAATGAAGCTCCAATTCATCTTCCCGTTCGCGCTTGTCGCTTTGCTGTCTCAGTCGACGGCCCTGGCGCAGGCGCCGGGCATCATCTATCCGACCAATCCTGGCTCGGTGTCGACTGGTGTCGCGGCAGCCGCCAGCGCCCCGTCATCTGTTCGCGCTGCTGTAGCGACTGCGGCTTCGGCAGCTGGGTCTGCAGCTCGAGCTAACGCTCCCGTTGTTCCTGCGTCCTCGCCGGCGCTTTCGTCGACCTCGACTTCCGGTCCTGTCGTACCTGTCGTTGCCAAGGGCACTGCGGTGTCCGCGCTGCCGGCAGCCGCTGCTGCATCTGCGCCCGCGCCAAGCGCCACGGTCTCCATTCCGAAGAACCCCACTCCGGCCGCAGCGCGATCCGTCGCGACCGATGCTGTCGACGGCGTGACAGTGAAGAAGCTTCCTGATGGCCGCCAGGTCTTCCGGTCTACGCCGACCATGGCGCAGGCCGAGGCTGCGCTCGCTTCGCAAATGGGGTTCCCTGCCATCCAACCCGGCGCGGCGCCTGCTGCTCCTGCCAGTGGCGCGGCCGCGCCACCAGTTGCCAGTCCGTTTGGAGACGCCGTCAAGCCTTTGCCGAAGTGGGTCTCGCAGAACCTCGACCGAACACAGGGCCAAACTAAGCTGGTCGTCTCCCAGGGCGTCACAGAGATCGTGAAGATCGCGCGGAATTTCCCCAACCGGTTCGTCACGCCGTTCGAGTCAGCCGAAGTCGTCACTACCGACGAGGCGCTCACGCACGACGGTGTCGGTGGATCGGTCATCGTGGCCACTTCATCCGACAAGCCCATCGGTATCTTCATTCAAGACCGAAATTCCGATCGCGCTATCCCGCTTGTCCTGATCCCGGAAGACATCCCGCAGCGCGAACTCCGCTTGGTACTCGACGATGCATGGGGCCCCCCGGTTCTCCGCAATTCTCCAGACGCAGCCAGCGCGTCGGGTGCCATTCCCATCGCGCAAACCGATTACGTCGACTACATCAAGACCGTCATGCGCTCGATGGCAAAAGGCGACATTCCTGATGGGCACGCGCTCTCTCAGGTGCAGCCCGAGCTTGTCCCCGCCTGTCAGATCCCAGGTCTGAGTGTGCGCCTTGGCCAAATGCTTGAAGGTTCGAAGGACCGTGTCGTTGTCTATCTCGTCACCAATGACACGCGCTCGACTGTGGCCGTCCAAGAGAGCGGTTGCTATCGCATGGGCGTCCTCGCCGCTGCTGCGTTCCCGCGCCCTGTGCTCGAGCCTGGTCAGTCGACCGAGCTGTATGTGTTGGTCCGCAAAGACTCGTCTGACGCCCCTCGCACTGGCAAGCGTCGTCCTACTTTGGTGAACTGATGAGCATCCAATCAATCAAATCGTGGTTCGCCGGCCTGTCGCCGGATGGCAAGCGCAAGACGTTCGTTTTTGGCGCCGTCGCGCTCATCATCTTGAGCATCCTGATCGGTGTTATCGCCACCGACAGCAGTGATCGACCGAAGGTCGCCGACGGGAAGCGCAAGAAGGTAGAGGCCAGCCTCCTCACCGGCAAAGACCCCGGCAAGGTCGGTATCGAACAGCTTCTTGCCACCACCAAGCGGCAAGAGTCGCAGATTGAGCAACTCCAACGCCAATTGCAAGGCGTGGCCAATGCGCAGGCTGGCCCAGGAGGACAGCGCGGCGGCGGAACGTCCCCGAATGGATTGCCGTTCCCATACAGCAAGGGTGGTGACAGTGAGGTGGTTGCTCTGCCCGGCGCAGCCAACGGTGACGTTGTGACAAAGGGCGCTAATGGGAGCGTTTCTGCACCTGCCGTGGCACCCGTGAAGGCGAGCCAGAAGTCCCTTGAACAGGCGCTCGACGACGATCCGACGGCGCCCAAGGGGCCCAATGGCAGGACCGCAGCGAATCGACCAGGTGGCTCGCGCCGCGCTCCGACTGCGGCCGACAACGGTGCAGCTGGCGGTCCGCAGGCGCCACGCGACAACTCCGACGTCTTCGGCGGCAATACGGCCAACGGGTCCGATCCTTCCTCCGCCGTCACGCCGCCGCCACCGCCTCCGAAGTTGAAGCTGCGCGTACTCACGCCGCGCAACGACGCCGTCGTCGACCGTGGCGACGCGCAGCCTGTTTCGAGCAACGCCATCTTCACGCAATCGGGCCAAGGCAACTCGGGTCGGGTGTTGCCCGGCGTGGGCAACCGGGGCGCTTCGGCACGCGAGCCTGAGTTCTATCTGCCGCTCGGATCCATCATCAGCGGCACTTTGCTGACAGGTATGGACGCTCCGGCGTCAGGCGCTGCGGCGCGCAAGGATCCTTTCCCCGCCCTACTGCGCATCAAGCATGAGGCGATTCTGCCCAACTCGGGCTTGCTGGATCTGCGGGAGTGTTTCATCGTGGCAAGTGCCTACGGCGAGCTTTCAAGTCAACGCGTCTATCTTCGCGCTGAGGGATTGAGCTGCCAGCGCTCGGACGGGGCCATCATCGAGGCATCGATCGATGCATATGCCAGTGGCAGGGATGGCAAGGCAGGCGTCCGCGGAATTGTCATCGACAAGACAGGCGAACTCATCAAGGACAGTCTCCTCGCCGGATTCGTCGGCGGGCTCGCAAAGGGTTTCAAGCCGACGCAGTCTCAGGCCGTCAATCTGAACGCTGCCACCGGTACTGCCGCCCAGTTTCAGTTCCCGGACCCCAGCTTTGTCGCCGGCAATGGCATCCTGAGTGGCGCGAGTGGTGCCGCCGAACGGATCGGCACCATCTACGAGGAACTTGCCAAGCAAATCGTCCCCGTCATCGAGATCAACGCTGGCGTGCCTGTGGACTTCATCATGACCCGTGGCGCTACCCTGCGCTTCAAGAAGGTTGGTGAGATCAGCGGGACCCGTGCAGCCGCTACGCAAGGCGCTGGTCAGACCGGACAAAGTCGCCAAGACGGAGCGACAACCTCGATCGCAGGCTCGAATGGCTTCAGCGTTACTCAGGGTGCTGGGTCGTCCACGCCGGCCATACCTCCCGTGGGTTCGTCGCAAACGATCACGACCCGCAGGCCTTGAGCATTCGCTGCTCCTCCGACTCGCAACCTTACTTCCCCATGGCCATCCGAAACTTGCAAACCATCGCTCGAGCAATCGCTACCGCGCTGCTCGGTTTCGCCGCTGCATTCAGCGCCGCGCTCTCGCAGGCGCAGGGTGTCAGCGCATCTGCGCCGCCCGGCTCCGCGGCGGCGTCGGCTCCAATGCCGCGTGTCCTGGGCGATGCCCTGACGAAGGGCATCGGCATGGGCGCTGATCAGATCAAGGCGACAAAGCGCCTGCCTGTGCAGGGCATGAGCATCATCGAGACCGTGGATGGCAAGACATTCGTCGTGTCAGATAACGGGCGTGTGGCCATCATCGGCGGCCGGATCATCGACCTCTTCGAGAACCGAGAGATAAAGGGCATCAGTGACACGGAGTCCCTCGACCACATCAACCTCAAGCGCATGGGAATCAAGGGTGTCGAGTTGGCGACGTTCACGATCGGCAACGGCCCGATCGAGGCGGTTGTCTTTGTCGACCCGATGTGCGAGCCCTGTCGGTTGCTGATTGGCGAAATGCCGAAGTTCGCCAAGCAGTACACCTTCCAGGTCGTTGTTTACCCGCTTCGCGGCGGTCCCTCTGGAGTAGCTGCTCGTGCGCTTGCGTGTGCTCCGGACAGAGCGCTTGCCCTCACCGCCTTCACCTCTGGGCGCCTTGAATCTCTGCCGCCGCCACCGCGCAGCTGCGACGTGTCAAATGTTCAGAAGGCCATGATCACAGGCACCGTTCTGGGCATTCGGAACCTGCCATTCCTGATTCTTCCTGAGGGCAAGACTTTCGCTGGTCCCTCATTCCACCTTGCCGACGCACTGACGCGATAAAAGGACACGTACCGTGATTCGACGACTTCTTCTTTCATCGATCGCCGTCGTACTCGCCGGATGCAGTGCGTTCGGGAACGACCAGTTTCAGTGCCCGGCCAACGTCGAGGGCGCCACCTGCATGAGCGCTCGCGAGGTTTACAGCGCTACCCACGTGTCCGACAGGGTTGCCCCCAACTACAAAGACGGCAAGCGCATCAGTCAGGCCGACGGTGCGGCAGCTGCGGCTTCGAGCGAGTATGTCGGGTCTGACTATCAATCCAGTGGTACTACTGCTGGCGCAGGCGTCGCTCCGGCCGTGGTCGACAAGTATCGGCCGCCGCTGCCGGAAGTCGATGTGCCGCTCCCCGTACGAGTTCCTGCCAAGGTCATGCGCATTCGCATTTTCCCCTGGGAGGACAACGCTCGCGACTTGAACGCCGGCAGTGTTGTCTTCACTGAGGTCGAAGGGCGTACCTGGACGCTGGGTGAAGAGCAGACCTCTCGTGTTCAACCGAATGTCATCAACCCACTCGCTCCGCCGCGTGGCTCGCTGAGTTCGACGTCTTCAATGTACCAAGCGCCCTTGGCTGCGCCGCCTGCAGCGGCCACGAAGAAGGAAGTCGCGCCGGGGCAATCCCAGACGCCAGCACCTGGCAAATGACATAGCGAAACCGCGTACCGGGCTGGTTGCTTGACCGGTGCGCACAGTTCACGACGGTATCTATCCGCGTGGGGGTTTATCCCCGTTCAGCAGCATATTTTGTCGACGCGATCGGCAGAGATGCATTTGAAAGCCACGCAAATGAATCACGACGAGAAGAAAGCAGAGTTCCAACGAAAGAAGCAAGAGCGACTGCACATTCCAAGGTGCAAGGTCATTTCGGTGGACGGAAGTCCGCTGGACTCGACCGACCATCGACGTGCACGAATGATGGTCAGGAGCGGCGTTGCGAGGCGAGTCGACAAGTCCTCCATTCAAATGCTTCGGGAAGTAGGTACGCGATCGGCGCTCGCCTCGGTATGAAGTGATCTAGCTACGCGGGCCACGTGCGCGCGGGAGTCTATCTCCATGTCCGACACGTGCGCCCTCATTCTCTAGCAACAGGCCTTACGCAGATCCAAGGGTCCACGAATCCATGTCCGACAACCACCTTTACGCTCAGCATCTCTATCGCGAGAACGCTGCGTCGCTCTTCACGCCAATTACCTACGATGCGGCGAGTCGGCTGTTCTTCACGTCGGATGGCTACATCGCATTTGGATGGGTGTCGAACCCTCTTACCGGTGCGAATGACGCCACGGCCGACAAGCTGAACATGTTGTTCTCCATGACGTACCCGGCTGGCACGCTCATGAGCATGTCGTTGTGGGCGAGTCCGGACGTCGATGGGTACATCGACCAGATGATCACCATGCGCGAGAAGGCCGGCTTCGGTGGACACCCGCTGCTCGAGCAGGCCATTCGCGACAAGGCGACCTTTCTCCGGGGCGGCACGACGCAACGAGTGAATGACCGTGTCTACTCCCTGCTGCGAGACTTTGTCGTCGTGGTGACCGTCAAGATTCCCACGTCGAAGAACAACTTGCCCAGCGACAAGGAGTGGCGTACCGCGACGGAGCTCCGGACCGGCATCGAGAAGGGTCTCGAAAGTGTGGGTCTCGGTCCCGTACCACTGACCGAGGAGGGCTATCTCCACCTTCTCGGCTCGATGCTCAATTGGGCGCCGACTGCCTTGTGGCGCAACGGCGGTCCGCCGTATGACCCCAAGACTCTTCTCAACGAGCAGGTTCTCGACCTCGATACCGGCGTGAAGGTTGATGACTCCGGCGTCTGGGTTGGCGATAAGCGCGTGAAGGTCCTCAGTCCGAAGCGCTACCCGGACTATGTCTCGTTGCCGGTCATGCACCTTCTGGTCGGCGACATCAAACATGGTCGTGACGGTATCGCCGGCAATTTCCTGAGCACGATGAACGTCTATTTTCCTGACTCACCTTCTCAGCGAGAGAAGCTTGAGCGGGAGCGCACGATGGTGAACTACCAGGCGATGGGTCCCATTGCCGCACTGTCCTCGCAACTGCGTCAGAAGAAGGCCGACTACGACACCCTGTTCGAAGGCCTGGATGCTGGTGACCGCCCGGTAAAGATGCAGCATACCTTCGTCCTTTTCGAGGACACCGAGGAGAAGGCCACCGCTGCGACGACCGGCATGATCAGCTACTACCGTGACATGCACTATCACGTGCAGGACGACAAGTACGTTGCGCTTCCCCTCTTCATCAATGCGCTCCCATTCGGCGCCGATGGCTCGGCGAAGGCGATCAGTTTCATGCACCGTCATCGGACCGTAGGGTCCGGGCACGCCGCAAATCTTGCCCCCATCATTTCTGACTGGAAAGGAACGCGTCGTCCCGTCCTGTCTTATCTGTCCCGCAATGGCCAGGTGATGGGCGTTGACCTCTTCGAGTCGTCGTCAAACTTCAACTTCATCGTCGCTGCTCAGTCCGGTGCCGGCAAGAGCTTCTGGGCCAACGACGCGATCGTCAGCTACCTCAGCATTGGCGCCAAGGTGTACGTCATCGACGTCGGTCGTTCGTACCAGAAGATCTGTGAAGTCCTTGATGGCGAGTTCCTGCTGTTCTCGAAGGAGTCCGCGCTCTGCTTGAATCCGTTCCAGCTCGTCAAGGACTTCGAGGAAGAAGGGTCCATGCTGGTCGACATGATCAAGGCGATGGCCGCCCCGACGACGAAGCTGGGTGACTGGGCAACGTCGCAGGTTCAGCGGACCATCTCGGAGCTTTGGCTGGAGAAGGACAACCGCCTAACGGTCGACGACGTTGCAGAGCGTTTGCTTGCCCATGATGACGATCGAGCCAAGGATATTGGAGCGCAGCTCTACGCGTTCACGTCCAAGGGTGAGTTCGGCCGCTGGTTTGTCGGCGAGAACAATGTTCGGTTCAACAAGAATCTGACGGTTCTGGAACTCGAGGAACTCAAGGGCAAGCCGCACCTGCAGGTCATCGTGCTTCTGCAGTTGATCTACCAGATCACGCAGGACTTGTACCTCGGTGACCGCGGCGTCCCGAAGTTGATCCTGGTCGATGAAAGTTGGGACCTCTTCAACAAGGGCGACGTCGCCGCGTTCATGATCAGCGCCTACCGACGCGCACGAAAGTACGGCGGCGGGATCGGGATCATCACGCAGTCCATTTCCGACCTCTACGCCAATGAGACCGTTGGCTTGCCGATGCTCGAGAACTCAGCGTGGTTGTTGTTGCTGGGACAGAAGGGCGAGTCTGTCGACTTCATGGAGAAGACCGGGCGTTTGTCTCTGAGCCCTTCCGGGTTCCAACTTCTCAAGACGGTCCAAACCGTTCGCGGTCGGTTCTCCGAGATCTTCATCTATACGTCAACCTACAACGGCAGCATCGCTGCGGGCGTTGGGCGACTCATCGTTTCGCGTTTCAGTCAGTTGCTTTACACGACCGACGCGCGAGAGCTTTCTGCGATCTCTAAGGAGCGCGCCAAGGGCTTGTCGCTCAACGACGCAATTCTGTCCGTGATCGAACTGGAGAAGTCTCAATGACGAAGGTGCGAATCGCTCTCCTGATTCTGGTCTGCTGCTCCGTCTCCGGTGTTACCGGTGCGTTGTCGGGGTACTACGCCGCTGTGTCCACTCCTGTCGCGTCTCCGATTGCGGTTGTCGACATCGAAGCTATGGCGAATGGCATCGATGCCAAAGCACCTGACTACATCAAGCGGATGCAGGAGGTCTCAGCGCAAGCCAAGGTCATCACGCAGAGGCTCACTGCAAATGGCGTGATTGTTCTGGATCGCGCGTCAGTCGTCGGCGCTCCCGAAGAGTCGATTGTTCGCGTCGATGGAACGCGGAAGTGAGTCGATCGTGATGCAGAACGTCCTGAAGAACACGGTTTCCTTCGTTGTCCTACTGGTGCGACATCTTCGGATTCACTGGCCTGTGTACCCGCTTGTCGCGGCTTGCTGCTATTTCTTTGCAGACAACTATCGAATCGGCCTTAACCAAACAGCCAGCCTTCCGCAATCGGTCTTCTTGATTCACAAGAACGAGCCAGCGCACAAAGGGGACTACCTGGCGTTTCGGACTCCAGCTGGGTCCAGGT
>Ga0307509_10004989_pt1 | contig 18740 bp, 20 predicted proteins | sample 10_EM_MG_FD_202245 | JGI IMG/M metagenome (GOLD analysis project Ga0307509, IMG submission 202245) | Populus trichocarpa ectomycorrhiza microbial communities from riparian zone in the Pacific Northwest, United States - 10_EM | ecosystem: Host-associated > Plants > Roots > Unclassified | place...
ATGCATTGCAGAAACTCATATCCTATTGACGGAGTTAAGTGTACCCGAGTTGGTCCGACACTTCCAGCTGGATAATTCCTGATGGAGGGTAGACCTCCGACAAACCCTGAGCAGGACAGGGTGCTCGTACAAGGTCGAAGTAGAGGTGAATGTCAAAGGCTTAAATCTGATATCTACTTCAGTTTAAGCGTTTGGCATTCTACTTCGATAACCAACCTTCCTCGAGAGAACTTATTGAGTGAAGCTTTCAGCTTAACGATATTAAGTTTAACCGTTTTGATTCTTCGTGAATTATTTACTCTATCTTTACCTTCTACTTTGAGTTTTGGTGCGGTCGCAACCTTAGAGTTCACCTCTCTATAGGGTGCCCCTGTTACAGCCATGTCCCGATCCATCTAGCCAGTTCCTGGACTTTCCGGTTGTCGTGGAGTCTGATGTCCGTTGGTTGGATGTCCGCACACGCGTTCATAAGGTGGTATGGGGTGACTAAGTCTCTTCCGCATTGGCATTGAAGGCGGGTGCCGTCGAATCCTTGAAAGGGCCATCCGGCTGTTGCTCGTTGGTATATGATGTCCCTCATTTGGCGTCTCGGGACGCCTCTCAGGTGTACGTGTTTCTTGCTGGGTTTACCTTCGTGTCTTATGTCGGTGTTGTCCAGTATGTCTTTGCATTCCTGTGGGAGGTTTTCTCTGAGACTCTTCTTCCCCTGCTCTTGGCCGAATGCATTGTTGATGATGACGGAGATCCCGGATTTGTGTAGCCACATTTCAGACCAGTTTGTAGGTCGGTCAAGGGTTCTGGCTCTGAGGGCTAGTAGGTTGTGTCTATACCGAGTGCATAGGTCGAGTGGGGCGATTCCGAGTTCGGTCCACATTGCCTGGGTGGGTGTTTTCTTTGCCAGGCCGAAGGCCCTATGGACGATCCGGTTTAGGGTGGTTTGGGCATCCTTAATGAGGCTCGCTTTTCCCCAGGTTTCAATACCATACGTGAGTTGAGGGATGATGAGACCGTTGATGAGGCCCCATGTGGTCCAGGCGTTTAGGCCGCCTGTTTTGTATCTCTCCGTTAAGGCTCGTAGCCTCCTGGCGGATTCGTTTGCTTTAGCGATCCATAGCTTGATGTGGGTGTCCAATTTTCAATCCTCGGTGATGTGGTAACCGAGCCATCACATAGTTTTTTCGGTCTTTGTTACATTACCATCCAGTTTAGGCTCAACGGATTCGGACCGGGGGGTCTTTATGAAGATGTGTTCGGCTTTACTAACAGCCAATCTGTAGCCAAGGTCGTGGGCCCCCTTGGTGAGTCTATCTATGGTGTCCTGGTGTTCCGCTTGGCCGTGGGCCTTGTGCCTATACGTTGTGGCTATTAGGAAGTCGTCTACGTACGTGAGGATACTTGTTTTGTTGTCGTTGATCGATCGCGGTGGTGTAGAGACCAGTCTTATAATAGATACCAAGAAGAGTATCGGGGAGAGTGGGGAGCCCAGAGGGGTGCCTCTGTCTGTGGCAAAGGTTCTGAAGGTTCTGCCATTGAATCTGTACCCTGTGTGTCTATTACATCCCCAGTTCCAGATCCATCCGGCCAGGTGTTTGTCCTTTGCGCTGAGTATCTGGCATGTTCTTTCCAGGTCCAGGTGGTCGAAACCCCCATCGATGTCCAGGGCGGTAAAACATGTGTGGTTTTTGGAGCTGTTCGTAACAATATCGTTAAGCTTTTGGATTGCGTCCGTGGTGGCGAATCTTTTTCTTCCTCCGTACATATTGTCTGGGAGGATGTCAAGTCTCGCTATCCGGTCCTCTACCGCTCTTTTGAGGACCTTGGCCAGGATGGACTGGAGTTGGATTACTCTCCAGCTCTTGGCGATTGTATATGCCGGTTTGTTGAGCTTCGGGATCAGAATGGTAGAACTTGATTTCTACGATGATGGTATTCCTTGGGTCCATGCCTGGTTCATCGTGGCCATGAATAGCTTTTCCCTTAGCCTTCTGAATTCCCTAACCATGCGGGTGGGGATGTGGTGGGGGCTGGTTGCCGCACCGTTTGGGGAGTTTTTTAGGGCTGCATCTAGATTGCCAGTATTGAGAGCTCCTTTCGGGGGTTCGAGCTCCCTGGAGTGTCTGCAGCTCTCCCCCTAGTACAATGCAGAGTGCAGTTCTTCTGCTATGTGTTGGTGTTCAGCTGGCATTGTTCCGTCGGATCTTTCCAATGCCGGGATCGGGTGTTTGGTGGCTCTCGGTTTGACGCTTCTAAAGCACTCGGGGTCAGCTTCCTCCTGTAGGCACCTGGCGTTGCTTTCCATTTTTGCTTCGGCAATGTGTTTGCGGAACATTTTCTTTTTTGCAGTGAGTTCTGGGTTTAGGGGGTTGGTTCTCCATGACTTCATCAGTTCCTTCCTTTCCTTCTCCAGTTCCCTATTCCAAAATGCTTTGGCATTCGGCTTTGCCCTAGGAGTGTGTTTCACAATAATCGCTGTGAGTTGGGATTGGACCGATCTTGGGTCGGAATCCTCTTCCTTCATGAGAGTGATTTCGGCCCTGATCTGATTCCAGTCCGCTTTGTCGTATCTCAGCGCTCCGTCTCTAGTCGGTCTCCATCTGATCTTGGTGTTGATGCATATGGCTCTGTGGTCCGCGGTGGTTATGTGCAAGGCTCGTATCAGTAGTATCTCGTCCGGTTCTGAAATAACTAGGTCTATGGTAGTGCTACTGTGTGCAGTCCTAGTGGCTTTGTGGGTGAGCATGAAGGGGTTACGGACTTGTAGGTTTCTGCTCTCCATCCATTTCTTGAGTCTTGTCCCTGCCGCATTGTATTTCCCATCTGACCATAAGGTGTTTTTGGCGTGCAGGTTTCCGATGAGGAGGTTTGATGATCCTTTGTTCCACATGTTGTCGGGGTCATGGGTGCCGCCCCCGGTTTGTTGGTCTGGTCTCTAGTATGCGAAGCATATTTCCCTCCCCTCTGTCCACACTGTGATGTAGGATTCTGTAATTCGGTCTACCGCAAACATGTTAACGTACTCGTTGCGGATATAAACGGCGCAGCCGTATCTTTTCGCCTTTGTGCTGGCGTAGCATGTAAACCCATCAATACATATCCAATCTTCATTTTCTAGTGGGCACTCTCCTAGCGCGTAAACTTTTGGTTTCAGTTTCATGGTAGCCCTGAGAAGCTCTGTAACAACGTTCATAGACCCGCCGACGTTGTGGTAAATAATATCAAAGGTCGCCATGATTAGTCATGGGGGTTGGGGTTGGCCGGCTCTGCCGGAGCTTTTCCTTTCTCAGCTGTGGTGGGTGATCTTGCTCTCGTTCTGGTGGGGCAGTGTCTGTCTCCCGTGAAGTGGGATGTCTCTTCGCAGTTGGCGCACTTCCGTACAATGTGGGAGCAAGTTTTGTCTTTGCCTGCCGTACAATACATCTGTTGGCATGTGTGGTCTTTGGTATGGTGGTGATCCTGGCAGAACTTGCAGATAGCTTGAAGCCTGCAGTGCGCAGCGTGGTGGCCGTATTGAAGGCACCTTTCGCAGTGGGTTGAGGAGTCTTTGGGAATGTATTTCCTAAAGATGCATCTGAGGCCGTACAGTGCTAGGGTGGGTTCCCTTTTCTGGGTTTGGTCTTTAATCCACTGGTTTATTTCCACCAATACGATGATAGATGATCTCTCCTTGTTATCGGCTTTCAGTGCGGTTGGGGATTTAATCCACTTCGGTCTGTCCATCAGCCTTATGTGGGGGTTGAAATTAGTCAGTTCTCCTTCTAGTTCGGACCACCTTTCGCTGTCTACACCCCAGTCAGATGGTTCCCAGTCTTCGTCTCCCAGGGGTACGCTGTTGATAACCAGGTTGATAGTCGGTGTGTCCGCTACGATGCTGAAGCTGTAGATGTCCATGTCGTTAAGGGCTCGTGTGATGGCTTCTTCGTCTTGGTGTATGGGGCTTGCAGGTACATCTTCCACAGTGGTGAGGACTAACCCCTCATCCCGGTTGTATTCGGCAAAGGCGAATTTGACCCTGGAGGCCCTGTTAACGGCATCTCCCATGTGTGCTGGGGAACAGCCCGCAGCGCCGATCCTCCTGTTTTTCTCTATGGATCTTATGATGAGCCGGCGTTGTCTTGCATGTGGGGTGGAAGGTGTGGAAGGGGCCTGGGTTTGGCCAATCCCTGGGCCGTTTATCGTTTTCCTCTTCCTGGTCGGAACCAGTTTGAATCCTTCAATGTCGATCCCCGTAGCGGATATCGCTGCCCATGTTTGTTTCACTGCTTGTGCTGTCTTGGGGGTCTGCGGGGTGGCGTTTGTGGGTGTCCTTTGAGGCGGGATCGGGGCGGTTTTTGGGGCTATTGGTACTGGGACTTGTCTTTGGGGTTGGGTTGGGGGCTGCCTCTGGTTGCTGGGCCCGTGGGAGTGTGTCTTTGGGGGTTTGGAATGGATTGCTTGCAGAATCCTTTCTTCCATTTCCTCCATTTTCTTTCCGATGCTTTCCTCTAGTACAGCCATGAAATCGATTAGGTCCTTCTTTGAGTCCATTCCATTGAGTTCTTTGAGGGACAAGCCGGTGTTCTCTGGTGTTGCTCCTTCTTCCTCCAGGAGCTGGGCTAGGTTGAGGGGTCCTGGTCTTTGTGGGTGATCCCCGGTAGAGCTCGTTTGGGAGGAGTCTCCCGAACAGGTGTCTGGTATCATTTTTTGACTTCTTCCCAAGATACCTGCCAGGGGCGATAAGAAACGAACTGCTTTCTGTGGGTTCGTTGGTTTGGGGCCGATTCTGGAGCTTGAGCTCGTTCCTGAGGTTGGGTGTGTGGTTCGGGAGGTTGTCGGGGTTCCTGTTGGGGTCCCTTTGTTGGCCCCATTGTTTTTTCCAGTGTGGGCATGTTGGCTGTCCCCCAGCCACGTGCTTTCTGTATTTTTTCCGTCTCGCAGGTCCATAGGGAGTTCTGGCACCGAGGATTCCGGGACGTAGGGAATGAGCGCGGAGGAGGGTGCAGCGGGGTTGGTCGGTGGGGAAGAAAAGAAGGGGGCTTCCAGTTGGGTCGGTTGGGAGTCGGGGGCCTGGACTCTGCCGTTAGGGTCTGGGGAGGGTTCGTAGGAGGAGGCCATTGCCGCCAGGTAAGCCAGGGCGGTAGTGTCAACTGAGTTGACTGATACATCACCAAATATTGTGGCTAGGGCAGTTTGGAAGTTTCCTGGTCTTGGAGCCGGAGCCAGGACTGGGGTTTCGCGGGAAGTGTTCGGTGCCAGAAGGACGTAGCATTGGTCGCTGCATCCTATTTCTCCGCGAACGCTGGGGAATGGGGTGTGGGGGAGGGCGTACAGGCTTAGCACATCTTTGTTCGCGTTGTTGCATGCCGGGGCGTGGATAACCGTTGAGCCTTGGGGTAGGCAGGCTCGAAGAGTCCTGGTGAAGGGGGAGTTCCTGCTCATAACTTTGGGGGAAAACCGTGCAGGTGGGGATTGAGGGTCAGGAGAACTTCCTTGAACGCGTTTGAGGGGTGAGAGGGACATTTTCGGGAGGAGACCGTCAGTTACTTGGTTTGCAATTGTTTCCTGAAGTGTCGAAAAGTGTTTGTTAAGGGTTCTGAATACTTTGGCGAGGTGTTCTTATTTCCTTGCTGTACCGGATGTGAGGTGTGTGTTGGCAGAGCCAAATGTGATATGTCGCGTTATACGCAGTGAAATAAAAGATGTGTGTGGATCCGTTGCGCAGCTTGCGTGTGATAATAACCAATTACCAAACTGGCTGTACCGTCGTCTTTTCCCACTTTTGTCAGGTCAAGAGCTCGATCCCCTTGGGGGCGGATTTCAAAAAAGTGAGTTGAGGTGGTGGTGGTGGTGGTAGTAGTAGAAGCAATATACAACCATGCGAGTGATTCCTCATGATGACGCCCCTTTCCTCCTTCCCTCGGTCCCTGCCTCCTTCCAACTGGGAGAGAGAAAATTACTGATGTATAACAACAATACCATAATACAAATCTAAAAAGCAAGTACCGGCACTCCACTTTTTTGCAAAAGTTCAAAAGACAAATAACCCCCATCCTCTCTCGGCTCCTCACTCCATCCCCACCCACCCCATATTATTCCAGCCCACCCAACTACTCCCCCTCCACCCCCCCCCCTCCTCTCTTCCCACTCCCTATACTCCTAATCTCAACCTCGCTCCTCAGTCTTTCACCCCCAGCCTACGCGCCTCGAAACCAACCTCAATTGTCATTAAGATGATGAGCATCCACTCGAGCAGGAACAAAGGCCTCTCCCTCAGCCTCTCCCTAAGAACCTCAACAATTCCGGAAGCGTAATCTAGCTACATATTCGACTGTTGGATGCGCAACCTCCGGTCCGTGGCCGGCGGCGTCATAATATCCTTCGAGTCCGAGCTCGTGCGTAGAGTCCCGGAATATGTCCGGCAGCGAGTCCGGCAGCTCAGAGTAGAGGTTTAGGGGCTCGCAGAGCTCCAGCAGCTCGCCAGTCTTGCGTAAGATGAAGGACCGTGTGAAGGGAAACTTCGAGCCGGGGGAGAGGAGAGTGGGGATTGTTTGACTTGTCATTAGGTAGGAGCATGGATTCTAGCACCGCTGTTTTCATGCTCCTCGAATAACCGGAGGAGAAGGCCACTTTGGAGAGGGTTGTTGTCAGTTCATCTTTTGGGAGCTGCTGCCAACGCCGGTGTCAACGGCGGCACAGGCGGCAGGAGAATGCCTTAGGAGGAGGATGGCTCAGGATATCCATCCTCCCCTCCGCCAAAACCCGGTTCTCCCCCCCCCGCCGTCGCCAGCATAGTCACATCGCCGGCAATCATTCCCCCGCGGAACCCGGGGTCCTAAACATACTCCAGATTTTCGGTCTCCACGTTCCTCTCCGCATACACCCGATCCCCAGCCGGCGCAATGATCATTCCCACAGACATCAACTCATGAGGCGGCCGGGACCATGATACTATATTCCTCGACGGGAATATGAAGATATCCCCATCCTCAACCTGATACCCCGTCTCGACACTTGGGATCAAACTCGGTATGGGTAGGCGGAGGTGAATAACCTGCTCGTCCAGGCCTGTCAGTAGGGGCTGGGGGTTTAGTCTTACACGAGATGCCTCGCACTCAGGAGGTCACATTCTTCGGCGGTGCAGTAGGCTGTGCAGACCTGCTCGCTCGGAAGCTGTTGATGAGGAGAAGTTTTTTTCGAAGATCGATCTAGGCTAGGGGAGTTGCAGGTGGAAAGAACAACTGTGTGTATGGCCCTCAGGGGCTAAATGGAGCAGGAACGCTTTGGGTGTTTTTCAGAATTGTCCCTAGGGAATATCGGAGGTTAGTGATTAAGGTTTGCTAGGGTTGGAACAAATACTTGTCGGAATTGTCAAGGATCACCGAAGACAAGGAAAATTGCATCAGAGGAAGAAGACAGAGATGAGGATGAAGGGAAATATTATGATGTGAGGTAGCGGACACAGTTAAGGATATTCCTGCAAGAAAGAGAAAAAGGTTAAACAGATGGTCAGGTGCTCCGAGCATGATTGTAAGACTGAACAAATTTTTTATTCCTTCAAAAATCCCTCGTTTTCAATATATTGGTGATGCCACAACAAAAAAAGCCATGGTACCGATACTACGCGGGCTGACTCTCAGCGGCCTAGATTGAATTTTCGAGTGATTCTCCAAGATGGAACCGGGGACTAGGGGTGTCTGAGTGTATCGTATAGTATCGGCGGAAAAGAAAAGCTCGGCGGGGCCGCGCTGGGCCGGTTAGTGCGTCCCACCTTGCCTCCGTCTGCCCTAGTTTCATAACAGCAACAATAAATCGGGAAAGGAGAAATATCAAGCCTTCGCACTGGGCATTTTCTGTAAGGATTGCGAACACCCTACCATCCATGTGTGACCAGTAGGGGTAGAGCCTAACTCGACTGCTGGGGCATGGCAAAGCGAATCCTGGCTCAAGGGTCGTTCCGCATAACTAATCCACACCAAAGCTCCCATCCTTAGTCTACATTTATATACCCACCCTGTCCCTTTATCCGTTAGGTCGTCTCACCGTGGATATCCTCCGGCCCCAACCCATCTATCATGTGTTGCGGAGTCTTTCTCGTCTCCGTTGTATTGTCGGTTCTTGAAGGATTGCCTCGATATTCAAGGAAGCGGGTTGAAACCTAAATGCATATATTAGCAGGTATTGTGCGATCGGACCCTCAGCATCATGACCGGTACCAACATTTCTCCTATACTTCCAGGAATCTTCTCTAAAATTTCTGCTTCTAGATTATCAACCATGCACCGGGTGTTTCATCTTGGCTCGGTCTAACACCAAGGAACCTCACGATATCGTCTCCCGTGGGACCTGATGACATACCTGTCACTCATCCAGCGAGGTGTGTTTCAATCCCAAGGCGAATTACGGGCCCTTCCAATAACAAATATTGGTGTACCAGGGGACTTGTCAAGGATTTCTTTCAACGAATCAAAATCCGAAATCGCTGCACTGCCGTACATTCGTCGAGAGCGTCAACGATCATTAACAGTGGACCCAAGCCTCCAGTCCGTCCATCTGTCACTTAGGGCGGGGTGGGTGCCGGGTACAGGGACTCCGCCATGGGCGGAAGCCCTCCGGTAGTCCGTCCGAACCTCTACCCGGGCCGGACGGCAGGGCCCTATAGGTGTCTCACGGTAAACTACAGATGACGTCTGGGCAGTGCAGATGACGGCCGGGCCCTACCAGAAAATCCTGTTTGAGCTAAGACTGCAGGGCCTGGCCGTCAACCCCTAGGACGGCCATCTTTAAGAAAGAGGACGCGTGGGACGGTTCCCATTGTTGCGGCAGTGGCGTTTCAGTCTCCTTATGCGAAGGTTGGAGTTGGCCCGTCCGGAGATGCACACGAAAAACGAGTAGGGTGGATCCGAAACCTTCAGGAGAGGTTTTGGGAATTTGGATTCGAGAAGGCGAAGGAAGTGTATATTTTAGCAGACCTGGTAAGTTTGCATTCTTTTGGGTACTGTACTTGGGGGGTCGTTAAAAATCAGAAAACATAACTCTTGTCTCCACCGAGCTTTGTACGGGATTGGCAGAAATAGTTTTCCGGATTTTACTGACCCCTACAAGTGTTTGTTGCACATCGTACTGGTATTGACTGTGGTCATTAGGGGTTGGTATGATATAATGCAGAAGTGGAACACGGCAGCCCATAAAATTAGGGTTAAGGACGTCATTTCTGTCCTGCCCCACTGCGAAGCCAAACTACGGGGAGTGCTGGAGCTCACATTTAAGTTTCTATAGGGTATATTAGCAATCCACTGGACTGACGCCTCCTCAGGACAGAAATCTCTCACCTTCCACTATTAAAGCCATTCCCCCCGTTCCGTCTTGGTTTTCTCCTGCCTCAGGTGCGATGGCCTTTGATGGCCAACTAGACAGCTGGCTGTCCCATACACCTTGCTCATCGATTTGACAACGACGTGTAGGATAGCCTGATACGCTAGCTATCCTCCCTCACGGAAAGCGGGTTGGGTTGCGCATTGGTTGAAATTGCACAACTACTTTTTTTTTATTTTTATCATTTTAGGGGAGCGGTTTGTTTAGGTTTTCTTTATTCATTTTTTTCTTCCCTCCTTCCTTTCTTCTTTTCTTCATTTTTTTTTTTGAAGTCTTCCTTTCTATTATTGCTAATGGAGGACTGTAAAAGAGTGTACTGTTGGGGTATTTAGCATGACTGGTATCTTGTATTATTAGTTCTATCGCTATAGATTAACTCTCCAGGTATGAGAACCATAAGAACACATCGTGACACTGGCACCAATGGCGGGATCATTGTTCATGAAGTGCTGATGAGGAAACACAAGTGAGGGGGAAAGGGAAATGAAACACAAGAGGTAAGTTTGTTCATTTTCGGGATTTGTTCCTCTCTTGTTCTCATCTACGTGGAAGGGATGGCTCTATATCCAAGCCAAGTATACCCACTCCCCCTCTTTGGTTTGTAATAAGTGACAAGGAAAACTACTCGAGCACTACACAAGAGTGATAAGATAAGAAAGTTACAAAGGAAATATCCTTCACTACCGAGCGATTGCCATCGATTCCAAACAAAAAAAAATCGATGAAGCAGCCAACTGCTACTCCGACAGGGGTCAGCGGATCGGGGGAAGGGCCTTAGCCCCGAAAGACCAACCAACAGGATAGACTCACAATTTTTGAAAGTGAGTGGTATGGATTGGAAAAGGAGTGTGTCGGAGACCGCATCGATATCTACTATGACAGGTAGGGGGGGTTAGGTGTATGGGGTAAAGACTGAGTTATTGTATGTCCACACGGTGCAGAAAATTCAAGTGCTAATACACCACAGAGATGAGGCACGCCGGGTCTGACATCGTCTCGTTTCGGGTAAATGCTAACGTGAATGCCTATGGTTGTCATACAGCGAAGCCTCCGATAATTCCAGCAGGTAGGGAGTAGCACAAGGCCGGAAATAAGGGGGGGATGGAAAAAGGAGAAGGTCTTGGCGCAGGGGCGGCCAGACATGACACGTTTTCGAGTGATATCTCGTGATGGCGAAGAGAAAAGGAAAATTTGGGTAGAACTTGGAATATATATAAATTCAAATAAGAGAGTGCGGACAAGGCAGACATAACTAACGTGCTGGACCGGGAAGTGAATCAGACGCAGAAGTGAATCAGTTTGTATGTGAATTTTACACAAATCCTCACTACGAGAAGTTCGAAAAAATAAATCCTCCGAATTTAGCTCAATAATAAGCAAATCTAAAATGGTGTGCAGTACTATCAGAGATATCATCTACCCTTCTGAATCTCATCTTTTCGGGGTCGTGCTTCAATTGTGATTTCCGCATTCCGTATTTCGATTTTTTTGGTGGATTTTTACTGATCCACTTCCCCGTCTGATCCACTTCCCAGTCCAATACGTGAGAGACTATTTTCCACCGTGAAGCATGATAAGGGATTTCCCGTATATATCAAATGTCGTGACTCTGCAAACACTGGAATTCCTAGAGGGTTAAAAGTCTTGGAGGTAGGTTTCGCTGTACTTGTGTCGGCCGTTCCCTCTACCGGCGCCGATAGATAAGACAGTCACGTGGGTCTGATAAGAAAAATTCGGCGTGCCTGATCAGATCCACGTGGCTGTTTTATCCATCGGCCGTGCTCCTAGTGGCCCTCCCCCGCAAACACCCCAGACCAACTGAAGGCATCGAAATTCGGAAGCTTCTCATCATCCACAACGCGGATAGTTCACAGCTTACATGGCAGAGCCGTGGTCACAGAGTGCTGCCTCTCTGGAGGGCATCTTTTCCATCCTGAGCGATCACCACCATCCCTTTGTCCTGGTTGGAAAATATGCACTAAACTGGATGGGAGTTCCGGTAGATTCAGGATATGTAAGCATAACTTGCCTCACCTCCCGATTTCCTGTTTTTCACAGCTAACATTCCTGGACAGATTATGGATATCCTAGTAAGAACCTCACAAGCGGGATCTATATCCCAAGCACTAGCCCAAAGCGGTGAATGGATAGAGGTCGACAAATCTAGCATTCCCGAATTGGCTATGCTGCATGGAAGTGAGGGACATCACTCTGTCGGATGGTTCAAGAGGTGCGATGACCACTGGTATATTTCCCTCTGCAGCGAGGACACCTATCGCCTCACAGTCGACACCGAGAAGATCAAGGTCCCGCATCCCATTAACTTCAACTCCGTATTGGTAGAATCGGATTTCCATCCGAACCCCAGAGATCGGATCCCCCATGATCGAAGCTCCAGGCCCTATCTGATTACGGATGAGGACGTTAAATTCGTGTGGGGCGAGCCGATTACCTTTCCAGTCTTCATTCCAACCATCCCGGAATATCTCGACTCGTGCCTGAATCGCCTAAGGGAATGGGGCCGCACTTGTTATACACCTCAGATGGACATGGACAATATGGCAAGATATCTAGCCCTCGACTCGCCCCTCCAGCAAGAGAAACTTCTGTCAAAAGTGAAAAACACCAAGCAATTGGCGGAATATTTTACCCAGCGGCAGCGGCGGCAAGAAAAAAGGATGAAGAGGATTATGGAGCGACAGGAGAAATATGCTGCTTTTCATGGAACCCAGGGCCCGAAATTTCCATTCTTCATGAAAGCACTGTGAGACTATATTAGGTGGTTATCGGTAGACAGTATGTGGAGTTGTGGTTCATTGATGACGATGATTAACACCTATGTATGTTTCTGATACAATCCTCTTCGGTAATTAGCGACATGTATCTTCTGTTGAACTTTGTGATTGACGAAGGTTCATTTTCACACCGGGCTTTTTTTTGCTTTGATGGAATCACAGGAGGCCTGGATACATGCGTTTACCGAGAGTGGGGCTGGGTTACATTCGTTGCGCCGGCGTCACACTATTATAATTTTTTTGCATTCTAATAATAATAAAAAGGTCCCATGGACAATAATTCCCGCCCCCGTTCACGGTAACACTCCTTCTTCAGTGAATATTTCCCACCCACTACAACAGCATCCTAATTGCCCGGAGCAATCCCCTCTCCTCTCTAATCCCTTAAAGTTCCATCATTATATCGTCTAGGGTCTCGCGCTTCGCTCTACTCAACTCCTTAAAATTCAGCATTTTTTCCCTCATTGTTTGGACGACACGCCTGAAGCTATAAAGATCCTTTTCATTTTCACGGTCGATCCACGCCCCTCCTTTTGCAATAGCTAGGTCCACCAAGGAGACCACCGGCATCCCATCGATGAGGGAATAATCGCTGCACTCATGTAGACATCCGGTTTCTCCTGTCTTGTCTAAAAAGTCGATATTCACACGAAATCCACGGGGAGATTCAAAGCTCCATTCACCGAATATGCTCTTGGAAAAGCGGGGATCTTCCTTCGCTAGGGTTTCAAACTTGACTAGGGAATCGATGGTAATAGCAAGATCCGTGTCATTGGTAAAAATAGGATAGCCGTGGAGGAGGAGCGCAGCACCCCCGACCACCATGAAGTTGTCTCGGTGTTCCTCACCCACCATAGCCCAGACCTCCTTAGCGTCTTCCACCGAGGCCAATTGGGCAGGTTTCAGGGGCCCTGATACGACGAATGCCGAGGGGGCCGTTGCTCCACGCTGGGTAGACATAATAAGATGTGATTGATGTTGTGAGTGGTGAGGGGTAGTGAGAATTGGAGGAGTGGTTTGCTTGGTGTTTTTTTCACGCTTGCGTTGGATCAATCAGGGAATGAGATGGTTCTTATATAGGACTGGTAAACGTGTGTCCTCTAGTGGCCTCATATGCATTTCACTATAGTGGTGGAAGGTGTGAAGTATACTCATAATTCTCTGACGTTTGTAAAAACGACTCTGTCTGCATGACCGCGCATAGTTGAGGAAATAGCGTCAGTAGTAGGAACCCATAAATATTAAAAATGTGACTAGAATATACATCAGTAACTACAGTAGATCCCCTTACTAGAGTGCTCAATAGCTCCTGTCTCATGATATTCACAAGAGATACTCCTCAAATTGCCGGGACAGAATCACGAAGTATCACTCATCTAGTCCCAGCTGTCCCTGAAATCCGGAATCAACCCTTATATCATCTCAATTACCGTCGCCAATCATAACAACAACAACAGTCAATATATACAAGTTTCCTAGTCCAGCGCAGCCCCCAGAATTCCAACATTCCAACATTTCAACATTCCATATCGGTACTCATTCCAGCATGCATTCCAGAGATTCCACCATTCCCTCATTCCGGTGCCAATAATCATTCCCAGTATACAGCGCATACCAATGCCCATATCAAACCAACCAACATCTCGAATAACGGCTTCAATGCGTTCCTAACAACAGTCCCTATTTGAAACGCCAGCGGCGGTACGCAGCGTACGGGTATGCACTCATCGGACACGAAAATTTCCTTTCCTTCCCTCTCTCTTCTCAAGCTACCCTACAACACCTGAATTGCTTTGACACGAATTACTCTCGCTCACATGAACCACTTGGTCTCACTTAGTAAAATCCTTTCGTCTGATTATTACCCCCACTTTCAACCCCTCTATTTTCACCACTCCCCCGACGTACCACCTACCCTTGTTCCTCGCCATTCCATTCCGTTCCCCCGCCCCCTCTCTTTCCTCCCGCAATTATACCACTCTTTACCCGCTTCACTGGAAATTATGTTACTCTCGTTCACTTCAATCACTTCTCTTCACTTGTTGATTTCGTTTAGTCCGATCACTACTTCGATTTTAAACCTGTTTATTTTCCACCGTACCCCACCGCCCCGCCTCGCCCCGCCTCGCCCCGCCGTCCTGGATGCTCCCAGAAGTCCCATCCTTTCCCATTCTTCCCTTCCCTTTTCTCCAGCTATCATAAAATTCCATAATTGATTCACTACAGATTACTCTCGGTCACTTTACCACTTCACTGAAATGATTTAGTCCAATCACTACCCCAATATCCAACCTGGGGTTATGCCCACCGTGTAGGTATCGCTTCCGTTTATAGCCTCTCCCATCTCACTAGCGCCAACATTTCCACCGAACAGAGATCTGGATGCTGACCCAGACCGGTTCCTTGAGGCCTTAGACAATTCGGTTGGAAACTCTGGCAGCTCATGCAAACTCGCAACAGTCTGAATCAAGGTTGTAAAACCAGTAGCGGAGGATGCAAGTCCTGTTGCAGTAGGAAAGTTGCCCTTGAAGACGACGCGAATATAGTACTCGCTCAGCGGACCCGGGAAGAGGTGGGCGTCCTCGGGGTTCTTTCTCAAAACTTTGAGTTCGTAGAAGCAGGCAGTTTGCTAGACCCTGAGAAGTCCTGAGCTTCACCATTTAGCCCGAGGAAGTTCTCGGTGATGGTGCTGCTGCGGGCCATTGTTGTGTGGGTCCTGAGGAAGGCTTGGGAGAGAGAGTAATTGGTGGAGAAGTTGAGCTTTGTGTCGCGCTTGCCCGAGTACCTATTTAAGAATATGTTAGATAGGGGATCATTCGATCTTAAAGTGATGGCAGGAAGGATTGGGGGAGAGCAAGATCTGGCGGGGGTCCGATAGAGCTGAGTTGGGGGATGGTGCGGTAAAAAATACACTTAAGAGTAGGAATGTTGATGGGGGTAGTAGTGCTTGTAGAGTAGACCCTATGGGCCATAATGTATACTCGGGACTTTTTGAAGGGGGGGCTGTGGATAAGGCGATAGTGTATGTAGAAGTTTTCGTGGCCACATTATATTAGTATGACCTATATTTTAGTAAGACCCGTTGGCTATAAATTGCAGTAGAAGGGGAGCCAACTTGTCGGAGCTATGTGTTCTGTCCATCGCACTGCTCGAGGAGAGCTCGAGCAGAAATGGTCTGAAACCTCCTATGTAATGCATTGTCTAAGCGACAACCCCGTCTGCGCTGACTTAGAATACCAAAACATCCTCGAAGATGACGATCCAAGCATCAAATACACCCTCCAATTTACGTCCTCCGACCTCCTTTTCACCACCCTCCTAAGCTATAAACCCCGGGTAGCAATACCCTGCGAACAAGGAGTAAACGGCTAGGCCAAGATGGCCTTTTCTTTTAAGCTGGTCGGGTTTACATCTGGGAGGGTCTCACTCTCAGACTTTGTCGGTCTCACCGCTTGCGGAGAATATCCTACGGTGATGTATTGGGTACCAGTGCGGGATGGGCCAAATTTGTCCTCCTGCACAAGAAAACCAGACAGGAGTTTGAAACCCTTTTCAAGACTCGCAACGACACCTTCGCTCTTGGAGTCTGCAATGCTGCTAATTTCTCATCAGGCTCACCTCGTAAATCCCAGGAGCTGAAGACTGGCCAACATTCGAGCGTAATATAAACGAGCAGTACGAACACTGTCTTTGAGTGGTCGAAATTTGCAACCCCCCTCCCACCCCCAACCACCTCGGGCCTAGCGTATTCCTAGATGGAATGCACGGGGTCCGCTTCCTGGTTGAGACCGCCCAAGGCGAGGGCAAAGCCATTTGCACCTCCACTCGATAGCGATCCGGGTTTGAAATCGACTGGCTGGCCTCTAGCGGCTACGTAGGTAACAGAGGCAATTATCCCGACCATTACCCTTTAATTGAAATAAAGTACCCGAGGTAGAAGCGAGACATCAGGTAGAAAAGCGAGACAGGGTAACACTATGGTAACACATAGGTAAAAACAGTGACAACTCCATCAATTCTCACCCAAATTGGACCAAAAAAAGTATTTTAATAGGGAAATTGTAGAAGAATCAGCTCAAATCCCAAAGAGAGAGAAAAAGTAAAAATATAGTAAGAGAAGTAGGAAAGAATATGGAAATCATTAGTGAAATTGAGAGAGAGATAAAGTGTCAATTGAGAAGATCTGACATAGTGTAAAACTCTAGAAAGTAAATTTGTAAGTAGTTCTCAGATTGTCAGAATGGTTTGGTGAATAATAGAATACAGGGGGGAACAGAAAGGGCTGATAGATTAGGTAAACTAGATGAAAATTGAGCTGGGAAAGAGAGGAGTACAATGATGACAGAATTTCATAAGAGGGGATAATATTGGATATATTGTAAGAGATGATATCATAATCGCATACTGTTAGTCTACTTATAAGTTTTAAAATAGCACTATTTTGTTAGATATGAATAATAATAGTGAAGTATCTTGTTGTTTTCATATGGGGGTTAACTATTAGTTAAACTATTAATTCAAAATCTATTACTACTTTTGCAACTATTACTCATATCTAGAGTTATTAGATAAGATATATTTTGTTTCAAGACAATGAATAGTATTAGTACTTTAGTATCTAAATCAAACATATTCTCAACACATATGACAGATCTTATAATTTCTATTATAAATTTATGAAAATTGACCATTTGTTCTTCAGAGTTAAATTTTTAAATTTGCCTATTTTAGGTAGCACATTATTTGGAATCTGATAAACTATTGAGTGGATTATTTCAGGCTTGAAGAATATTGCAGAGATAATAACTATTACAAAGATATGATTTTCTATAAAGAAACTGTGGACAGAATAGCATATAAAGTTGATATAAGCGAGGTAGATTTTATTACAAAGACTAGATTTTTATTAACAAGCTAGTAAAGAATAGATTGTTATTGAAAAAAGTGTTGCAATCAAACAATATATATAAATGAGTATAGGTTGAGTAATTTCAATTTGTACTTGATTCATTTAAAATATTATGAGAGAGTCTACTTCTACATTTAATACCCAATAGTTATTTATTAAATCAAAGTATAAATAGACATTACCTGATAATTCCTCAAGTGATTAATCATAATATTCTCATCTTTCTCTCACCTTACAGTTGAAATATATCAGGCTTTAAACTATCTAACTCTAAAGCCAATTAAGCACACTATCGGGACATATATTCTTTTAAAACTACTCTTCTTATAACCTCTGCTATATTGTAACATCCTATTAGCTATATATTATCTTTCTTTACTCTAGTCATAATTTCCGTGTCTTAATACTCTTTATCATTATCAGTAATATTTATTCAGCCTAATTACCTTCAACTAGCATGGTTCTATCACTACAAATCTTCTTATACTGCAAGCTATTTTGATTCCAATGATTCCCCTACTCAAAAGCTCAATACAGGCTCTTAGATTCTAGTTTTGCATAACCTGACATCTCTATATTGTTAATCAGGCTCTCTGTCAATTTTCTATAATAATTCTCACCTTTTCTCCCTCTTCTTTTAACATTTTTTTACTTTTTTTGATCTTTTCAACTTGGGATAATTCTTCTACAATTTCTCAATTGAAATCATTCTGTTTAATCCAATTTGGATTGGAATTGACTGAGTTGTTGTAGTCTTTACAACTGTGTAACCAGAGAGTTACCCTGTCTTGCTTCTACCTGGTGTCTCACTTCTACATAGAGTATGTTGAGTCACCTGGAGGGCTCACTGGGGTTAGAAATATGAATGGGAAGGGGTTGGATATAACGCAGCATCTGAAGAGGATTGTTTTACAAGAGGCCATTAGCTGTAAGCCTGCTGGCCAGGGTGGGGAGTGGGATGGTATCTATCCCTGGGTAAATACTTTTAGAGGTCAGACAAGAGATGAGCTTTATAATGATAGCGTGTTACTCATATTTATTTGTTTGTTTTTCCCTCATGTTGATAAGTAATTTGGGTAGGCTGTACATGTGATGAGATGTATAGGATCACCCGACACAACCCCAACCCAATAAACCGGCTTGTTTTCTATGGAATTTGAAAGATTTTCTTCTGTCAACAAACCAATGGCCCTTCACGCCAGGCAATCCAAAACTGGAAGAAGGAAAACAAACATTTCGAATTTTGTTAGACACTCTGAAAGCTCCATCTTAGCATGAATGCCCTCCTTATCATTCTTAAGCGGTAACATGATTACCCTCTCTTCCATCCCAGCTGTCTCATTAATATAATTTCACGACTTCAAGTTCCTGTCTACATTGTTGACCGATTTTGCAGAACAACTGAAAGCATCAGTAGGAACAATATTGTAACAGGTTTACTCCTGTCTAACGAAAAGGTACAATAGAGGGCTAGCGGTTGACCGGCAAGCGCTAGGTCTAAGGGAGGCTTCAAGAGACCCGGAGATAGAGAGATAATAGTTAAAGGGCAAGTGGAACTCTAAGATCACCGTTCAACCAAGTATATTCATAAATCAAGAGTCTGCTGAAGTCTGCCGTTCTCCTGCTAGCCAGGAGATGAGTTTAAATACAAGAGTTCTCCCAGAGCGATAGTAATCAGATATCCTGCA
>Ga0307509_10004990_pt1 | contig 18738 bp, 16 predicted proteins | sample 10_EM_MG_FD_202245 | JGI IMG/M metagenome (GOLD analysis project Ga0307509, IMG submission 202245) | Populus trichocarpa ectomycorrhiza microbial communities from riparian zone in the Pacific Northwest, United States - 10_EM | ecosystem: Host-associated > Plants > Roots > Unclassified | place...
GTCGTACGCCTGATCCAGGACCCACAACTTCGCGTTGCGCGGCACCACCGCACCGTCGCGAGGGACGGGGCGCGTCTCCTCCTTGCAGTCGCAGGGCTCGCGAAGCGGGGTGGCGGCGGCGCTCCCCGCGATCGCGAGCACGACCAGCGCGACGACACCGCATCGACCCATGGGCATCATTATAGGCTCGTTCTGGCGGGTGGCATCACGCCGTCTCTCGCGCGCCGCGTCAGGAAGACACTCGCCCGCCAGCGTTTATTCCGGATCACGAGGCACCCGCCGAACACCGTCGCGCGCGCCAGATCCGTGCACAGGCGGAGCGCGCGTTGGGCGATCGCCAGATCGCCGATCCGGAACGCGAGGTAGACCAGGCCGATCGCCGCGCCGTCGCCGAGATACGTCCACAGGCCGTAGTGCCGTCCCGCCACGATGACGAGCGCGATGAACGCGATCGCACGGAGCTCGCGGGCGCGAGCCTCGCGGAGCACGTGCTCGCCCATCGCCGTCGTGATCTCGTACGGCATCTCGCCGTTCGGGCCGCGCTCGAGGCGGCGCCACAGGGCGACCGCGACGAGCACGAACAGACCGACGAGTGCGATCAAGCCACTCGTCGTCGCCAGCTCGCTCTCTCCGAACATGCTCCGCGGTTGCGGTGCGGACCCAGCAGCAGCGACGAGCCACGCGCGACCCATGCCCACATTATAGGGTAGAGTCGCGCCGCCATGGCCGAGTCTCGCAAGCCCGCATACAAGCGAATCCTGTTGAAAATCTCCGGCGAGGCGCTCATGGGCACCGAGACGTTCGGGATCAACCCCGAGGTCCTGTCGACCGTCGCCACCGAGATCGCGGACGCCGCGAACCTCGGGATCCAGGTCGCGGTCGTCGTCGGCGGCGGCAACATCTTCCGCGGCGTCAGCGCGCGCGGCATGGACCGCGCGACCGGCGACTACGTCGGCATGCTCGCGACCGTGATGAATGCGGTGACGCTCCAGGAGGCGATCGAGCGGCGCGGCGTGGTGACGCGCGTCCAGTCGGCGATCCCGATGTCGCAGCTCGCCGAGCCGTACATCCGCCGCCGCGCGATCCGGCACCTCGAGAAGGGTCGGGTCGTGATCTTCGGCGCGGGTACCGGCAATCCATTCTTCACGACTGACACGGCGGCGGCGCTGCGCGCGATGGAGATCGGGGCGGACGTCCTCCTCAAGGCGACCAAGGTCGACGGCATCTACGACAAGGATCCGAAGAAGTACCCCGACGCGAAGCGCTACCAGACGGTGACGTTCACCGACGCACTCCGTCAGGATCTCGAGGTCATGGACGCCACGGCGTTCGCGCTGTGCCGCGACAACGAGATGCGCATCATCGTGTTCAACATGACCAATCGTGGCAACATCGAGCGCGTCGTCTGCGGCGACAACGTTGGCACCGTCGTCGTCAAGGACACCGATACGACACGTTTCGCGAGCTGAGCCAGCGGAGGAAGACATGATCAACGACATCACCACCGATCTCGAAAACGGCATGAAGAAGGCTGTCGACTCGTTCAAGCGCGACCTCCAGAAGATCCGGACCGGTCGCGCGAACGCCGCGATGCTCGACGGGATCAAGGTCGACTACTACGGCACGCCGACCCCGGTGAACCAGGTCGCGACGGTGCAGGTCGTCGACGCACGGCTCATCACGGTCAAGCCATGGGAGAAGCCCATGATCGCGGTGATCGACAAGGCGATCCGCGCGAGCGACCTCGGGATCAACCCGGTAGCGGATAGTGAACTGGTTCGCCTGCCCATCCCGCCGCTGACCCAGGAGCGCCGCAAGGAGCTCGCGAAGACCGTCGGCAAGCAGACCGAGGAGGCCCGGGTGGCCGTGCGCTCGGCTCGGCGCGACGCGATGGACATGATCAAGGACGCGGAGAAGGACAAGCAAATCTCCGAGGACGAGCGCAAGAAGGGCGAGAAGAACGTCCAGGACCTGACCGACAAGTACATCGCGCAGGTCGAGGACATCGCGAAGGCCAAAGAGAAAGAGATCATGGAGTTGTGAGGTACACTTCGCCCTGATGTCCGGTATCCCGGCGGGCGCCGGGTCGCTTCTTGGAAAGCGACTCGGCAAGTACGAGGTCCTCGCGCTACTCGCGCTAGGAGGGACCGCCGAGATCTATCTCGCCCGGATCGACGGCACGAACGGGTTCGAGAAGTACGTCGTCGTCAAGTGCCTGCACGATCACCTGGCCGACGATGCCGAGTTCGTGAAGATGTTCCTCGACGAGGCGCGCCTCGCAGCGGTGCTCGATCACTCGAACATCGTCCAGACGTTCGAGCTCGGCGAGCACGAGAATCGCTACTACATGGTGATGGAGTTCCTCGCGGGCCTGTCGCTCGCGATGGTGGTGCGCCGCGCCGCGGAGCGCGTGCCCGGTGGCCGGATCCCGGTGCCGCTGATCCTCAACGCCGCGGCGCAGGCGGCGGCGGGGTTGCACTACGCGCACGACCGGACCCAGTCGGGCAAGCCGCTCAACATGGTCCACCGCGATATCTCGCCGCAGAACCTCGTGATCGGGTTCGAGGGCGTCGTCAAGGTCGTCGACTTCGGCATCGCGCGCGCCGAGTACCGCGAGACCAAGACCAAGGCCGGCACGATCAAGGGCAAGTTCGCGTACATGTCGCCCGAGCAGTGCGTCGCGACGAATGTCGATCGCCGGACCGACGTGTTCGCGCTCGGCGTGATCGTCCACGAGCTGCTGACCGGCCGCCGGTTGTTCAAGCGCAACTCGCCGTACGAGACGTATCAGGCGGTGATCGATTGTGCGGTGGCGCCGCCGTCGACGGTGAACGTCGAGCTCGATCCGGCGCTCGACGCGATCATCATGAAGGCGATCGCGAAGGAGAAAGAGGATCGCTATCCGACCGCCGAGGCGTTCGGCGACGCGATGCTCGGCTACCTCCACCATCGCGGCAAGGGCTCGGGGCCCGGCGAGATCGGGAAGTGGTTCGAGGAGCACTTCCAGCAGGAGATCGAGGAGCACGGTGACCGGATGCGCGAGCTGATCTCCGGCCGCGATCAGTCGATCGACCTCGGCTGGGACGAAGTCCCCGAGGCGAAGAAGAGCGAGACCGTCCCGTTCCGCAAGACCAAGGACGACGACGAGGAGGACGAGCTCCATCTCCAGACCGGCGACGTTCAGGAGATGCGGCAGAGCGAGGCGTCGCTCGAGCACTTCGTCTCGCGTCTTTCGACCGAGGCGGATGTCGACGACGTTCGCGACAACGACGATGGCCCGGCGCCGGAGAAGACCCGGATCGAGGCAAACCCGCTCGAGGTCGTCCAGGCCCTCGAGGCAGCGGCGGAGAAGGCGGCGGCCGCCCGTGCGAGAGCCTCGGGCGGGAAAGTACCGGTGCCGCTCGGCTCGGTGACCGGTGGCCCGGCGCCGTTGCCCGCGCCGCCGACGGTGGTCGCCACGAAGCCGGCGCGGACGCCGAGCGGCGGCGTGCGGTTTCCCGAGGTCGGCCAGCTGCCGACGATGATCGCGCCGAACGATCAGAGCAAGACGATCCAGCCCGACAACAACGAGGCCACCGTCGAGGCTGCCGCGTACAAGGCGACGATGGTCCATCCGGCGCAGCGCCCGCCGACCGCGGGACCCGAGCTCGCACCGACGATGGCCGCGCCGCCGATCGATCCCGGGATCGGCGGGCTCCCTTCGATCGCGATGACGCACGTCGACCGGATCGGCTCGCAGAGCGCGACGCACGAGGCGATCCGGATGTCGCCCGAGCAGATGGCCGCGCTCGACATGCCGCGACCGCCGAAGGATCGCCAGAGCGAGGCGTCGTTCGGCGGTTCGCCGTATCCGGTGATGAGCGGCGGCCGGCCGTACTCGACGGATCTCGCGCCGAGCAACGCGCCGAATCCCCAGCCCGCGCCGCGCCCGGGTGCGGCGCAGGCGCAACCGCAATTCAACGGTCAGCAGGCGGCGAATCTGATGTCGCCCGTCGGCGAGCAATACCCGCAGCAGGACTGGGCCGCGGCGGCGGCGGTCCCCGCGAAGGCGCTGACCCCCATCCAGCTGATCCTGTTGTTCGTCGCGGTCGTCGCAGGCGCCGTGACGATCACGATGCTCGTCGCGAAGATCATCCACTAGCGAACCGTTCCCGACTCAGGTTCCGCTTCCCGATTCCCTACTCCGGGAGTATCGCGGCGTGTCGCTCGCTCCGCTTGCTTCGGGTCACCATGAATCGCGAATAGGGAAGCGGAGCCTGAGTCGAGAATGCTAGCCGGGACGGCGACACGCGGCGACCGTGTGCTCCGCGAGCCGGAAGCCACACTTCCTGTACAGCCGCTCGGCATCGCTGCCGGGCGTCGACAGGATCACGTAGTGCTCGGCCTGGAGATCGCGCGCGGCGGCGGCGAGCATCGCGCCGGCGAGGCCGCGCTTGCGATGCGACGCCGCGGTCTGGACGTCCTGATAGCGCGCGAGCTTGTCGAGTGGCACCAGGCCGAGGCTCGCGACGAGCTCGCCCTGATCGTACGCGCCGTAGAACGTCGCGAGCCCACGCTGGACGAGCGTGCTCTGCCAGCGCGCCCTGCGCTGCAGGAACTCGAGATAGTTGGTGTCGTGGCGATCGCCGGTCGCCCATCCGAGCTCGGCGGTGTCGAGCACCTGGGCCGGCGACAGCTCGCGGATCGGCAGCGCTGCAGGCGGCGCGTCGAGCTGCTCGGCGACGAGCACGACGCTACGATCGAGCGTGAACCCAGCCGCCGCGAGCTCGTCCTCGGCGCCGGCGTCGCCGGTCGTGCTGTCCCACCACAACGTGACGTGCTTGATCGCGGGATCGGGGAACGCCTCGCGAAACCGCCGGGTCCAGAACGCGACCTCCCCAGCCTGGGGTGCCGCCGGGATCAGGAGCAGATTGCCGAAGTAGTAGCCCGGATCGTCGGGCGTCGTGATCACGACGTAGTCGCCGCGGTCGGTGATCACACCGCGCGTCGCGGCCAGGCCGAGCTCGGTCTTGAGGACGAGTGATCGGATGATCACTTGCGACTAGTTTCGGACGAGCCCGAGCAGCTTCGACATCGTCTTCTCGTCGGCCGGCGGAAAGTCGTAGTCGAGGAACTCGCGCGACGTCACCCACCGCAGATCGGCGACCGTGGCGGGATAGGGGCGCGCCTCGACCGGCAGCTTGCACGAGTACATCGTCAGCTGGACCTGGTAGTTCGTGTACTCGTGGGTGTGCTCGCCGATCTTGATCCCGACGATCACCTCGACGCCGATCCGGCCGCGAACCTCGCGCGCGAGGGCCGCTTGCTCTTCCTCATCGGGCTCGACCCGGCCGCCCGGGAACTCCCACAGCCCCGGGAGCACGGCGTTCGAGTTGCGCTGGGTGATCAGGTAGCGGCCATCATGATCGATGACGGCCGCGACGACCCGGATCACCTCTTTGCCCATCGCCGAGCATTATCGATGGATTGGCTGCGATTGCAACGGTAACCCTGTATGCTGCGCGCCCCATGGCGATCCGGTTCGTCGAGATCAAGGCTGCGGACTCTTCGGATGCACTCAACACCGAGTGGGTCATCCTCGAGAACGCCGGCAAGACCCCGTTCTCCACGCGCGGCTGCGGCATGACCGTCGGTCGTCGCGGCTCGAACAAGAAGTCGCTCCTCGGCGTCATCGATCCGGGCTTCGTCCTCGAGCCCGGACAGAAGATGCGGATGTGCACGGGCAGCCCGGGCACCGAGAAGCACGGCACGCCGCCCGAGGACGACGTGAAGAACTACTTCCTGTTCCTGCCGAAGACGTACGTCGGCATCCCGGGCACCGTATTGACGCTCGTGCTGCGCGGCTTGCCCGTGTCGAAGGCCGAGTACGATCCGGCCGGCCCCAACGGCATCAAGGCGTAACGCCCACCGGGTGACCCACGAACCGAGCGCGCGGCCGGAGCAAGAACCCGGCGGCGCGCTGCTCGAGTACGTGCGCGAGCCAGCCGGCGCTGCGCGCGACCGCGAACAGTCCCGAGCCCGCGGCCGGCGTGAGCTCGAACGCGGCGACGAGTGCGGCGACCCCGACGTCGACGGTCGGCCAGCGCTTCTTCGCGCGCGCGGCGTCGGCCAGCGCGAGCAGGGTACGCGCCCGCGTGCGCGTCCCGGCGCGAGCGTCGATGACGAGCGCCTTCGCGGCGGCGAGGAGCGGCTCGGCGCGCGGATCGCCGTCGGGATAGAGCGGGTGGCCGAAGCCGACGGGCGCAGGGCGTCGGTCGAGCTCCTTCGCGGCGCGATCGGGTGAGCCGACCTGATCGGCGTACTGCGCCAGCGCCTCGGCCGCGGTGCCGTGGCGCGGTCCCGACACCGCGGCGAGTGCCGCGGAGAAGCACGCGTACGGATCGGCGTCGGTCGACGCGACGACCCGCGCCGCGAAGCTCGACGCGTTGAGCTCGTGATCGGCGAGCACGATCAGCGCGATCTGCAGGGTCGGGACGTGCTCCTCGTCGAGCCCGAGAGCGCGCGCGGCGATCGCTGCGATCGAGTGCGCGGTCAGGGCGCGGGTGACCTGCGCCGCGTTGAACGCCGGTGCGAGCGCCGCCGCGAGCAGCGACATCAACAGGCGACAGCGCGCGACGATCGCGTCGGGCCGGCCGTCCGTGCGATGCGGATCGGCCAGGCCGGCGAGCGGCACGAGCAGCTGCATCACCTCGAGCGGCTCGGCATCCGCGGGGACGAGCTTGCCGAGCTGGGCGACCGGCAGGGCGGGGCGCGGCCACACGACGGTCTCGCGCGGGAGGTAGCCCGACCACAGGAGCTCGGCGACGTTCTCGAACGCGACGCCCTGGGCCGCGAGCTCCGTCGCGAGGTGGCCGCGATACGCCGGGCCGCGCGGCGTGATCTCCGTGATCGCCGAGTCGAGCACCGGCTCGCCCCAGCGCAGCGCACCCGCCGCGACCGCGCCGTGACCCGCGCGGGCCGAGCTGCGGGCCTTCAGCCGCTCCAGGTCGTCGCGGGCATACATCCGCTTGAGCCCACGCGTGCCGCGAACGCTGCGGACCAGGCCGCGGCTCGCGTAGGCGTAGAGCGTGCGCAGCTCGACGCCGAGGAGCTTCGCGGCCGCGCGCGAGTCGAGTAACTCGTTAGGTTGATTATCGAATCTACGTTGATCAACCATGCTCCACACCTTACACCAGGATCATGGCAAGCGAAGCAAAGAGCTCGGGACTCGAGGGTGTCAACGCGGCCGACACCGCCATCTCTCACGTCGATGGCGAACAGGGCCGCCTCGTGATCGCCGGCGCCGATGCCGAACAGCTCGCGCTGACCGCGACGTTCGAACAGGCCGCCGCGCGCGTCCTCTCCGCCGGCGGAGCGCTCGCCGTCGATCCGGTCGAGCTCGCGACCCAGCTCGCGCTCGCCCGCGCCTCGGCGTGGGAAGCGCTGCCGCGCCTCGGCGACGCCCTCGATGCAACCGACGGCATGGAAGCGCTGCGCGCCGGCCTCGCGCACCTGTGGGCGTCCGGCGACGACCGCGCCGACGCGGTGACCGCGATCGGCGCCGCGCCGGTGTTCGTCGCCGCGTGGAGCCGCAAGCATCGCGGCCTCCAGCCGGTGCCGCCGACGCCCGGCCTCGATCACGCGACGGACTATCTGAAGATGACGATCGGCGCACCGCCGAGCCCGGCCGCCGCGCGCGCACTCGGCGCGTACCTCGTCACCGTGATCGATCACGGGATGAACGCGTCGACGTTCACCGCGCGCGTCGTGACGTCGACCGCGAGCGATCTGATCTCCGCGGTGGTCGCCGCGGTCGGCGCGCTCAAGGGCCCGCTTCACGGCGGCGCGCCGGGGCCGGTGCTCGACATGCTCGACGCGATCGGCACGCCCGCGAACGCGGAGACCTGGCTGCTCGGCGAGCTCGCCGCGGGCCGCCGGATCATGGGCATGGGCCACCGGATCTATCGCGTCCGTGATCCGCGCGCCGCGGTGCTCGAGCTCGCGATCAAGCCGCTGTCGACCGATCGCCTCGCGCTCGCCCGCGCGGTCGAAACCGCAGCGGCGAAGATCCTCCGCGAGCGCAAGCCCGATCGCCCGATGGCCGCGAACGTCGAGTTCTACACGGCGGTGCTTCTCGACGCCGTCGGCCTGCCGCGCGAGCAGTTCTCGCCGACGTTCGGCGTCGGTCGGATCGCCGGTTGGTCCGCGCACGTGCTCGAGCAGCGCCGGGTCGGCAAGCTGATCCGGCCCGCGTCGACGTACATCGGGCCGATGCCGCAGCTCTAGCTCGACCCGAGCCCGAGCCCGAAATCTTGACGACCATGGCGGTGAGCATCGCGACCACTCCTACCAGGAGCCCTTTCGTCCAGGACCGATCGTGGTTTCTGACGAACGGGCTCGGGCTCGGGCTCGGATTCAACCGCTCAGAATCACTGTGACCGAGTACTAGTTGAACGCCGCGATGATCGCGCTCGGTGCCCCGGGCGCGCCGCCCACCGTGAGCCTGCGCTCCGTGCCGCCCGCGGTCACCGTGATCTGGACGACGCCGTTCGCGTAGACCACTGCGCCGCCGGTCGCGTCGGTCGACGTCGCCGCCGCATCCGCGGTGAAGGCGGACGCCCCGATCGCTCCGTAGACGATCTTGCCGTCGGTCATGGTGTCGACGAACTTGACCTGCGCGTCCGCGATCGGGCCGGCCGGCGAGACCGTGGACCACACGCCGACGATCGTCGCGCCGCTGTACTTCGCGGTCATCGCCGGATCGAGACCGTAGCTGGTCGGCACCAGCGCGAGCTCGAACGAACCGTTGCCGCACGCGCTCGGCTCGCCGGCGTTGATGCACGTCAGGCCGGCGATCGTCTTGTCCGTGTTCTCGAGGCCGATCGCGGCGCACGTGTTGTTGTACGCGGCCTTGTAGGATTCGATCATCGCGGTCGCGGCGGACATCGGCGCCGACGACGCGCCGCGCTCGAGGGCCATCGGATGCGCGGGCACGAGCGTCGGGCGGATGTCGGCGCTGAACACCTGCGAGTTGCTGTCGATGTAGTCCATGCACGTGTGCGGTGTCGCACCGGTGAACAGCTTGATCATCTCGACCGGTTTCACCGTGAACGGCACGATGTCGCCGCAGCTGAGACTTCGCACGAGCGGAATGCGGAGCTCGGTGTCGCCGGCCTTGTAGGCGGCGCCGCCGTAGAACGCGGCCTCGTACTTCGCGGGATCCTCGTTGCACGTACCGCGGCGACCGCGCACGGCGACCGCGCCGAGGCCGCCCGCCGGCAACGGCACGTCGACCTTGTTCGCCATCGCGGCGGCGAGCTTGGTGAACTTGTCGACCGGTGGATCGATCGTGATGCACGGAAAGTTGTCGGTGCGATCCTCGAAGGTGATCGGCATCGAGTCCTTGGTCGAGAGCGGCAGCACGTCGACCGCGGTCACGCAGGTCAGGACGTACGGGACCTGACCCGAGCCCGTCTGGTCCGAAGGAATGACGAGCGTCATGTCGACGGCCGACGACCCGCAGCCCGCCAGAGCGAGGGCCATGATGACCGCGCGCACTAGAAGCCCCGGAGCGAGGTCGGATCGCGATTCGAGAGCTCGTACGAGATCACGATGCCACCGAGGAGGACTGCCGCGCCGGCCCAGACATACCAGCGATTGTACCAGCGCGGGTGGTCGGTCGGTCCGCCGCCGTCGTCGGAGCCACCGCCGACCACGACGACGTCGCTGTTGCTATTGCCGGGCCCGAGCGCCGACTTGACCTGGCCCGCGATCAGCGCCGACGCCGCGTTCCCGTCGATCGACAGCGGCTTCGACACTTTCTTCATCGCGACGTCGTAAAGCCGCGCTCGCACGCGCGAGTCGTCGTTGCCCTCGATCATGAGGAAGCGATTTGCACTCGTCAGTTTCTTGAACGCGCGCGCGCGCTCGAGCCGGGCGGTGCCGGGCGGGGTCGCCGCGTTCTCGTCGACGAGCTTCGCCGCCTTGTCGAGCTCGCCCTCGGGATCGAGCGTGGTGTCGATGTGCGAGACCTTGACGTCGTCGATGTCGACCATCTCCGAATGGGTCTTCTTCGCGTCGGCGCTGATCTGGACGAGGTGCAGCCCGACCTTCAGATTGAGCTTCTCGGTGCTCCCGCGCTGCGGGTTGCCGTCGACCGCGACCGCGGCGTCATTCGGGTCGGTCACGATCTTCAGCAGGCCGCTCTGATCGACCTCGTGGTGAGCCTTCGCGATCATCTGCTTGACGTCGGGCGACGGTATCTTCTTGTCGACCTGCCAGGCCGGGTTGAGTCGCAACGCCGCGCGGAAGTAGCGCATCGCGTCGTCGTCTTTCTTGCCCTGGGCGCCCGCGATCAGACCGCGCCAGCCGTAGAGCAGCGACAGCGACGTCGCGACGTCGGCGCCGCCGTGGGCGAGCAGGCGCTTCTCGTCGTCGTTGATGATCTTTTCGGCCCCGGCCCAGTCGGCACCCGCGTACGCGGCCTTGATCGCGTCGAGGTCGCTCGCCAGCACGTTGCGCCCCTCGAGCATGGCCTCGAGCGAGTCCGACAGATGGAACAGCAGGCCGCGCTGATCGAGCACGCGATGCAGGCGTGCGATCTGACCTGCATCGACGTCCGGGGACGCGTTGATCAGAACCACCTGCTCCTGCGACGAGGCTTGCGGTGCGTCGTCGTCATCCAGCGAATGACGGTCGGCCGCAGCGATCGAGGTCAGTGAGAGCAGGGTTACGACGCAGGCGCCTAGTCGGCGCAACGCTTGGTCTCCAGGATGACGTGCACGCGGAGTGACTCGCCAGGCTGGAGTGTAACCCGGCACGGGAACGAGACGTCCTCGGAGCTCACCCTGATCGTAGTCGGGCCTGCTGGAACGTAAAGGCCCTTACCGTTGGGAAGCGTGACGGATTGCGCGCCGATGGTGATGCGCGCGTACAGGCCATCGCGCTCGTCGAACGACACGAACGCCTTGCCGCCGTTGCCGCCCTTCGCGGTCGATGGCGCCGCGGCCGGGACGTGGGTGCGTTTTGCCGCGATCCGCGCCTCGAGCGTGCTCGGCTGATCGTCGGGCTTCTTCGTCGTGGCCTGGTCGGGAGCCGTCCCCGGCGTGACGATCGGTTGGGGCGCCGCTGGTTCGGCGGCCTTCGCGGGCGCCGGCGGCTTCTCCGCGACGATCGGCGCCGGCGTGGGATTCGTCACGGGTGGCTGCACCGGCGCCGACTTCTCGAGCTGAGTCGGTGGCGTCGCCGGGCGTTCGACGTGATCTGGTGGCGCGGTGACGGTGAGCGGTCGGGTGGGACCGAGGTCGTCGTCGCTGTTGTGCGAGCGGACCTGGAGCGCGACCGCGGCGATCGCACCGATCAGCGCGGCGGCACCGAGCACCGCGAACGTCCACCGCATGCCACCGCGATCACCGATCGCGATCGCGGCCGACGAGCCGGTGAACGTGCCGCCGTGCACGGTCGCGAGCTCCGGCGGCGGCAGCATCGCTGCGGCCATCGCCATCATCTGGGCCTGCTGGGCCTGCTGCGGCGCCAGCGCCATCGGCCGCATCGGCGTCGGGTCGCGCTGCGGCTGGACGACCACCGACGGCATCTGCGGCAGCGGCTGCCCCGGCGGAACCATCGGATCCACGAACAGCATCTTGGTCTGCGCGCCCGACTCGGCAATCGCCGGCGGGACGTCGACGCTGCCCTCGGCCATCTCCGGCGGTTGCTGCGGCAGCGGGATGCCCGGCACGACACCGGGTTGCGACGGTGGACGCCGCTGCACGCCCGACTGGCTGATCAGCGAGCGCGTGACGATCGTGACGGGACGATCGGTGTGAACCGTGCGCGGCCCTCCATGCGACGAGCCCGAGCCCGGCGTGACCTCGCGGATCACGCCTGCGAGATCATTCGCGCCCTCGCGCCAGCCGTTCGAGAACCGTTCCTCGACGAGCGCGTCGATGAACTGCTGCATCCGCGAGTAGCGCTCGCGCGGATCGTGGGCGAGCGCGCGCATGCAGATCGCCTCGATCCCCGGCGGGATCGACGGCTTCACGACGCGCGGCGGGATCACGTTGAGCGGCGCGCTCTCGCGCTCGTCGGCGGTGACCTGGCGGCCGAGCGGATGCTGGCCGCAGATCAGCTCGTAGAGCACGACGCCGAGCGCGAACACGTCGGAGCGGGGAGTCAGCGATTCACCGCGCGCCTGCTCCGGCGCCATGTACGCCCACTTGCCCTCGACGATGCCGTTGCCGTTGCCCTCGCGGCGGGCGATGCCGAAGTCGGCGACGCGGACCTCGCCCGAGGTCGTGAGCAAGATGTTCGACGGCGAGATATCGGCGTGGACGACCGCGCCACCCGGACGACCGTGCGCGAACTCGAGGCCGGTCGCGGCCATCTGCACGATGTACGTCGCGACGCCGATCGGGAGGCCGCGCGTGCCGCGCGCTTTGAGGAGCTGGCGGACCGACGGGCCGTCCATGAACTCCATCACGAGGAAGACGTCGTCGCCATCGCGCGCGAGATCGAGCACGCTCACGATGTTGCCGTGCTGCATACCGACGAGCAGCTTCGCCTCGCCGATCAGGCGCTCGACGAACACGGTGTCGTTCGCGAGCTCGGGGAGCAGCCGCTTGATCGCGACCGGCTTCTGGAACCCGTGCGAGCCCATCGACTGGCCGGCGAACACCTCGGCCATGCCGCCACGACCCAAGAGCTCGCCGAGGACGTAGCGCCCCTGGCGCGTCCCACCCGAGCTGTTGCGTTGGAGAAGGTGCACTTCTCCTGTGGTGTTGCTGCTCAACGAGACTCCAGTTGTGCAATCAAGATGCCGCGAGCTAACAGATCGATCGACCTGCAGTTTCGGTTCGCTGGGAAGTGTACCGAAAACGCGTCCAATTGTGATCGGGGGACAGACCCCACCCACTGGGTAATTGAATCCCTTCGGGGGTTTGTGAAGTGATTTGCACAGTTGGCGAATGCACAACACGAGCTAGCTCGCGTTAGGGTCGTCCGGGTCATGACACAGGTCCCCACAGCCGAGTCCCAACGCATCTACGCACCCGGGATATTCGCGGATCAGGTCGCCCTGGTCACCGGCGGCGGCTCGGGCATCGGTTTGGCGACCGCCCGCGAGCTGGTACGGCTCGGTGCCAAGGTGGCGATCTGCGGGCGAACCCAGCACAAGTTAGACGCCGCGGTCGCCGAGCTCGGGCCGAATGCCTCGGGCATGGTCTGCGACATCCGCGAGCCGGCCCAGGTCGAGGCGCTCGTCAAGGACGTGCTCGGGCGCTGGGGCCGGCTCGACATCGCGGTCAACAACGCCGGCGGCCAGTTCCCGTCCCCCGCGCAGCACATCTCGCCGAACGGCTTCCTCGCCGTCGTGAAGAACAACCTGGTCGGCACGTTCCACGTCTGCCGCGAGGTCGCGAACCAGTGGATGATCGCGAACGGCGGGGGCCGGATCGTCAACGTGATCGCGAACATCTATCGCGGCTTTCCCGGCATGGTTCACACGGGCGCCGCGCGCGCCGGCGTCGAGAACATGACGATGACGCTCGCGGTCGAGTGGGCGCAGTTCGGGATCCTCGTCAACTCGGTCGCGCCCGGCATCATCGTGTCGTCGGGCACCGCGCAGTATCCCCCGCAGCTCCTCGAGCGCGGCATCGCGAACACGCCGCTCAAGCGCGCCGGCAGTGTCGAGGAGGTCGCCGCATCGATCGTGTTCCTCGCGTCGCCGGGCGCGCAGTACATCACAGGTGCGACGCTGCGGATCGACGGCGCGCAGGCCCTGTGGGGCCACACCTGGGACATCCCGTGAACCTCGGGCTCGACGGAAAGGCGTGTCTCGTCGCCGGTGCGAGCCGTGGCATCGGCCTCGCGATCGCGCACGCGCTCGCGCGCGAAGGTGGCCGCGTCGCCGCGATCGCCCGCGGCGCAGAGGCGCTCGACGCGCTGCCGTTCCCGGTGAAGATCGCCGCCGACGTCGCGACCGCCGACGGTGCGCAGCGCGCGATCGATGGCACCGTCGCCGCGTTCGGCGGACTCGACGTCGTCGTCGCGAACGTCGGCAAGTCGTTCGCGCGCGACGCGAGTGCGATGGACGACGACGATCTCGCGAAGTCGCTCGACATGAATCTATGGACCGCGGCGCGGATCGCCCAGCGCGCGATGCCACACCTGAAGCCGGGCGGCTCGATCACGATGATCGCGTCGATCTGGGGTCGCGAGGCCGGCGGCGCGCCCGGTTACAACGTCGCGAAGGCCGCGGTGATCGCGCTCGCGAAGGCGCTCGCCCGCGACTCCGGCAAGCGCGGCGTGCGCGTCAACAGCGTCGCGCCGGGCTCGATCCTGTTTCCCGGCGGCGGCTGGGATCGCCGCCGGCAGGCCGATCCGGCCGGCATCGCCGGCATGATCGAGCGCGAGCTCCCGCTCGGCCGGTTCGGCACCGTCGACGAGGTCGCGAATGCGGTCGCGTTCGTCGCGTCGCCGAGCGCGAGCTGGATCCACGGCGCATGCATCGTGGTCGACGGTGGCCAGTCGCATCAGTTCTAGGAAATTTGCCGGCGCGCGGGCCGGTTGAGGGGCCCGGGAACGTGAAGATGAAACAGGGACTCGTGGTCGTCGTCGTCGTGATCGCAGCGGTGCTCGGCTTCTGGTGGGTGAAGCACAGGCACGCACCAACCGCGAACACGGCCGTCGCGACGATGGGCTCGGGCTCGGCGCGTATCCCGTCCGTACCGACTGCGACGCAGCCCGCGCGAGCGGAGATCTCGGTGAGCGATGCGAAAGGACCGATCGCGAACGCGAACGTGCGCCTCGCCGGCGACGCGGGCGCGATCCTCGTCGTCACCACGAACAGCGACGGCATCGCCCACGGCGAGCTCACGCCGGGCGAGTGGGAGGTCAGCGCCTCGGCGTCGGGCCACGAGCCCGCCGCGTTGCCTTCGCGCAAGGTCGCGAGTGGCGAGACCGCGACGTTCGCGCTGAAGCTCGAGCTCGGCGGACGTCCGGTGGTCGGACTCGTGACCGACGCGTCGGGCGGACCGATCGCCGGCGCGCGCGTCGACGCGACCCGGCTCGCCGCCGGCGCACGTGCCGGCAAGGCAGTCGCGATCGCGACGACCGGCGCGGACGGCAAGTACGCGCTGACGATCGGCGGCGGCGAGGTGATCGTCGCCGTCAACCATCCCGACTACGCGCCGCAACAGCGCTACGCCGAGGTCGGCGACACCGGCGCGACCGTCGACTTCCAGCTCGTTCCCGGCGGCGTGATCGAGGGCGACGTCAAGGACGCGCAGACCCACGAGGCGGTCACGCTCGGCGAGGTCACCGCGTCGCTCGACCGCGGTGCCGGTGTGCTCGGCGAGGCGTCGGTGCGTCACGCGCCGATCACCGCGACCGGCCACTTCCGGCTGACCGGTCTCCGCCCGGGGTCGTATTCGGTCGAGGCGCTCTCCGACGGCCGCCGTTCCGCAGCACCGACCGTCGTCGGGCTCGGCGTCGCGGAGCAGATCGCGGATGTCCTTCTCCTCGTCGGGCGGACCGCGACGATCCGCGGCGTCGTCGTCGACGAGACCGATCAACCCGCGCCGAACGTGACGGTCGCGACGTTCGGCGGCGACGCAGAGGCGGTGGCCGACGCGAAGGGCAACTTCGCGCTCACCGGTCTCGCGCCGGGTCACTACGCCCTGATGGGCCGCGGAGAGCCGTTTCTCGCGCTCGGCGCGACGCCGGTCGAGCTCGGGACGAAGGACCTCGAGGGCGTGCGCGTGCGCGTGCGCCGTGGCGTCCACGTGAAGGGCCGCGTCGATCCACCTCAGATCTGCGACGTGAAGCTCGAGCTGACCGACAACCTCGGCGCCGTCGGACCGATGAGGGCGCGCGGCACCACCGAGTCCGCTGCGGACGGCCGGTTCGAGCTCGGCCCGCTGGCCGCGGGTAACTACACCGCCCACGCGCGGTGCGCGAGCGGCGACGAAGGCAGCCAACCGGCGGCCATCAAGCAGGGCATGGCCGAGCTCGTCATCCCCGTGGTGCAAGGCTCGTCGATCGCGGGGCGGGTCGTCGATGCGAAGGGCAAGCCCGTCGCGGGTGCGAGCGTCAACGCGGCGGCCGGCGATCGCACCGAGATCGTGAACGGGATGGTGACGAGCGGCGCCTCGGTGCTGACCTCCGCGACCGGAACGTTCGAGCTCACCGGTCTCGCGCCGACGACCTACAAGCTCGCCGTGCTCGATCGCGGTCGCGCGCTGCCGTTGAAGTCCGCGGCCGCACCGATCGCGCTCGCCGCGAACGAGAAGAAGACCGGCGTCGAGCTCGTCGTCGATCGCCCCGACGGCAAGATCGAAGGCACGGTCACCGCCGACGGCAAGCCGCTCGCCGACGCGTGGGTCTCGGTCGACCAGCGCATGGACGACATGCTCGATGCCATGACCGGCGGCCCCACCGGCATGCGCAGCGTGATGATCGACTCGAGCGATGGTGAAGGCGCGGGCACGATCGCACCGGTGCTCACCGACGCGAAGGGCCACTTCGTCATCACCGGCCTGCCTCGCGTGAAGTGGACCGTCACCGCCGAGGCCCAGGCCGGCAAGCTGCGCGGCCGGATCTCCGGCGTCACGCCCGACGCGACGGTGACCGTGCCGATCGCGAGCGTGCGCGAGCTCCGCGGCACCGTCCACGCGACGACGCCACCGGCGTGGTTCGCGGTCACGCTCGACGGACCGACGAAGACGGAGGGACCGGGACCTGCGCCCGGTCCCGGGGTAGTCACCTCTCGCGAGTTCGCGTGGAACGATGGCGCGTTCTCGTTCGCGCGGCTCGATCCGGGCGACTACACCGTGAAGGTGATGTCGAGCGCGGGGAGCGGCGAGGCCAGGGTCACCGTGTCGGCGACCGACAACACCACGGTCGACATCACGCTCGTCCAGAACGGCACGATCACGGGCAAGCTCGCCGATGCCGATGGCAAGCCGATGCCGGATCTCCCGGTCGTCGTCGTGCCCGCGCCGAAGGACGGGATCCTGAAGGTCCAGATCAGCGGGCTACCTCTGACGAGCGGGCCCGATGGCAGCTTCAGGCTCGACAGCAAGCCCGGCGACATGATGGTCGTCGTGATGGGCGGTCACGGTCCACTCGCGCGCACGCCGGTGACCGTCGAGGCGGGCAAGACCGTCGACCTCGGGACCACGACGATCGCGAATTCCGGGCCGCCGCCGAAGCCGTGATACGCTGAAGGTGATGAGCAAGCATCAGCGCAAGCTGTTGCTGTCTGCGGGGGTGGCGCTGGTAGCGATGCTGGTTGCATCGCTGCAGCTGGCGTGGTTCGAGATGCACCTCAGCATCACCGGAGATCTCGGCCTCGGCAGCGCCGCGGCGACACTCGAGTCCGCGCGGCTCGATATCGGGCTCCACGCCGCGACCGCGTGCATGGCCAATGGCACGTGCGCGAGCACGACGATGAGCAACCTCGCCGGCGAGTATCCGACGTTCGCGACCTACACGTTCTGGTGCACGATGATCTTGTGCGGCCTCATCGCGCTCCAGACCGGGATGCGCCTGGTCACCGGCGCCGCGGGCGAGCTCCTCACGCGCGCCGCGTACCTCGTCGTGATCCTCGCGATCATCGGGGCGGCGCTCACCGCGTTCCAGTTCACGCCCGAGACCGCCGAGACCACGGTCGCGACGGTGACGGTCCACCGTACGTGGGCGCCGTCGCTGATGTTCGCCGGCTACCTCGTCGCGTTCTACACGCTGTACCTGGTCGCGTTCGAGGAGGTCTTCGACGACGCACCGCCGGTGCGCGACGCGATGTACTCGCAACCGATCGTGCCGATCAAGGAGTCGCGCGCCGCGCTCCAGTCCGAGCCGATCGTGCCGCTCAAGATCTCGCGCGTGCCCGAGGTGATCCGGATGAAGTCCGAGCCCGATCCGCTCCTCGACCTCGAACCGCAGACCCCGATTCCACCCGCAGCCGCGCTTCCGACGTGCCCGGCCGCACTCGAGCGCAAGCTACACTACGCCGCGGCGGCCGTGACGTTCACGACGCACGGCCTCGATGGCCAGCGCGAGGACGGCAGCGCGAAGCGCGTCGCGTGGGCGGACGTGGTCGGCGTCGTCGCACGCAGGCTGCCGGCCGAGCCGCCATTCGACGGGCTCACGTTCGTCGATCTCGTCTCGCTCGCGGGCGCGACGCTGCGCGTGCTGCCGTGGACCTCGGTCGGCGGCGAGCTCACGCTGCCGGCGAATGCCGACGGTGCCGAGCGCGCGCGCGCGTTCGTCCAGCTGATCGCGGCGCGCTGCCCGAGTGCCCGCCTCGACAGCGCGACCCGGACCTTCCTCGGGGGGCGAGGTTCGGCGGCGCAGCTGGCGAGCACCGAGATGCTCGCCCAGCACGACGCCCGCCTCGCCTAGTTACGTACTCGTACTCGTACTCGTACTCGTACTCGTACTCGTACTCGATTCCGGCTTTCCGGATCCGGGGCGAGCTCAATCGAGAGTCGTCGATCAGACGGATCGATCGGCGGCGGGCGGGACTGCGGTGGCGGCACGATTCCCGATTTCGTCTCCGGATCGGGGGCGAGCTCTATCGAGAGTCGCCGATCAGATACGGATCGATCGGGCGGTCGGCCGTGGCCGCGGGCGATCCCCCCTGTGCCAGGGTTGTTGTCGCATCGCGCGGGCTGAGGCCTGCACTTGATGCACCGGGGCAATGAGATCGCGATGTCAGGCACTCAGTACAGTGAAAAGTTCCGCGCCCGCATGGTCGAGAAG